>RRZU011551832.1_pt1 | contig 12812 bp, 12 predicted proteins | sample 2165561 | NCBI WGS metagenome assembly RRZU01 (sample SAMN10456909, study PRJNA506462) | wastewater metagenome | isolation source: wastewater sludge | place: USA: Moscow, Idaho
CCGCGGCGTACGTCGCTGATCACCAGGAAATCGTCGACCATCAGATTCTGCGGGTCGCAGTTATAACACTTACACAGGTTCGGTTCGTACTTGCCGCCGACAAAACATTCGACCTGGTTGGTGTTGTTGGTATCCCAGACGGCAATCGTTTTGCCGCAGGGGATCTGTTTCCACAGATCGGCGCTGAAAATGATCGGCCACAGGTTGCAGGCGCTGCTCGCCTTGCCGCATGCGGCGTTGGCATTGGCGGTAACCTTGATCTGCTCGGTGTTGATCAGGTTGCCGAAGATCAGGCCCGCCGTACCCTTTGCGCCTACCACGACCTTAGTGTTGTCATTGGCGAACTGGATCGTGCTGGTGTCGCCGCTGTTGCCGGAGATGGCACCAATGCCGCTGGCACCATTCTTGGTCAGGTAGGTGTTAGCAGTCGTGCTTGCCTGCGTCGTCGTGTGCCCCAAGCACAGCTCGCGTGCAGCTGCCAGGGCAGCGGCATCCGCTGCGTTCTGCAGCTTGCGCCGCATCGAGAAGACGTTGCCGGCATCGACTGCCAGCGAGACGAAAGCCAAAAGCATTACGATGATGAGCGCGAAGTGAATCAGCGATTGGCCATCTTCATTAACTAACCCTTTGCGTAGCATATGAACTTCCTCCTTCTGAAAAGATAACCACAAGAGGATTACTCCTCGTCGGCTCCATAAAACATCATGCTTGTCTGAGCACGGATTGGGAAGATTGACGCATCCCAAAAGAACCCCATTAACGTGTCAAAATCATCCTGCACGGTTACTTTCACCTGTTCCCCTCTGGCAGGACAGGACGTAGAGGGATCGGGTGTGATAGAAACATTCTTGGCCAGCAGCGTAAGGCCGCTGCGGGCGGCCTCGCCCACCGCCGAGTTGACGATGGCGGTGTGCAGTGCGCTCCGATTCGACGACTGGCAGGGCAGACGTGCGTAGGTGCGCGCCCCTTCACGCGAGGCGTTGATCGTGATGATGTAATGCTGGAAACCGCCGCCAAGATCGACGATACCGGCGATAAAAATGAAGAAAAAGATCGACACAAACGCCATTTCCAGGATGCTTGCGCCCTGCTCGTCAGAAGAGTCCTGCCCAATATGCGTCAACCGTCGCAGCGTGCGGCAAGCAGCGGTACTATTCGCGCGTGATGCGGTCGTCGATGAGCCGGTCGCGGACATAGCCCCCCCTTGGATCGATATGAAAGTGAGCGGCATCCAGCGCAAACTCGACGTCTACGCCGTTGCGGCCCGAGCGGTTCTTCTCAATACTCATGACCACCCAGTTGCGCATCGCTTCGGCGTGCGCAGGGTTGTAGACAAGGTGCTCACGTGAAACGATCGCAAACTTGTTGTTGAGAATGGCGCCAATATCGGCTTCATACTGGATAGCAGAGCTGCCGCGCATGTCGTGCAGGCGCATGCGCTTGGACTGGAGCCCCTCGCGGTCCGATGCGGCAATGGCCAGAACACGCAGCCCTGCGCTCATCGCCAGTTCCTTAAGACCCTGCGCCAGATAGGTTGTGAGTTCACTCTCTTGCATGGGAGCAGAGTGCTCGACCGGAATCTTTTGCAGATAGTCCACGACCACAAAGGGCCGCGGCCCGTTGGAACTGAGGCGCCGCACCCAGATGCGGATCTGGTCCAAATTCGTCTGGATGCCACTCGCTTTAACCAGGTGCAGGCGGCCGGCATATTTCTCCATGCTGGCGACAACGGCGCCAAAGACCGGATCCACGCGCAGCCGCGCCAGCAGGCCCCCCTGCGTCGACTCGACCATCAGCGCACCGATGCGGCGCAGTGTCAGTGCAGCATCCCCTAATCCCAGACTGGCGCTTTCCATACACAGCAGGCGCATCATCAAGTGGGCGCGGTCATGTTCGTAGCAGATGTACATGGCGGCAGCGTCGGGATCGTTGGCCACGATATTGCGGGCTGTCTGCAGGCAGAAGATCGTTTTACCCACGCCAGACGGGCCGCCAATGACAAACAGGTCGCCGGGCCGCAGGCCACCGTTTAATACCTCGTCGAGCGGCGAGAAGCCGGTAGGCGTTGGCCGCATGCGGCCCAAGCCGCCGCCGCTTATTTCATCGCTTACCGATTCCAGCACCTCGGCGAGGGTTGAGGAGCCGGTCAATTCGCTGAATTGGCTTTCGGCAGTTAAAAGCGTAGGCATAGGATCTTACCGGCGGAACCGCGCCGGCTCCGTAGGCATAAACGTGGACGGCTGAATATAGAGGCCGGCACTCTCCAGCTTCTCATAGAACTTCGGGCGGACGCCGGTGGGCGTAAAGTACCCTTGCACCTTGCCGTTCTCAACCGTGGTCTGCACGAACTGGAAAATGTCCTGCATGACGATGGTATCGCCTTCCATACCCTGTACTTCGGAGATCTGGACGACCTTGCGTGTGCCGTCGACGAGGCGCAGCAAGTGGACGATCAAGTCAAACGCAGAAGCGATCTGCTCGCGAATGGCCCGCAAGGGAAGGTCCATGCCGGCCATCAGTACCATCGTTTCGACACGGCGCAGCGTGTCACGTGCATTGTTGGAGTGGACGGTAGTAAGCGAGCCATCATGGCCGGTGTTCATGGCCTGGAGCATGTCCAGCGCCTCGCCACCGCGCACCTCGCCGACGACGATCCGGTCAGGACGCATACGCAAGGCATTAATGACGAGGTGGCGGATGGAGATAAGTCCCTTGCCTTCTACGTTTGGGGGCCGCGCTTCCAGGCGTACCACGTGGCGCTGCTGCAGACGCAGCTCGGCAGCGTCTTCGATCGTGACGATACGGTCACCTTCCGGAATATACGATGAGAGTGCGTTCAGCACCGTTGTCTTACCGGTGCCGGTACCGCCGGACACGACGACGTTGAGACGGGCGGTGACGCAGGCCTTGAGGAACTCGCCGATGCCAGGCGTAAACGCGCCCTTTTTGATCAGCTCGTCTGGTGTCAGGGCATGCTTGGGAAATTTACGGATGCTAATAGAGGGCCCAACCAGCGAAATAGGTGGAATGATCACGTTTACGCGCGAGCCGTCCGGCAGGCGGGCATCGACCATTGGGCTGCTTTCGTCAACGCGGCGGCCCAGCGGCGTCACGATGCGCTCGACAATGCGTAGTACGTCATCGTTGTCGCGAAACTTGATATCCGTCTCCTCCAGCTTGCCTGCGCGTTCAATGAAGACGTGATCCGGGCCGTTGACCAGCACCTCGGTCACGGTATCGTCGTGCAGCAGTGTCTCCAGCGGCCCATAGCCTAGGATGTCGGCCAGAACCAGGTCGAAGATGTCGTTGCGTTCGAGCCTGCTTAAGGGCAGGCCCAACTCGGCGGTCGTCTCGTTAAAGATGCGCTCCACTACGCGGCGCACTTCGGCTGTATCGCTGCGCGTGACACCGGGGCTGAGTTCGGCCAGCAGCCGCTGTTGGATGCGGTCGCGCATGGCCATGTAGGCGCTGTTGGCGCCGCGATCCCCGGTCAGACGTGCAGGTCGCGTGCCGGGCAGGGTTTCGGGTGGTCGTTTGCCATTACCGTTGAACATGTGCGTTCTCCTATTTCACCCAGATGGGGTCGTATTCCGCCCAAGGCACGTTGCTGATATTGACGATGTTCTGGCCGTTCGCATCCATGATCAGGATCTGCCGCTCGCCAAACCGGTTCGAGAAAAACGCAATGCGTTGGCTGTCCGGCGAGAACGAAGCGTGCTTGTCCCACTCCCAGTCGTTGCGCATGAGCGATTTCTGCTCCGAGCTGTCGGCACGGATGACCCAGATATCGTCACTTTCATTCTCGGCCGCCGTAAAGGCGATCCAGCTCCCGTCCGGCGCCCACACCGGGTCATAGGCGATGCCCGTCAGGCGCGTGAGTGGCTTCCAGTATGGCGCTTGAGGAAACTTCAGAATCACCTGGGCACGGCCGTCAACGCTCGAGGTGTCTACGGAGTACTGCTTGTCTGGTGACAAGCGCTCGGTGGCACGTAGAGCCTCATACCGGTCGGTATAGTACTCCACAGGCCCCAGGTACTCGCGGTTCGAGCCATCGGGATTCATTACCCAGACACCAGGCTGTTCCGGGTCTTCGGACTTGAAGACGATGCGGCTGCGGAACATCTCCAAGGGGCGAGGCGTGGGTGCCGGCGTCGCGGTAGCCGGTGGTGCCGGCGGCAAAGTCGGCGCGGGCGTCGGCGTCAAGGTTGGGGTCGGCGTGGGTGTCAGCATGGGGATAATGTTGCTGGCTTTGGCGCACGCTGTGACGCTATCGGCAACAGGCAGGTTGCACGCCTGGCTGTATTGTTCGTAGGCGGCCAACAGATCGTCGTTGACCAGTTGGTCGCCCAGGTTGATGAGGGCCTGGTAGAGCAAACTGGCTACCGTGCCGTCCAAGTAGTTGTTGCGTTCGTTGTAGACGGTGCGCAGGCGTGATACTGCCTCGACCCAGTTCTGCGCGTTATATGCATCGCGCCCCCCAATAAAGCTGACGGCAAGGCGCGCCTCGGTCAGGGTAACCGGATCATTGGGTTTCTGTTCGAGCGCAGCGTTGAAGAAATCCAGTGCCTTGGGTACGTCGGCAGGTTCAGCCGGCGAGGCCGTGATGATGCGCTGGCCCTGCTTCAGGTTGAGGGAGTGCAGCATGCCGCGCACGTCATCCTGGCGGAAGTTGACGTCAAGGGCCTGGATCTGGGCGAGGGCGTCGATAGCCTCCGGCTCCAGGCCGAGCGACTTGAGGGTCACCGCGCGATCATAGAGTTCCGACAGATCGCCACGATGACGGATGCCGAGGATGCGTGCACCCACGTCGCGATAGTTGGGCGAGTCCATCTGCAGCGAGCTGTACAGCTTGAGCGCCGCCTGGTCGTCGCCTGCCTGTTCGGCAGCCACGGCCTGATTGTACGTCGCAAACAGCTTCTGCTCGCGGTGGACAGTCTCGAGCCCGGTCTGGGCAGCGGCGAAAGCGGGAAATTTCTCTAAGAGAGCAAGATACTTTTCCTCAGCCGCGTCCAGGTTTCCACTCTTACTTAGGCTTTCGGCCTCGGCCAGCATGGTGACCTGCTGTCGTTCGATCTGCATTGCGCTGATCATCGGCAGCACACGCCACTGGATCACTGAAAAACCGACGCCGATCATCGCGACGACCACAACCACCATCGCCACCCGGAGCAGGATGGCGCGCCAGGGAACGATCCAGCGCTTCTCACGCACTGTGTTCTTAGCATCCAGGCTGGCCTTAAAGCGCGCATCCTGCAGCATCCGTTCCAGGCGTGGGTCGCCGGGATAGCGGGTGCGCAGCGCCTCAAAGGCCGTTATGGCATCCTGCCATTGGCCAAGATGGAAATAGTGCAGCGCCTGTTGGTATTCGCCGTCCTCACGTTCGCCAGGATTGGCGCTTAGTGTTGCTGCCATGGTTTCACCTGTATCACCCGCCGTTTAGGGCATACCACTCACAGAGCTAAGTAGATTGACGATACGCGGTGCGGCAGGGCCGAGAACGACAATAAACAGCGAAGGCAGAATAAAGAACACGAGCACTACCACGATCTTGACCGTGGCAGCGTGCGCCGCCTCTTCTGCATGCTGTCGTCGTTTCAAGCGCATCTGGTCCGCCTGCGTATGGAGAACCTGGGAGATGCTGACACCCAGTGTGTTGGACTGTATTAGAACTGCGACAAATGTGCACAGGTCTTCGACACCTGTGCGGTCGGCCATGCGCCGTAAGGCCTCGTTGCGCGGCACGCCGATGCGCATTTCGCTGACGACCCGGCGAAACTCCTGGCTGAGGGAGTTATCCCATTGATCGCCGACCCGCAGCAGGGCCGATTCAAAGGCCAGACCGGCTTCGACACCGATCGTGAGCATGTCGAGGGCGTCCGGCAGCGCACGCGAGATTTCGATCTTGCGCGCTTTGATCTTCTGGTTCAACCACAGCTTCGGCAGCATGAAACCGGCGAGCATGGCAATAAGACCGTTACGCACGTAGTCAAACATGCTGTTGCCGCCGAGCAGAAAGAAGACGGCGGCCACGGCAGCGGCGGCCAGCATGATGCGCAGACCGACAAAGTCAAGGACGGTAAGGCCGCCGGGGTCACCCGCCTGGGTCAGGTTGAGTGAGAGCTCTGCCATGTCCTTTTGCGGCATCAACCCGCCCAGGAAGGTCAACACCTTGTGCACAAGCGGCATGAATGCCCGGCTCGAGAGCGAGCGCTCCATATCGCCGGCGTCAAGAAGCTCGCTGCGGTCGACATAGCCTTGTAAGCGTGACGTGACCACCTTGCTGGATTTGGCAGGTGCCAAGGCAAACCAGATCGCGATCACGGCGCCGGCCGTCAGCATCGCCGATATAAATGGAGCCAAGGAGGTGTCAAGCAAGTCGAGTAACATGTGCTACACCTTGATGTTGACAATCTTCTGAATCAGGAAGAAGCCGACGACCATCATGCCGATGGCCATAATTGGCATAATCTGGGGCCACCCAGGCTCGAAGAACGGATCGAAATACCCTGGCCTGATGAGGGACATGATGATAGCCAGGCCGATCGGCAGGAGGGCTAGAATCGTACCCGTCAGCCGCTGTTGGGCCGTCAGCACACGCACCTCACGCAGCACGCGCACGCGTTCACGAATCGTATCGCTGATAGTCTCGAGCACGCTCGAGAGATTGCCGCCCATCTCGTATTGGACGTTGATGGCGGTCACCACCAGGTCAAGGTCGTCGCTGTCGATGCGTTCGGCCATGCCTTCCAGCGCACGCTGCAGCGGGAGGCCGAGACCGGTTGCGCGCACGACACGGGCAAACTCCTTGTTGGCTGGGGGCGGAACTTCGCGTGCCACCAGTTCAATGGCCTGTGAGAGGCCGTAGCCTGCACGCAGCGAGCCGACGAGCAGTGTGAGAAGGTCCGGAAGCTGGTTGATAAACGCTGAGCGCCGGCGGCTTTCGCTCACCTTGAGATAAAACAGCGGGCCGACGGCAAAGATCGCACCTACCAGGAGGCCGATCATAGCGTTTAAGCGAAACGAGCCAAGAAAGAAGCCCAAGCCGCCCAGCAGCAGCATCAAGATTGCGTACTCAGCCGCTGTCAGCGGCACATCGGCACGAATTAGCGCCTGGGCCAGTTTTTCGCCGAGACCAAACCCATGCATCATGCGGTTCAGGGCCGGGAAACGGCCGCTTTCGACAGCCTTGTCATCGCGCCGGGGGCCGCGCACATAGTCGCTCAGCCCATATTCTGCCAGGCGCTCTTCCAGCGGGTCGCGCTGGGGAACCATGCGCATCAAGGCAAGAAAAAAGCTGATGACTGAAAGTCCGGCCAGGACGGCGACGATCAATGCAGGATTCATGCTTCACCCCGCTTAGGCATCCACCGAAGTGGTGCGATGGAATACCCGATTAAAGAGACCACCACGCAGCGTAGGCTTGGCGCTGATCGTGTTCGAAGTAACGGCTGCGCTGCTGGTCGCTTCGGCGACAAACCGCTGGGCCAGCGCCTGAATCGCCCGCGCCACGGCGCTGCGGTTGTGGCTCAGAATCAGCGGCACGCCCCGGTTAATGCTCAGGCTGACCAGCGGCTGATCGTCCGGCACCGTATGGTGGATCCGCACGTGCAGCCGCTCTTCGATGTCGCCCTGGTTTACCCCACCAGAGATACCGGCACGATTGAGAACCAGGCGCACCTTGTTTTCACCATAGCCGCGGGCGTGAAGCTGGTCGAGCATGAGACGGGTATTGCGCAGGCAGACAAGCTCAGGCAGCACCGTCATGACAATGTAGTCGGCATTGTCCAGGAAGGCGTAGCCGGCTTCATCGGGCAGCACGCCGAGGTCGATGAACACCCAATCGAACATGCTGCGCAGGTTGGAGACGATCTGTTCTACCTGGGGCAGTGAGATATCCAGGGCACCATAGCTCGGCGGAGGCGCCAGCAGCACTTCGATGCCAGACGAATGTTTGACGAGCACGCTGGAGACCAGCTCGCGATCGAGGCGCGAAATACGTGCCAGGAGCATGCTGATGTCGTTGTCGCCTTCAAGGTTGAGGGATACATCCAGCGCAGGGGCGTTGTAGTCCGCATCGATGAGGACGACCGATTTGCCGGTTTCTTTGCGCACGGCGATCGCGGTGTTGACCGTGATGAGCGTGCGGCCGGTACCGCCTTTAGGGCCGACAAACACGACGACACGGCCCGGGGCATTGTCGTGCGTTGGCTCATTGCTGGGCGTCTGGTTCTGCACCAGAAGCTGGTAAATCGTCGACCAGAAGTCGTCGGCGATCAGCGGCTTGACGACAAAGCCGCGAGCACCATTGAGGACAGCCTGGCGAGCGACGCCCATGGCGCCCTCTTCGACCATGATGAGCGTGACGGCGGCGGGCACGGCAGCGCTCAGCTGGCGAATCACCTGGGGGGCGGGAATCCCCGTCAGATCATCGTCAACCAAGATCAGGTGCGGCAGCAGGTCTTCGGCACGCTTGGCAGCAACCTCAGCCTGGGCCACCCAGAAGAGGCGGTGGTCGCCGGCATACTGTGCCAGGATTGCGCCGATCTGCTCGCGCAGACTCTCGCGCTCGGCAACTAACAAGATACGAAGAGTATCTCCAGGTCCAATTCTCGACACCTTGTGCCCCCCTCTTATCTGCCCGGCCCCGTAGGAATCCGATATCGGTTGATTAAGTAATCGATGTCGACGGGATCGGTCACAAAAGGCTTTTCCACGCCCGGAGCGCGCAGCACCAGGTCGATCGTGCCGCCGGCGTCGATTGCGTATTTAACGGCGAGAGCATCTTGCGGCGAAATCGACACGAGTACGGTATCGGGCGGGGTCGTTACTTGCGCTTTTTCGCCGTTCTCTTCACTGCTAGCGGGTGCAGACACACCGCCGAGCAAAGCGGCAATGGTGACATTCTGCAGCAGGCCGAAGGTCGACTGTTGATCCTGCTGCTGCGTATCGGCGGCACCGATGCCGCGGTTCTCGGGGAACATTAACGAGAACAGGATATCGACATGATCTCCGGCGGACAGCATGCCAGAGCCGCTGAGTCTATCTGCCGCAGGAAGAGCCATCAGGACTTCGTCTTCGAGCAGGAAGAGTGCCTTGCGGCCATCTGGCGAGACCACGTTGGGGTCCACCAGTTTTTGTTCAATGATCGGCTCACCAGGGAAGAGTGCTGTCGTTGTGAGGCGGCCGACGGCGGCGTCTGTGGTATTGACGGCGCCTTCCGGCACTGCATCGGCGGGCAGCTCTACTTCGAGGAGGTCGTCGAGGGTGAGTACGCTGCGTACGGGCAGCGAGCGTGCCGACGTAAGGACCGTGACGGTGGGGCCGGCAGCGGCTGCGCCAGTCGGTGTTTCCGTCACACGTGTGAGGGTCGTATAGGCCACGAGGCCTGCAAGTAATGCGAGTACGACGCCTGCTGATAACCATACAAAGCCACGTAACCTGGCCATAGGTATTTCCTTATGATCTGCAACCTGCGTAGGGGCGGCAGAAGCCTGCTAGGAACCGCAGCCTTCACGAAAGGGACTTTATGAAGGCGGCGCTGCGTAAGCGCCTAGTACTCGCGCTGCATTGTTGCGGTTGACGCTAGCGTGACACTTCCGTTACCACCCATCTCTTCGATCAGTGCTCGCGTGATAAATCCCGTCTCGTAACGCACTGTCACCTGCACCATAGGCTGGTAGTTGACAGTCGGCCACAGGGGCGTGACCTCGACCTTATTGGGATCGACACTGGTCATCTTGGAACGTACGGCAGCTCTGATTCTGTCTTCCAGGCAGCCCCGGCCGCAGGCGGAGGTGTCTACGACGATGCCGGTACGGGCGCCCTCGCGGGCCGCATTCACTACCATCGTGTACTGGAAGAAGATGAAACCAAACTCGACGGTGCTGAACATTAACAATAAAAAGAGGGGCAGGACGAGGGCGTATTCGACCAGATCCTGTCCCGATTCAGCCCCCATGCGACGTGTCATGGTGCGCCTCGTTTGTTTTGGGCTCTGCCTCTACGTCCGGAGCGACTTCTTCGTCCGACGTGGAGAGCAGAGCCCTTGTACAGCTACAATACTTGCGGTTTGCGTCACCCCATCAACCTAGCTGCCAGCTGAGGGTGACGGAGCACAAGCGGCGAACGAGTTCGCTTAGCTGCCGGCGCCAGCCTGCAGGAAACCGGCGATGCGGGTCCAAATCGCAGTAACTTGCGGCCCAAGCAACTGCAGGCCGATGATTGCCACGATGACGAACACGGCGATGATCAGTGCGTACTCGATCAGGTCCTGCCCTTCCTCTTCATTAAACATGCTCTTGAAGTAGCAGTATACGGACAAAAACAGAGCGTTCATGAAATCCCCCTTCACTGGAAAGTGTGACTGAAAACTGGAATATTTGCCTCGCTGACTACTGCAAACGCCTGGCGTTCAGTTGTGCCGTGGCGTATACATGCATGCTCGTTGCGCAGAAGTGAAAGCTTGCGGCCCGTAGAAACGTGACCTCATCAGGAGAAGAGGGCTGCGCTGCGTAGTAAAGGCGACTGCTGCCCACCGCTCCTAACCTATTCGTTTGTTACCCTTATCTTCTGCGGTTGCGCTGTTAGCTCTGTGACTCTATTTCGCTTTGCTGACAACATAGTAAAGCGAAACGGCGCCGGGCGCATCGGTCATATAAGCGATCTTGCCGACGGTGACCAATAGGTCATTTGTTGGGGAGGGAGGGGTGCAATTGGAGTACGAACGGCTAGAGGGCCTGCCGAGACTTACCTATTCTTAATAGAGCACCTCTAGTACATAAAAAATACGCGAAAATCTTTCGATTTAGAAAACTTCTTAGCCATCACAACTAACGGCTCGAATCAAATGTGGGGGGTTCACTTATCTCAGGCACTACGGAAAGACCCCGTTTGCCCGGCGCAAGCCGCGCCGTCACCACCTGGGCGTCATGCTGAAAGACGAGCAGCGCAGCCCGCTCGGCTGCTTCCTGGCGCAAACGCCGCTTGGTTTCCATACTTTGCAGCGGCGCAGTATCAAAGGCCGGCACCCACGCCAAACGCTCGAACTGGACGGCCCAGGGGGCGGCATCGCTAAGAAACAGCAGGCTCTGGCCGCCGTCCTCCACCCATACAGATTGCAGACAGGCGGTGTGGCCGGGCGTAATGTCAGTGCGTACCCCTGGCGCCAGACGCTGCGGGCCATCCACGATGTCCAGCAGGCCACAATCCAGGAGCGGCTTGAAGTTGTCGGCCACATACGTGGCGGCCGTGCGTTCGTTGGGAAAACTGGCATCCGCCAGTTCGAGGCGCTGGCCAATGTAGCGGGCACGCGGGAAGACAGGGAGAGCCCTTGCAGCGGGCGCCGGAGTTGTATCGGCCTCCCCATCACCCGTTTCCCAGCGGGTCGCACCACCGACATGGTCGCCGTGGAAATGCGTGAGGAGCACGATGTCGATATCCTCTGGCGCATACCCTACGCGCGCAAGTTCGCCCACCAGCCGGCGCTCACGATTGTCCATGCCAAACCGCTGGCGCACCTTCGACGGCAGTTTGTCGCCAACACCGGTATCTACCAGGATCAGCCCGGCAGCCGATTCGATCAGCAGCGACCGCGAATCGCAGGGAATCTGGTTTAGATCGTTAGGGGCAATTACTTCCTGCCACATGCTGCGCGGAATAACGCCGAAGAAACCGCCCCCGTCCACGTACTGCAGACCATCACTCAGAATATGGCAGCGCAACGAGCCGACCCGTATTGTGTACGCCATACAAATACCTCCTACTGCCAACTATACTGCTATGCTACCTGCCCTTGGACACGGCTAGAACGTCCATCAAACAAGTTGTAGGATAATCGCAGCCGCCGCATCGGAACCCCTAGAGACGCGCCGGCGTTACCAGACGAACCAGATCGGCACCGATCCAAACTGTTATTGAGGGAATTCTGCTATGGCACAAGTGACTGAACCCCGCAATCCACTGCTGCAGCCGCGGCTCCTGCTCTTGCTTATGCTGGCACTTTCGTCGGCGCTCAGCGTCACCCTGTCGATTCTGCGCATCTGGTATTCAGGATCGCGGTCCTATATATTTCTTAATTGGAACTTGATGCTGGCTTGGGTGCCGCTGGCGCTTGCCTTTTTGCTGTGGCATCTCGATCGCAAACAGGGTTACCGGCCGCGCCTGCTGATGCTGCTCGTTTTCTGCAGCTGGTTTCTATTCTTCCCCAATTCTCCCTATATTGTAAGCGACTTGATGCACATCGCCCCGCGCCACAATGTGCCGGTATGGTACGACACGATGATGATCTTCTCGTTTGCCTGGAACGGGTTGATTCTCGGCTTTGTGTCGTTGTGGATCGTACAGCAGCTGGCGGCGCGCTGGTTCGGCGGTGTCTTCAGCTGGCTCTTTGCCGCGGTCGTGCTGACGGCCACGGGCTTTGGCATTTACCTTGGCCGCTTTCTACGTTGGAACAGCTGGGACGTGCTGGTCGATCCGCTGGGTATGGCCAGGCAAGTGCTGACGTATGTATTGAACCCGTTAGACTACCCGCGCACGATTGCGGTAACGCTGCTCTTTGGCGGCTTCTTGACAATTGCGTGCCTTACCGTAATCCTGGTGCCGACGGTCCTGCGCAAATGCCTGGCAGACGGGCGCGCATACGTCTAGATGGCATACAAGCCTGCGCCTAAACCTGGCTCTAGCTTACAGGCAAGGCTACTCGTAGCGTTCTTCCCCGCCACGCCAGGCGCGCAGTTCTTCTGTCAACTGTGCGACAAGTTCAGGCCGCCCGTGGAACTGGGCCGGCGTCGTCTGCATCTGGACAATCTGCCAGC
>RRZU010148853.1_pt1 | contig 12811 bp, 6 predicted proteins | sample 2165561 | NCBI WGS metagenome assembly RRZU01 (sample SAMN10456909, study PRJNA506462) | wastewater metagenome | isolation source: wastewater sludge | place: USA: Moscow, Idaho
CAGACACGCAATCTCTAGAGCACTTTTAGAAGTAACTCCAGATTACCGTGCAAGCTTAAAAGCTGCTGGGTTCTTAACAAGAGACGCTCGTAAGAAAGAACGTAAAAAATACGGTCTTAAAGGCGCTCGTAAAGCACCACAATATTCAAAACGTTAATTTATATTACATGTTTTTTACTCAAAACCCACTATTCAGTGGGTTTTTTGTTGCTTGCGCAAGGTTGAGAAAGGTTAATAAAGTAGCAAAATGGTAGCAAAAAGGTAGCAAAGTTCTCATTCGTGAAATTACTCTACTCATTTCACAACTGACAGTCAATCATTTTCTTGGATCCAAAAGAAAACATCAGATTTGATTCTGATGTTTTTAAATTGTTATTTGTACATCTTGTTCACCGCTTCAATCAGTATTCCAATATCAAGATGTGTATAGACTCTCTCGGTTAATGACATTGCTCCACGATGCCCTACGATCTTCTTTATAACCGTTTGTTCCACTCTGGCTTCTACAAGTAGGCTAATACAAGTATGTCGAGTACAGTGTGGTGTATAATCCATATCCAAGGGTTCCAGTATTGATCTCCAGTAAGAGTCATAGTAGTTTCGGTATAGGAATGGTTGATGGTCTGGCATACAGAGTAGTGTGTCTGCTTGAGAGTGTTCGTACCATTGCTTAAAGAATGGTAGTATTGCATCTGCGATCGGAACACGTCTTATACCGTTCTCGGTTTTACTTATTACTTCATCAAAGTACTGTTCATCTAAATTAATGTTTCCTTTTTTAAGCTCCAATAACTCACTGATTCTAAGTCCAGTGTAAATAAGCATTAAGATAATTTGATAGTATCTGTTATCACTAAGAGTCCAAATGATATCGATATCTGTTTTTGTGAATGGATTGCGATCCATTTTATTTGGGTTCCGATTTTTGTGTCGGATAATATCAACATATCTTGAATAATCTTTGGAACATAAATCGTATTTCATTGTCCATTTATACATCTGATTAATAACCACTTTTACTTTACGAAGTGTTGGATAGTTTTTTCCACACTGGTCGACTGCACTTTGTAAATGTACTACTTTTATATCATTAAATGGCATTCGATGTAATGATTCTAGTGCAAGGAACGCAGCTCGATAAGCATTCGTACTTTTTGGATGTTGATCTCTTATAAATTCATTAAACATCTTTTCATAGACTGCTTCAAATGTAAGTGATTGATCTAAGTCATATGGATTATCATGATAATCTTGAAGCATTAACATTCCATCTTTTTTAGTCTTAGTATATCCAATAATTTTATATTTGGGATAAGCCGTGCCTTTTTCTTTATTTACTGTAGTTCCAACTTTTATACGAACCATATAAGGATTGGTACGATTGCCTGGTTGTTTAGCAACACCACCAAATCCTTTAGGTAACACACGTGTCATAATTTATTTCCTCCATCTGGTTTATTATTGAAGTATCCAATTTCTTCCCAAACAAGTTTATCGGGACAGTAGAAACTGAATACTTGAGAATCATCTTTTTTACAGGCATATCCAAATTTCAAGAATCCTTGTTTTAATCCTTCTCTTAAGAATGCACTGGATCTACCAGTTGCTTTTGCTATCTCTTCAATAGGAACATGTCTTCCTGTAAAGTTTGGTGTGTTGGCGTACATAATCTTATTTGACATTTTCTTACTCTCCTTTATAATTTTTTGACTGTGTTGAGTTAATTTGTTCTGAATTAATTAAGGTTATGCATATAAAAAGCCAACTGAGTAAAACATCAATTGACTTTAATTCAAATATTTACAATGAACCTTGAATAGACAGGTAATTCTCTTATTGTTCTGTGGTTTGCATGTCTGCATGTTCTCACCTCAACTTTCTTTGTAACACAGACACTACCACAGTTCTCTTAACATATCTATCAGAACCTGATTTAATAACACAAGAGAATGATCCAGTACTAAAAAAGTACTGAATCACTCAATCTGTTATCAAATCAAATACTTTTCAGTATATGATTTTAAAAGTTTAATTTTGATTAAATCGAATCTACGAAGGAATCATCTTCGTAGCATTATTAGGCGCAGTTTGATGTCACTGCTTCACTGGAATCTCACCATTCCCAATCAAAGAAACACTTACTTGGCTTGCGACGGTCTTATCACGCTCGAACGTCCGTAAGTGACGTATCATTATCACTATCACAGTCACCGCAAGATAGGGTATCAAATCTATTTCATCATCCAGTTTCATCGCTCTCTAGGTTTCTTAAGGTCATGGCGCACTGATGAGTGTTGCTTGTGTGATAGATAAAGTTACTAATAATGGCTATTCAATTTTCAAAGAACATCCCACATTTTTATGTGAGAAGAGGAGGATTAAAATCAACCCCTTTATAGTGATAAGGAATCTCAGAGCACTTTGACAACCAAAAAATCAAAAATCTATTAAATTTCTTAGTTTTTTAATGATTTTGTCATGTTTTTTACTAATATTCTGCTTTGTTACACCAATATCCTCTGCGTATTCAGTCTGAGATAACTCTTTAAAATACAGAGCAATAACCAGATCTTTTTCATCATCAGTCAGTGTATTGATTGCTTTATAAAGTGCTTCATATCGTTCCATTTTAAGTACCTCGTTTCTTGTTCGGTCTAAATCTTCTAATAGTTTTATTTCAAGAGTGTTACTTTCGTACTCATCAAAAAGATGGTCTAAGTAAACCCATGTATTGCGAATTTGTTTGGTAAGATAGCGCTCATGTTCAATACTTTTCCAATATTCCCTATAAACTTCTTCGCTAACGTTAATTGCTTGGTTTTTAATGTAGATCACATATGTATCATTCATATTGATTTTCCTCCTGTTTCTGTAATCTGTATTTGATTTGAAACAGGGTGGTGCCCTAGCATTTAGAATACTAAAAAACCTCCATTCTAAATGAGTTTGACGAAATGCCAAACTTCATTTAGGGAGGCTCACTTAAAAAACGAGAAAGCGATTCCATTGGCTATATATTTAGTGTAGTTCAATATTCATAAATAATCATCCCATAACAAAAACAATCAATTTAATCAATCATCATTTAAATTTTTTCAAAGGTAAACTTTACTATAGAAAGGTTAAAGTTTTTATATAAACTTACGGTGATTATGGAACAATATGGATATGTTAGAGTATCAACAAAAGACCAAAATGAAGAACGTCAAATTGTGGCGCTTAGAGAATTCGGCATAAAAGATGAGTGTATATATATTTTGATAAAGAAAGCGGAAAAGATTTCAATCGAAAACAGTATAAAAAACTCCTTCGAAAAGTGAAAGAAGGAGATCTTATTGTGGTGAAAAGTATAGATAGATTGGGGAGAAATTATAAAGAAATATTGGAACAATGGCGTTTGATTACAAAAGAAAAAGGCATCAATATATTTGTTTTGGATATGCCACTCTTAGATACTAGAGAAACAGAGAAAGATTTAACGGGGACATTCATTGCGGACTTAGTGCTTCAAATATTATCATACGTCTCTGAAGTTGAAAGAAGTAACATCAAACAACGACAAGCAGAAGGTATTGCAATCGCTAAATTAAAAGGGGTAAAGTTTGGGAGAGAACCTATGATAATTGCCTCTGATTTTGAACCGGTTTACGAGTTATGGATAAGAAAAGAAATCTCTGCGCGTGAAGCAGGGTGAAGATTAAAAGTTAATCACTCGACATTCTTAAAATGGACACGAGAAATAGAAAAAAATGATTAATATCATATTTTGGTTATAAAGGTTCACTTTCAAATCCCTGACTTTGACAGCTATAGACAATAAAAGTTCAAGCTATGCCTCTATTGAGTGCGTAACTTGAACTTTTTCTTATGTAGCGAAGTATAGTAATTTATTTTTCTTTTGATTTTATGATAATGTTTCGCATCGTAGACTTCCTCATAATCTCATAATCTGTGTTAAAACCAAATGTATCATGAAGTAAATTTGTGAGCTCTGTTCTTGTATATGCTGGGATGTAGCCATGTGAATCTATGAGAGTTGTATTCATATTTTTTAATGTGCTGATGATTTGATCAATACTTATATTAATATCTAAGTTCTTCTTTTTCGCTGTGACGTTTAATTTGAATTCTAAGTGCCTATAGACAACGAGCGCTAAGAAACATGTAAGAAAGTGGGCATTGATTCGATCTTCTCTTGATAGATATACAGGTCTTGCTTCGAATTCTGTTTTCATAATTCTAAAACATTCTTCTATTTTCCAACGATATTTATTTACTTTGATGACATCTTCTACGCTATCATCTAAGTTTGTGACCACAGCGTAGAATCCATCATACTTTGCTTCTTCATCGATGATCGATGGGTCTACTTGATAATGTTTTTTACTGGCAACTTCTCCAGAATCAGTAATGGCTGTTTCAACGAAAAATCGTGCTGGATCATTCGGGTTATTCCTTTGTTTTTTGAGTTGTCCATCTTTACGAATCGCATTATGAGCACGTTCGATTTGTCGGCTTCTTATGGTTCGTAGATAATTTTTATATTTGGGTGAATAAGTAACGATTAAGTTCTCGGATAAATTCTTTGAATCTAAGGGGATTTCTTTATAGTAAATCGTTTCGAATATCACTGGGTCTGTTTCATCAAGTTCATCAAGGTTGATAAACTTCTTGCTGCCAATTGCGCGCCATTGCGTTGGTTTGAGGGCTATTTCTTTATCATCCTTTTTAAGTTTCTTTAAAGACTGTGTTACCACATAACCTCTTCCACCTGCTGTATTAAACTGTTTATTTGATTTGGAGCCAAGACCACCATCTGTACTTAAGACAAACGTAGATACACCAAAGTCTCGGATGATTTTTTCTTCCAGCGGTCTTAGCGTGATTTGTTCATTCTGGTTTCCAGGATACATATGAAAGCCAAGTGGCATCCCATCAGCGTCCATAAATCATCCCATGCCGACGATTGGATTGGGACGATTCTCTTTGCTTTTACCATATTTCTTAAAGTCATCTTCTTGCTCGATCTCAAAGTAGTAGTTTGTACAATCGTAGTAAAGCACTTCCGTATTGCGTTTACTGATGAAATTACTGTTTTTATAAATCTCTGACTGAATGTAGTCTGACTCTTGTGAAAGTATAGAAAGGGCTCGGTATACATCATGTAATTCATACTTCGGTTTTTCTAATAAAGTTTGCGCAAAATTATAACTGCTTCGTTTACTAGAAGGTTTCAAAATTCTAGAGTATATGAGATCTTTCAAAATCGATTCAAGGTTGTATTCATATGTGTATCGTGACTTAATGTTTCGCGTAATGTTGTCGACTCTTAAATCCGAAAGGGTCGATTGTAAAAATAGATAACCGACATTAAAAGTTTTGTCTTTATCCTTATCGATTTTTCTAATCGGAGAAAGGGGAACTCTGATTGTTTCTCTTTCCGCATTATATTTATCAGTTTCAATTTTAGCTTGTTCTTTTGCCCAGGCCATGACACCATCGCGATCAGTATTTAATTTCTTAGAAAGATCAGCCAAGGTTCCAAGTCTTTTAAAAATCTTTGAAGTACTTTTTCCTTCATGATTAATGTAAGAATGTGTAATGTAAAAAGATTCTGAAGTCTTTGATTTAGATGTTGTAAATCTCATGCAATCACCTCTGTATATATTACACCACACAATACTATATATTACTATATTTATAAACTAAATATTTGACAAATACACATGAAAAAATCCACTGTTAAGTGGACTAATGATTATTGTTGTATTCTTGATGTGTCAAACTCCCGGGCTTTTTTTCGGGTTTTTAAAGGTGACCATATTAACAATGATTGTCACTTGTGATATACTATTCTCGAACTATAAACCATGAACATATAAACGGAGGAGATATAATATGAGGAAAAAAACCAACCTTTTTTCAAGGTTCTTTAACGTCTTGTTGGTTATGGCAATCACACTCAGTGGCGTTGCCCACGCTGGCGTCACAGCATATGCTGAAAACCGCTCAGTCAAAATAACCGGACTTGTTAATGAAACAACCGAAGGCTATATTAACAGTAAAGCTGTTATTGTTGGTGAAACGAATGCTAAAGCATCGTTTAACCTAACGCCCGCATGGGCACAAGGAACCGCCTTTGGGACACGCGTCGTCTTACAATTACCATCACTCAATTTTATTGATGGGGAATATGTCAAGGCAGACAGCCATGGCGATGTCGGGATCACTGGTACCGTCGCATCGGGTGGCGGCTACAAAGTTATTGGTGATACCACATCCAATGGGGGCCAACTGGTTTTAGAGTATGTGGGTGGATTATCTGCTGGGAATAACCCCGCGTTTGAAATCAACCTGAAGACCTATACCAAGGATGAGAATTTATCCATTCCAGAAGGGACCAAATTAGATCTTTACGGATTCGTCAGCTATGACAACTTCGACCAAGAGCCAGGCACATCATGGATGACACCTGGAAGTATGGACAAGGAATCCGAGATCAGCCTTATTGTGTCAAACCTACAATGGGATGCAAAACTTGAATCCGTCTTTGAGGATGGGCAAACAAGCGACAGCGTTCCGATTTGGGATCGATATCAATATGTCAACTATGACTACACGGTTGAAAATATCTCTGATAATGCCGAATCCATGATTGAAGGGTTTAATACCGCATTCGATATCGATTCGACATCAAGTGAAATCAATGGGATCATCCCATTTGATATCAATCGTTACTCCTACATCGATGGGAAACCCGTCCAAAACGACGACCCCGATAATATCAGGGGACAATTCATTGGTGTACCGGGTCAAGGTGGCGTCTTAGTCTATGATATTACCGACACACAGGACAACGAAGATCCAATTGAGGGTCTTGAACCTTTACCATATATCTATTCGGGATCAGGTATGATTGAAATCAATCAGAGTAAACAGGCGATTGCACCCGGTAAGGACCGCGTTTATCGTCTGTCACTACCCTTGAGTCGACAAGGTTTTCCGAACATCCCTACTAAATTTAAAGTTCGTACCATTACCAACATTTTCTTTGCGCAAGGGGTTAGCTGGACCAAGACCCATATCTCAGAACGTGAGATATTGAATCCCCAGTTCGATATGGATTTCAAGCACACGACCCCATCCAACAATGTGGTCTACGGATACGAAACCCATTTCGAATTGAGTGATTTAACCAACCGTTCAAACGTTCCAGTATTCGCGCCACGCATCGAGTATACACTTGCAACAGACTTCAATCCATCGAAGTTACGCCTGAGCATCCCTAAAGATGCAAGCACCATCTTCGCGGATGACTTCCTCACGTATACACGTCTCGATGATGAAGGGCTAGAGGAAACAGTAACACACTCGCTTCCCACATCATGGTTGAGCGACGAGGACGGTAATCAATTCTTTGAACTTGATGTTAGTAATCTTACCAACTCATTCACACTTCACTACAAAGACAGTTTTGAACCCCATGAGAGTCACGACTATTCGTTCAAACTCTATGGGAATCCAACCGCTATTGGGCCCATGACCCATTCTGCAAAACTTGTTTATATCGAAAAGCAGGCATCCAACGATGATCTTGGTGATAACACATCCTACACGGATATACCACACGAACATGTGATCGATAAGGTGATCACCATCATTTATCCAAATGAGGTCAAACCCACCATCGCCCTATCTATTAACGGCGGTAGCAGTAGTGGTAATGCAATCTTCGATAAGGATGTCACACTGGATTATTCCTTTGGAACCAACAGTGAGCTGGCAGAGTATGGTGTCTTTACGACAACATTCAATGAGCCCTTAGCCATACACGATGCGCAACTCATTCTCAAAGATGAGCTTTTAGACCTTATTGAGACGATTGTCGCTGTACAAAAAGACGGATCAGAGATTCCTTTAGACATCGCACTGACAAGCAACCTGCCTGCAGGAACTGTGGGTCTCAAAATCACGACCTCACAAATTCAAACCGATGGGCCCCAGTACTTCCTCAGTATTCGTGGACGACTGGATAAGGGTATTCTCAAAACACACGATGTCAATGCTCACTTTGAAACCTATCAAGTTGCACCTTATGACAAGACATCCAATGTATCCGTATCGGGACGTATCAATATCATACTACCAACGGAGCTCAATGTTGACCATACGGTAGAAACATTCTACGGAAACCTTAAATCAAATGTCGTTTCCTATGAGTCAAGCTTTGACGCATCCTTCAAACTGGATACCAAAGGCATTGTGTCACCAGAGTCAAGTTATACCATCGACTTGCAAAAACCAAGTAAAGAAGGTTACTTCCAAATCCAAGACATGGTGATCGATGATGAATTTGTCATTGGTTATACTGTTACCACATTGGATGGTAAAACACATGACAATACCATGCCCTATGTTCAAACCATTACCAAAATCATCATACGCTATGAGAATCTCACATTGGATACACCACGTGAGATGGTCCGCATGACAATCAAAGCAGATATTGATATGGGATCAACACAAGGCATCAAGGCCACTTTCAAAGGGACACAAGAGCGTCCGTTTGTTGTTGAAAAGGTGAGCGACATCACTCACACCGTCAGTGTTTTTGATACCAAGACGACCATTGAGGTCAAAGGGGTTAACCAAGTTGATGAAAACTTGGGTGTGGGTAACAAATATTCTGTTGACATTTATCGTCATTGGAACCGCGGTTACACATACAACACGCAAGACTGGACACTGGATCAAGGTTACAAATCATTGGGTGGATTCACGAACTCAATTACGCGACCAACGCAGACCTATGCAAACAACGACCAAACATTAACCATTACAACAGAGCTACCCAACCACTTCGATCTTTACTATTTAAAAGTTCGCGACGAGATGAAACCCTACATAACAAGCGTCAATATCTATCGCAAGATCGATGGTCAAGACACACTATGGCAAAGTGTTTCAGGGGACCAATGGGTCAACAACACGACTGAAGGAAAATATTGGAGAATCAATACGGCACTGATGTCCAATCAGGGTGAGGATCTTTTCGTCACGCACGATACGACACAGGACCTTTACGAGCATCCTTACTTCAAGAGTGCATGGCATGAGGATGTTCGACCAGAACAACCCATCACCAAAGTTGAGATCACATTAGACTTCGAGCGCCTATCTGAAAATGATGCACCACAAATGGCCGGAGCACATAAAGATGTGATTGAATATATGGGGCGCTTCCATTCATCATCAACTAAGAAAGAAGCCACACCCGTTCAAACGGATGACACATTCGGTCTTGAACGTGAACAAACACGTCAAGCAAATCATACCATCAATTCCTTGGTGGGATACCCCTATGCTGTAACACGTACGGGAGCTCATGACAACACAAGCCTTGCGCGCAAAGCCATTCTTATGGGGACAACGGGCGAGTTCAAAACAAGCATCCAAAACTTAGAGACCTATAGTGTTGCTTATTGGGGTGGTCACGGTCCGGATATTTATACGCCGGTACGAACAGAGCATGATGAATGGTTACAAATGAGAAACTCCGGATTCTTCCACGACACACTCATTTACGAATTCACATACCCAACCCGACCATCACAAGACCGTGTCTACCATTACGCTCCCAGCTACTTTGTAGTTGAGGATACCAAAGACCGTCATTACCTGGATTCACTCATCATTTATGGTGAAGATAAATCCCTGATTGAGATCACGGACATCACTCTTGATGGCGCCATTCGCGTCAACTATGTTCAAGGTGAGAGCGTCGGCTATAAGATCCAGGATGGAGAAATCAATGTCATACTCAAACCGGGTGAGACAGCAACACGATTTGAAGCTTACTTCAAAGAGATCCAAGGTTTTGGTGAACGTACAGCTGAAATTGATGGGACGCCACAAGACCAACTTGGTGTATTGTCCGATGTGGACATTCGCATTGGTGGAATTGTTAACGGGGATAAGGATCTGACAGGGACAACTAAGCTCTACAGATTACCCGATGACTCTAAGGTTAAAACTTTACTGGGGACAACCTCAGCAAGACTGGCTGGAATCACACCTAAATTAAATGGTAAGGTGGGAATGACCTTTGATAACCTTAAAGTTTATGACTTTGGGGCCGATGGACTCACACCCAATACAAGCCAAGTGGACTTCACCCTTGTAAATCAGGGGGAAGCCGATATTAAAGATGTTGATTTAACATTTACACCCGATAGCAACTTTAGAACACAGACACTCAGCATTCCGAAAGCTATTTTCGAATCTGACTTCTGGGTTGACGAAGTCACCATCGATGGTGTCAATGTGACGGAGTTCTTTGAACTTGAAGGTGAACATTATACCCTCAACCTCAATGCGCTCTACCAAGACAAGATTCTAAAATCTACAAGTTACAAACAAAACGGCATCACATACAATAAGTTGGATGCACGCAACATTAAGGTTCACTATAGACCAGACCTTGACAAGGATGTTCGCATCTTTGGTCAATTCACAAAAGATGAACGAGACGATCAAACACTACCAAGTGTCATGATTGATGGAAGCATCCTCAGTGTTACTGGAATTTGGGTGGACCAAAGTGACAGTGGTGAGTGGAACTGGGAATCCACGCCAAGCTTTGTCAGTGAGAACACGAAGGCAAATCGTGAAGGACTTACGGCCTACACAAACTTTAGTGTTAGTGCTGAACTAACCTCGTACCAATCGATCTTTGTATCCTCTGGTAACGGTAATCAAGGTCAGCGACCAAGCTTAGCGCTGGACAGTCGACACTCAACACACAATGCACCACGCCTTTACAACCGTGTTGCACGACTCACTCTAACAGGGGCACACTTGGATAACAATCTAGGTGTCAATGCATCAAATAACCTCTTCTATGACGGGGATAGTGATGCGCAAGTCTCTTATAGCAACCTCACGGTTGGTGATACAACCCACCTCCTCTACAAAATCTCAAACACAGGGGTTTATGCAAAGGATGACCTATCGCCAGGGGATCTACCTCTAATCAATCCAAGCTTTGAATTAGTGGCTCCCAAAGGGCTCAAGATCACACAGGTCACACCACTCACAAAACCTATCGATGCCGTCGATGATCAAAGGTTTGTGGCGTCACTTATCAGTGATGAAACACTGAGCGATAAACGTTATGGCGCCACCTTCGCAAATACCCTGGACTTTGGAGAGTCATTGTATGTTCTCGTTCAATTCGAAACAGAAAACGACTTCTCAAATGATTTGGGTGGCACGCAGAATCAAACACTGGTGTGGCAAGCCTATGCCAAACCCGCTAAGACGCACAGCTTCTTCAGTTACAATGGATATGGTCAAGATGCTTTCCGCACACACGGACGCACTGATCAAACCTTTGAGAATCAATACTATGCCAATGCTTACAACAGTACATACCGATTCGCAAACCCTAGCAAGTTGAAGATTAAATCTCAATTTGTCAGTGAGAATCTATCTGGCAAAGACATGGTATTGAGTGTTGAAAATATTGAGAACGAAACACTTCACGATAAGACACACCTCAAGGTCACCATCACACTGGATAAAAACAAGGCTCAGCTGAAGCCAGTTCAAAATAACACCTATGGTGGATTTGAATTGACGGCATTCCCAAATCCTGAAACCATGGATGGGTATGATCCAGCCCTTGTCAGTTTTGAGTATCAAGGCGAATCTGTTTTAGTCAGCGACTACGATGAGACCCTCCATGATATGAAAGATATCAATGTTTTATTTATTGACTATGGTGTTGTCGCAGCAGACTTCAAGGCACCAACCTTCACCATTGACGGTCTTGGTCACTGGAAGACACTCAATGCTGCCAACAACAAATCTTATGACATTGTCTCTGGAGCACACATTGGATTGATTCATGATGAAAATTCATTGTATCAATTCTCAACTCAGGTCAGCAGTCGTGTTTGGAAAGCCATTGCGCAAACTGAACTCAACTTACAAGCCTTTGAAACACGAGACGAAGCTCAAGGTGTTTACCAAGGATCACAGGTAGGGAAACATTCCTACCTACCAGGGGACGTCTATTATCACAAGCTATCACTCCTCAATATTAGTAGTGAGCAAGGTCTATCGACCAACACACCTTATGGTAAGGCTGATCTCTTGAACCCCATTATTTATGACAAGGTCCCAGAGTACATCACAATTGACGATGTCATCATTAAGATCTTCGATAAGGATGGACAAGAGCGCGACTTCAAGGCACCAACCATCACCCAAGAGATCATCTCTGGGCTCGATGTGGGTGGATCACAAGTGTTCAAAAATGATCGCCATAACGATGGTTATGGGCGTATTTCAACACAAGAGCCATCCAATACCAAGCACAACGAGGCCAAGGAGATCGAGTTCAACCTCATCACCTATACCTTTGACCAAGATGACCTCAAGCGTGGTGAACGTTTGGAGATCACCTATAGGGCCAGCATCAGACATGATGATCTTCCTTACGCCACTTATGAGAATGGCAACGGCGTCTTTGCCCCATTTATGGGATGGTACGGTGTTAACACACCTGTATCAAACACATTCAAAGATGTCACCATGGACATGGCGTCCCTACTCCACGATGTGGGTGTTAGCGGGAATAAGGGTCACGAACTAACGAACACGGAGTTCTTGTCAAACTCAACATCATGGACTCATGGTGGAACAGAGGTCAGAACCAACGCGACCAATACCCGTACAACTCAATCCACCTATTATGATGCCTCTGCTAATAAGGAGAAGTCTCATAAAGCATGGATGAATGAAGAAG
>RRZU012440136.1_pt1 | contig 12810 bp, 11 predicted proteins | sample 2165561 | NCBI WGS metagenome assembly RRZU01 (sample SAMN10456909, study PRJNA506462) | wastewater metagenome | isolation source: wastewater sludge | place: USA: Moscow, Idaho
CAGCACCTTTTCTGCATCTGAGAGATAGCAGGTTTCGATGATCACCTTGAGGACTCGCGCCCCGATGGCTTGCTTGATCGCTCGGATTTCCTCGCGCACGGCGTCGGCCTTGCCGTCCTTGAGCCATCCGACGTTGATCACCATGTCAATTTCGTCGGCACCGTCGGCTACCGCCTGCTTGGCCTCGAAAACTTTGGCGGCAGGGGACATCGCGCCGAGCGGAAAGCCGACCACGGCACACACCTTGACCGGCGAACCGGCAAGCAATGTCCGCGCGCAGTACACCCAGGCCGAATTGACGCAGACCGAGAAGAACTGGTGCTCGCGGGCCTCCGAACACAGCTGGCGAATGTCTTCTTCGACCGCGTTGGCCTTGAGAACGGTGTGATCGATGTATTGATTGAGGGTCATGACATGTCCTTTGCTTATCGTTTGCCTTTTTCAAAAGGCTCGCCTGCCGCACGCGGCGCCTGCGTGGATTTCGAGAAGAAAACCAGCGCCAGCAAGGTCAGGACGTAAGGGAAAACTTTGAGTACGACCTCTGGAATCGCCTGCAAGGCCGGCTCGGCTTGCGAAGCATTGGCCAGGGTCGCGGCAAAGCCGAAGAAGAAAGTGGCACCCAGCACGCCAGTCGGTTTCCATTGGCCGAAGATGAGCGCGGCCAAAGCGAGAAAGCCCATGCCGGCCACCGAACCGCTGAATTCCCCGGAGTAGGTGACAAGAATGGTTGCCCCGCCCAGGCCGGCGAGCGCACCGGAAATCATCACTGCGCCATAACGCACCCGATAGACGTTGATCCCGGCGGCATCGGCGGCGTGCGGGTTCTCGCCACAGGCCCGCAGACGCAGGCCGAACGCCGTCTTGTAGAGCATGAAGGCACACAGGCCGAGAATGGCGAGAATCAGCCAGGTCGTGCCATAGGTCTGGTAGAAGAGCAGGCGCCCGATGATCGGCAAATCGACCAGCCCCGGAATGTCAAAGCGCGGGATACCCTGCGTGAGCTGGATGTTGCCCGAACCGGTAATGGACCGCGCCAGAAAAACCGTGACCGCACCGGCTATCATATTGATTGCCGTCCCGCTGATCACTTGATTGGCGTTCAGGTTGATGCTGGCAAAGGCATGCAGCAAGGAGAACAGCGCACCGAGAATCATGGCTGCAGCGAGACTAAGCCAGATTGCCAGCGGGCCAAGGCTGGGCGTCAGGAATACGGTAAAAGCCGCGCTGGCGAAACCGCCGACCACCATCAAGCCTTCGAGCCCGATGTTGACCACGCCGCTGCGTTCGCTGTACAGACCACCGAGCGAGGTTACCAGCAAGGGCATGGCGAAGGCGATGGCGTAGGGGAAAATATGAATGATCGTGTCCATGGGAACTCCCTCACTTCGCCCGGCGCCGTGCGGCGCGCTCGATCAACCTGCGGATGAGAACGCTGGTCGCCGCAAAGTAGATGATGCTGGCGATGATGGTGTCGCCGATTTCGGGCGGAATGTCGGTCATCGCGCTCATGAAGCCCTTCCCCGATTGCAGGACGCCGAAGAACAGCGCCGCACCGATGACTCCCAGCGGCGAATTAGCTCCGAGCAGAGCGACGGCGATTCCATCGAAGCCCTGGCTGGGCATGACGCCGATCTGGATCGACGAGGCATAGCCGGTGTAAAGCGCCGCCCCACCCAGGCCGGACAGAGCGCCGGCGATCATCATCGACAGCACGATATTGCGATTGACGCTGATGCCGGCGTATTCGGCAGCGTCACGATTGAAGCCGACCGCCTTGAGCTGATAACCAAGGACCGTGCGTTCGAGCACAACACCAACGAATATCACGGCGATTACGGCCAGAAACAGACCGATATTGACGTACGACCCGGCAAACATCGACGTAAGCCACGACACCTTGAGCGAAGCCACCTCGGGGATCTGCCGCGACTCGGTCTCGTACGCGCCCTTGAAGTAGGCTGGCACCAGATAATACGTGATCCAGTAGGCGATCCAGTTCATCATGATGCCCGAGACCACCTCATGCACATTGAAGCGCGCCTTGAGCAAACCGGGAATCACGCCCCACAGCGCGCCGCCGGCCACCGCCGAAGTAACCGACAGCATCAGCAACGGTACTTTGGGCAGATCAACGGACAGGCCGACGATGGTTGCGAGTAACCCGCCGATCAGTACCTGCCCAGGCGTTCCGATATTAAAAAGGCCGGTCCGGAAGGCAAAAGCCACCGACAGGCCTGTCAGCACCAGCGGTGTTGCCGTCGCCAGGGTGTTGCCGATACGCTCCAGATTCATCAAGCCGCCGGCAAACAGGAACTGGTAACCCTCGATCGCATCGTTGCCGGTCGCCAGCATCAGCAGAGCTCCGGCCACCAGGCCCAGGGCTACGGCGACCAGCCCCACCAGCAACTCACCATTGATCCGCAGCTTCATGCGGCTTGCTCCTTTCCGGCCGTCGTCTCCCTGCGGCACCCTGCCATCATCAGGCCGATTTCCTTTTCGTCGGTCGCGCTCGCCTCGACCGTATCGATCAAGGTCCCGTTATGGATCACCGTAATGCGATCCGAAAGGTCGAGGATCTCGTCGAGCTCAAGCGACACAAGCAAGACGGCCTTGCCCGAGTCGCGCTGCTCGATCAGGCGCTTGTGGATGTACTCGATGCTGCCGACATCGAGACCGCGCGTCGGCTGCACAGCGATCAGCAGATCCGGATTCTGGTCGAATTCGCGCCCGATGATTGCCTTTTGCTGATTCCCCCCGGACATCGCCCGTGCAGAAGATTGCGCGCCTTCGCCGGAGCGCACGTCAAACGCCTCGATCACCGCATTGGCATGCTGCCGGATGGCAGCGGGCTGGAGAAAGCCGTGGTGAGAATAGGGCGCTTCCCGGTGATTTTTGAGAATGAAGTTTTCTTCCAGCGAATAGTCGAGAACCAGCCCTCGTTTCTGCCGATCTTCCGGAATATGCGCCAGTCCGCTTTCGTTGCGCTCGCGGATCGAAACCCGCGAAATATCCTTGCCGGAGAGCAGCACCGTGCCCGATTCAATACGCCGCAGACCGGTCAGGGCCTCGACCAATTCGCTCTGGCCGTTGCCTTCAACCCCGGCCATCCCAAGGATCTCTCCCGCCCGGATATCGAGCGCCTCGATGCGTACCTGCGCACCGTGCCGACGGCTGGATACGCACAGATCGCGGATCGACAGGATCACTTCCCCGGGTTCGCGCGCCGCTTTCTCGACCTTGAAGCTGACCTGCCGGCCAACCATCATTTCAGCCATGCGCGCCTCGTTGGTCGCGCGCACCTCGACCGTGCCAATGTACTTACCTCTCCGGATGACCGTGCAACGGTCGGCAATCGCCTTGATTTCCTTGAGCTTGTGGGTAATCAGAATGATCGATTTGCCCTCGCCGATGAGGTTGCGCAGGATGCCAAGGAAGTCCTGGATTTCCTGCGGCGTGAGCACGGCGGTCGGCTCATCGAAAATCAACACGTCGGCTTTGCGGTAGAGCATCTTCAGGATTTCGACGCGCTGCTGCATGCCCACAGAAATGTCTTCGATACGCGCATCCGGATCAACGCTCAGGCCGTATTGCTCGGACAGCATCCGGATGCGTTGCGCTGCGTCCTTGAGACTGAGCACCAGGCCGGATTTTGGCTCCATGCCCAGCACGATGTTCTCGGTCACGGTAAAGTTATGCACCCGCTTGAAGTGCTGGTGAACCATGCCGATTCCGAGGTCGTTGGCAATGTTCGGGTTGTCGATGCGCACATCCTTGCCGTGAATACGGATGCTACCCGCGTCCGGCTGATACAGGCCGAACAGGATACTCATCAGCGTCGACTTGCCAGCCCCGTTTTCGCCGAGCAGGGCATGCACCTCGCCTCGCTTGAGGCACAGCGTGATGTCGTCGTTCGCCACGATGCCCGGAAATTCTTTCCGTATATTGCGCATCTCAACGACATAATCGATGTCGTCCATGTCAGGCGGTCCCGATTTTCCCGATCGTTGTGGCCACGAGGTCACAGAAGCGAGCCGAGGCCTCATTGGCGGTACGCACCACATCCTCGTGCGCATGCTTGACCTTGGCGATCCCGGTTGCCATGTTGGTCACGCAGGAAATGCCGAGGACTTCCATGCCCAGATAACGGGCAACAATAACCTCGGGCACAGTCGACATGCCAACCGCATCTGCGCCGATCAGTTGCAGAAAACGTATCTCCGCTGCCGTTTCGTAGCAGGGACCGGACAGCCCGGCGTACACGCCATGCCGGAGTGTCGTACCGAGTTCGGCGGCTGCCGTCTCGGCCAGGGCAATCAGCCGCCGGCTGTAGGGTTCGGTCATATCCGGGAAGCGGGGCCCGAGGCGCTCGTCGTTCAACCCGATCAGCGGATTGTCACCGACGAGATTGATATGATCGGTGATCAACATCAGATCGCCGGGAGTAAAGTCCCGATTTACCCCACCGGCCGAGTTGCTGACGATCAGCGTACGCACCCCGAAACGCTGCATGAAAGCCGTTGGCACCGCGATCGTGCGCATCGCATGGCCTTCGTAGTAATGGAAACGTCCTTGCATGGCCATCACTAGCACCCCGTCAATACGCCCGATCACCAGCCTGCCGGCATGTCCGGCGACAGTCGCGACAGGGAAGTGCGGCAGGTCGCGGTAATCGATTGCCACCGTATCGCTCATTCTCTCGACCAGTTGGCCAAGTCCTGAGCCGAGAATCACCCCGACCGTTGGACGCAGATCGGTCTGCCGCTTGACGTAAGCGACCGTTTCTTCGAGTTTTTCAAACATTCCATCCATTGATCGTCTCCTCCCGTTTCCTTGTTACCGGAAAAGTCTCCAAGTGTATTCCCCGGTCTGTCCTTCGAAAATATAGCCTGCTTATGCCTTTTCGTATTTCAAAGTAATCAAATCGCTTTGATGAAAGTGTCGCCCTCGCGCACAAAGCCCATCCGCTCAAGATACACATCGTGGGCGCTGCCAGTCACCCGCGCACGCAGGGCAGAATAGCCCTCACGCCGGAAAAAATCGTTCTGCTGATAGAGAAACGACCCCATGCGGAAGTCCCGGTACTGCGGGCCAACGTAATCCAGATCCACTGCAAACCCCCCAGCCGAATCGGGCCGGCCGATCAGCAGGCCGATCGGCGAGGAATTCCTGAGCAGGCAATAGACCACACCGCCACTGCGGCAGGATGGATCGAACTGCGGGAAAAAGCTCGCGATGTCCTGCCGGTGGTACTCGAAGAAATGATTCAGGTACTCGTCACCGCCCGTCCAGCGCATGATCCGGAAGTCATCGCGCGCCCGGTACAGGCGCGTGAGATACATGATGTTGATCGCCACGATGAACAGGTTGAGAAAACCTACCGGCCAGGCACCGATGACAAAGCCGTAGACCGTGAACATCGCCGCACCGGTCAGGTTGAACCAGCGCAGCTTGATGATCGAACTCATGGTCAGCGAAATGGCCACGACCACCGACGCGGCATAACCAAACCACTCAACCCACGGAACACCCAAAGGATCTGTCACAGCGCATCCCTCCCCGAACGCGGCCCACGCGTGCTTTCACGGACTTTCAGGGCATACGGCATGACCATTTCGACAGGCATCGGCGCTCCTCCGCCCTCGCCGCTCTCGACAATCCCGACCAGCAGGTTGGCGGCCTGCCGCCCGGCCTGCTGGTAATCGAAACACATCGCGGTGATCGACGGATAACAGAAGGAAAGCAGCTCGGGGTCATCGAGGCAAGCCACGGAAACATCGTCCGGGACGCGATAGCCGCTACGCAGCAACCAGCCTGCTGCGGCAACAGCCAACCGGTCGGTGATCGTAAAAATGGCCGTCGGCGGCTCTGCCTCCCGGCACATCAGGGATTTCACCCCTTCTTCGCCCGAGGCATACTCGAAGGTTCCAACGATCAACAACGATGGATCGAACTCAATTCCGTTCTCGGCTAGCGCCGCGAGATAACCGCGCTTGCGCTCGATGCCGATCCCCACATCATGATCCGGCACGGCAAGGCAGGCGATACGTCGGTGCCCCAGACCAATCAGATAGTTCACCATGGCCTTGGCGGCCCCGAAATTATCCAGACGCACAGACGGGCAACCGAGATACCCCCCTGACTGGCCAACAAGCATTACCGGAGCACGCAGCTTGGCCAAGGCATCCGCATAGGCCGGGTTTTCTCCGGTGCCAAAAAAAAGCAGGCCATCGATGCGTTTTTCGTTAAACAGATCGAGATAACGCAATTCCTCGACCAGGTCATCGCGCGTATTGGCCAGCATCACGCCGTAACCCTTCTCGCCGAGCGCCTGGGCAATCCCGTCGAACATCGCGGCAAAGGTACTCAGATCGATACGCGGCAACATGACGCCGATGGTTTGCGTGCTATGGCTAAGCAGACCGCGCGCCAGCGCATTGGGGCGATAGCCGGTTTCATCGAGGACTTTCTCCACGGCCCGCCGGATATCGGGACTAACAAACGCGGAGCGATTGATGACGCGCGACACCGTCGAGATCGAAACGCCAGACATGCGCGCCACATCCTTGATATTCAAACCGTCCTCCGCTCGCCAAATAATCCGAACCGATAAGAAACGCCAAGAAAAGCTTTTCACAACGTTATCCCGGTTTTAAAATGGTGTCAACGAGCGCCGGAAGAGCGAACATTTTCATCCCAAGCGCGCGGCGACATCTGGCCAAGCAATGGCAAAATACGCACACTCCATGCTCGGTTCCGGCGATCAGTGCACGTCCGTTTTCAGTCCTCGCCGACACCGGATGCAGCCACCACCGCAACCGAAGCCATCACCCACCCACCGGAAGCTAGCCATGCCCACCTTCTCAGACGATTTTCTCCGCGCCATCCCGAAGACAGACCTGCACCTGCACTTGGACGGTAGCTTGCGCATTGAAACGCTGATCGAACTGGCGCACGCTGCCGGCGTGGCCTTGCCCGCCAATTCCGTGCAAGGATTACGCGACGCGGTCTTCAAGGACCAGTACGCCAGCCTGGAGGAATACCTGCGCGGTTTTGCCCTGACCACCGCCGTCATGCAGAGCGATGCAGCGCTGTTTCGCGTGGCCTACGAGTTGATGCTGGACAACACCGCCGAAGGCGTCCGCTACATCGAGGTCCGCTTTGCACCGCAACTCCTGATGTCGGAGAAAATGAGCTACGGTCAGGTGATGGATGCCGTTGATCGCGGACTGCGCGCCGCACGGGACGAACTCAATGCCAGGCTTGCCCCCGGCGAGCCAGACTACGATTACGGCATCATTGTTTGCGCCATGCGCTTCTGCCTGCCGGTCTTTTCGCCCTACTACGCCCAGTTCTGGAAAGAGCACGCCGACGCTGGACTTTCCGACACCCAGATCATCCAGAAGGCGAGCGTCGAACTCGCCCGCGCCACGGCCGATTTACGTGCCGGCCGGCGCGATGATGCCAAGTTGGGTGAGGCAATCCAGGTTGTCGGCTTCGACATCGCCGGCGCCGAGCACGGCTTTCCGGCCAGCCAGGTTATCGAAGCCTACGCCCTGGCCGGCCGGGCCTTGCTCGGCAAGACCGTCCACGCCGGCGAGGCGTACGGCGCCGAGAGCATCTATCAGGCAATCACCCGTCTGCATGCCGAGCGCATCGGGCACGGACTGTTCCTGTTTGACGAGGCGCGCCTGCAGGACGAACGGATCGGCGACCGCCACGCCTACCTCGAAGCCTTGATCGACTTCATCGCCAAGCGGAGCATCACGCTCGAAGTCTGTTTGTCGAGCAACCTGCAGACCACGCCGTCGCTTCCCGGCATCGCCGCCCACCCCTTCCGCACGATACTCGAACGCGGACTGTCTGTGTCGCTGTGTACCGACAACCGCCTGGTTTCGAACACCTCGGTGAGCAAGGAATTCCGGTTGGCAGTCGACAACTTCCCGATCGATGCCCGCCAACTCAAGCAACTGGCGATGGCTGGCTTCGAACGCGCCTTCCATTTCCGTCCCTACGCCGCAAAGATGGCCTATCTCGAGCGCATATCCACTTACTACGACGTAATCGCCCAGCAGCACGGCATTCATCCGGCATCGCAGTAAAGCTGGCAGTGACGCTCTCGGCCCGGGAGCTATACCCTGGGCCGCGCTATCTCGCCGCGCTTATTCACTGCTCCCTGCCATGCCGCTTGTCCGCTGCCTTTGGAGACCCTAATGAAAGCTGCCTCCCTCACCCTTTCCCTGCTCGCCGCCCTGACCCTCTCCGCCTGCGCGAGCAATCTGTCCGGTGATGTATATACTCGCGATCAGGCCCGCCAGGAAATGATCGTACGCACGGGTGTAGTCGAAAGTGTGCGCGAAGTCACCCTGGAAGGAACAAAATCCGGGGTCGGTGCGATCTCGGGTGCGGCCGTCGGCGGCGTGGCCGGCAGCCAGGTTGGCGGTGGCTCCGGGCGGATAGTCGGGGCCATCGTCGGCGCAGTCCTCGGCGGCATGGCCGGATCGGCCATCGAAGAGAGCGCAACGAAAAAGAACGCGCTCGAGATCACGGTCAAACTGGACGGCGGCCAACTGATCGCCATCGTTCAGGAGAAAAGCAACGACACCTTACTGCCGGGCGATCGCGTGCGCGTTCTCTCCAGCGGCGGTAGCACCCGGGTATCCCGCTGATTCTCACGATGACCGCTGAGCGTCCAACACCCAAAGCAGTCCAGGCGATACGCCTGATCCGTCTGACCCTGCATCTCATGTGGGGTCTGATCATGACCGGCCTCATTTTTCCTTGGGTGGGCATACCGCGGCGCGATCGACTCAAACAGGCCTGGGCCCGGCAGGCCCTGGCCATCCTGGCCATTCAGGTCGACGCCCGATTCGCGCACTGCACCCCGGGGAGCCTGTTCATTGCCAACCACATCTCCTGGATCGACATCCTGGCGCTGAATGCCGCGCTACCAGTGGCTTTCGTATCCAAAGCCGAAGTGCGGGCCTGGCCGCTGATCGGCTGGCTGGCGGAGAAAGGCGATACCGTTTTCCTGCGGCGTGGCAGCCGCGGCCACGCGCGGGTGGTCAATGCGGAGATCGATGCCCGCCTGAAGCAGGGCCGCGATGTGGCTGTTTTTCCCGAAGGAACGACCACCGACGGAACGCATCTCCTGCACTTTCACGCCGCGCTGCTTCAACCGGCAATCGAAAGCGAACGCCCGATCCAGCCAGTCGCACTTTCCTATCACGATAGGCAGGGAGCGCGGAGCCTGGCCCCGGCCTATGTCGGCGACACATCGTTCATGGATTGTTTGCGCGCTGTGCTGGCCACACGTGCGCTGCGAGTTCAGCTCGTTGCCCTGGCGCCGTTCCCGGCGCAAAGCATGGCACGGCGCGAACTGGCCGCGGCAGCGCGCGCGGCCATTGCGCTCAGCCTCGGCTTTCCCCCGGAGCACAGGGTTCCTGAAATATCTCCCGGTCATCCAGCCTGACCGCCGTCAAGGCCCCCCCCCACAGACATCCGGAGTCGATGGCCAGCAAATTGGGTTCGAGCCTCAGCCTGAGCGCTGACCAGTGGCCGGTTATCAGGATGGTATCGGCGCTTCGGCGCGGCGCTTCAAACCACGGCAGATAACCCGGCGGCCCCTGGGTGACTTCGCCTTTGACCGAGAAGTCCATGACGCCCTCTGCCGTACAGAAGCGCATCCGGGTCATGGCATTGACGATCACCCGCAGACGATCCCAGCCAAGCAGATCGTCACGCCACGCGGTCGGCTCGCTGCCCCACATATTGGCCATGAATTGGGGATATTCTGGCCCCCGCAAGGCGGCTTCAACCTCAGCCGCCAACGCCAATGCCTGATCCACGGTCCACGCAGGCAACAGGCCGGCATGCACCATGCAAAAGCCGCGCTCGCGATAGCACAGGCGCTGCTGGCGCAACCAGGCGAGCAATTGGTCACAATCCGGGGCGTTCAGGATGTCGTCGAAGGTGTCCCCGGGAAAACGTCGGCCATAGCCATGCGACATCACCAAGAGAGCCAGATCGTGGTTGCCGAGTACCGTGACTGCCGCCGACCCGAGATCGCGCACATAGCGCAAGGTTTCAAGCGAGCGTGGCCCGCGATTGACTAGGTCACCGACCAGCCACAGGGTATCTTGCCGGGGATCGAAGGCGCAGCGTTTTAGTAGCTGTTGAAAAGTTTCGAAGCACCCCTGGATGTCGCCGATTGCATAGGTCGCCATCGCCGGTCACTCACGTCGCCGCCGGATTGTTCTGCCAGCGCCAGGCGTCGCGGCACATGGCATCGAGGTTCCGGCGTGCGGACCAGCCCAGTAATTCGCGCGCCAGCGACGGATCGGCGTAGCAGGCCGCGATGTCGCCCGGCCGGCGGGCGACAATTTCGAGAGCCACCTGCCGCCCGGAGGCCGCTTCAAAGGCACGCACGATTTCCAATACGGAATAGCCTTGCCCGGTACCCAGATTGACCGTCAGCAAGCCGGGCTGCACGGCTAGCCGATTCAGGGCGGCCAGATGCCCCTCGGCCAGATCCATGACGTGGATGTAATCGCGCACACCGGTACCGTCAGGCGTCGGGTAATCGCCGCCGAAGACACTCAACCTTTCGCGCTTGCCGCAAGCAACCTGGGCGACATAGGGCAACAGGTTGTTTGGCACGCCATTGGGCGACTCGCCGATCAAGCCGCTTTCATGCGCGCCGATCGGGTTGAAATAACGCAGCCGGGCAATGCGCCAGCGCGGATCGGCAGCCGAAATGTCCGCCAGCATGTCTTCGAGAATCAGTTTGCTGGCACCATACGGGTTGGTCGCCGAACGTGCAAAATCCTCGCGGATGGGCAACGCCGCCGGGTCACCATAGACCGTGGCCGACGAACTGAAAACCAGATTGAACACCCTGGCCGCAGCCATGGCCTGGCAAAGGGCCAACGTTCCGCCGACATTGACATCGTAATAGGCCAGCGCCTCACGCTGCGATTCCCCGACCGCCTTGAGCGCGGCAAAGTGGATCACGCCGTCGATGCGCGCCCCGGCAAACACGCTGGCGAGCTGCTGGCGGTCACGCACATCGCCTTCGACAAAATGCGGCGTTCGCCCAGCAATCCGGGCGATGCGCTCGACCACATCTCCCCGGCTGTTGCTCAGGTTGTCGTAAAGAATGACTTCATACCCTGCGGCAAGCAGGACGACGGCGGTGTGGGAGCCGATGAAGCCGGTCCCGCCGGTGATCAGAACACTTGGCATGCGTTTCCTTATCTGCGGCGTCAGGTCTGGCGAGCGACTACCGCTTCGTTCTCCAGATGGATCCAATCGACGATTTCACCGCTGGGCGCGTAGCCCGCGACCAGTTGCTCCAGCGACAGGCGCAATGCCGCGATATCGTTGGCATCAATCGCCTGGGCGAGAGCGGTCAGTTTAGTCTCGAGTCGCGCCCAAGGCAGAAAGTCCTCGTCGGCTTTCATGATCCTCGGATGCGAGGTCGGCTGCGGATTATCACCGATCAGCAGTTCTTCGTAGAGTTTTTCGCCTGGCCGCAGACCAGTAATGGCGATCTCGATCTCGCCATCGGGGTTGGCTTCATCGCGCACTTCGAGCCCGGACAGTTCGATCATTCGGCGGGCCAGATCGATGATGCGCACCGGCTGCCCCATGTCAAGCACGAAAACGTCGCCACCGCGTGCCATCGCCCCGGCCTGGATGACCAATTGCGAGGCTTCAGGGATGGTCATGAAATAGCGGTTGATCTCCGGATGGGTCAGGGTCACCGGGCCGCCTTCACGGATCTGGCGACGAAAAAGCGGCACCACCGACCCCGAGGAACCGAGCACGTTACCAAAGCGCACCATGGTGAACTTGGTTCCCCCTCCCTGCGCGGCAAGCGCTTGCAGTGTCATTTCGGCCAGACGCTTGCTGGCCCCCATGATATTGGTCGGACGCACGGCCTTGTCGGTACTGATCAGGACAAAGTCGGCCACCCCGTTGGCGCGCGCCGCCTGGGCGGTCGCCAGCGTCCCGAAAACGTTGTTGCGCACCCCCTCGCAGGGATTGTGCTCGACCAGCGGCACATGCTTGTACGCCGCTGCATGATAGACCGTATCCGGCCGCCAGGTGGCCATGATCCCGTGCATGCGCTCAGCGTCGCGCACCGAAGCCAGCAGCGGCACCAGCCGGCTTTCGGCCTCGACGAACAAGGGCTCGAGTTCCTGATGAATCTGATACAGCGCGTACTCGCTGTGCTCGACAATCAGCAGGGTGGCTGGGCGCAGCCGGGCGATCTGCCGGCAAAGTTCGCTCCCGATCGACCCGCCGGCCCCGGTGACAAGGACGACCCGGCCATTGACGTTCTTGCCGAGCAGGATCGGATTGGGCACAACCGCTTCCCGACCCAGCAGATCGTCGATATCCAGTTCGCGCAGATCCGCCATGCTGACCTTGCCCTGCGCCAGCTCGCCCAGTGCCGGCAAGGTCCGGACCGAAACCTTTACCGGCCGGATCGACTCGATGATCTCGTTGCGCCGCTGGCGGGAAATCGACGGCATGGCGAGCAGAACATCACGGATTGCCTGCGAATCAACCAAGGCGGGCAGATCCTCCGGGTTATAGATCGGCAAGCCGTTCAGCACATGACCGTGCAAGCGATCGTCGTCGTCAAGAAAACCGACGATCTGCAATTCGTGGCTGTGAGACAGGGCGACAGCGACCTGCCTGCCGGCATTCCCCGCCCCATAAATCAACACCTTGGGCAAGGCAGCACGCATCAGCTGCCGCCGGTACAGCCCACCCAGCCAGAAGCGGGCGACGAGCCGGGAGGCA
>RRZU010941271.1_pt1 | contig 12806 bp, 11 predicted proteins | sample 2165561 | NCBI WGS metagenome assembly RRZU01 (sample SAMN10456909, study PRJNA506462) | wastewater metagenome | isolation source: wastewater sludge | place: USA: Moscow, Idaho
CTAATTGCACTAGCAATAAAATCTAATGAAACAGGTTTGTGCTCAGTGATTTTAGAGGTGATTTCTGGACTAAACAGTTGGTAATCATTACTGATTAACTGTTCATGATTATGTGCGTTTGCCAGTGATGCTGCGGATAGTGCTAATGTCAGCGTGATTAACTTGATTTTCATATTGTATTCCCATGATTCGAATATTTTTAAAGTTTGGGTTTCTTTCAAATTCCTAAAATCATATACAATCTTAAAAATAACAAAGGGTTTGGAGATAAAATCTCATTTTTTTGTTTCACTCTGATGGGCATGTTGTTCCACAGTGGAAAAATATGCGGTCAGATATTTAAGGGTTTTGGGACCAATATATCGGAGAAAGTTTATTTAATTGATGTTACGCACCCATCCTATATGTTGTAAATTTTTAAAAAATCGACCACACCATGTAGTGGCAAAGATGCTCAAAAATAAACTTACTGCATAACATAAGTTATTAACTCACGTTAATTCTCAACAGGCCCTAATTAAGTTGTCAAGAAGATATTTCATATGGGTTGAAATATCTTCTTTTTAATTATTTAGAAGTGTTTTTAACCTCAACTGTTCTGCCTTCCTCATTATTTTTGCAATTTTTAATTTCTACAACACTTTTAGTTTGATTTGTTATTTTTTGAGGCTGAGAGGAAAAATCCACACTGTGGATAATCTGCATTGATGCTAAAGCTGAAACAGAGGTGAATGAAGATATTACAACTAAGATTACAAAAATACTGCGTTTTGAACCGAACATAATATTGCCCTAAAAAATAAAATAAAAATTAGTGAATCTAACTATTAAATAGCTATTTTATTTAATGAAAATTAACATGATTTGTATATCACTAAAACTTGGTATTTTGTACTATATGGAGTAGTTATTATGTCTAGTAAAAAATATATTTATATCTATAAATTTTATAGCTTTTTAAATGAGAAACACACAAAAATAAAATGTTGATGAATCTAAATTTACTGACCGCTATTAGATCTCTTTCATAAATCAAAAAATGATCTTCTTTTGGTTAATATTTACACTCCTGATTTCTTAGCATTCGTGCATAATCTGCGGATGAAATACACCGATTCAAACAAGCTTTCTGATCCTCAATTCAAGCGATACACTGGCCATGGTCAACCTTCTATTTAATGGTTGAGCAACTGAAAATGCATGTCCCTGCCAAAGGCAGACCGCCCAAGTTAAGCCTGGAGGATCAGGTTCTGCTCTGTCTAAGCTATTGGCGGGAATATCGAACCTTATTCCACGTTGCGACGAGTTACGGGGTTTCAGAGCCCACAGCTTCAAGAGTTGTACGTCATGTTGAAGACTGCCTGATTCAGTCCAATCTGTTTAATTTACCCAAAGATTTACCCGAAGGTGAAGGCATCGACTGGAATGTTGTGATCGTGGATGCCACAGAAATTCCAATCCAAAGGCCTAAAAAACAGAAGAAAAGCTATAGTGGCAAGAAAAAGACCCATACCTTCAAAGTACAGGCCATGATTCACTACAAGACTCAGCAAATACTGAGTTTATGTAGCAGTCACGGTGCTGTACATGATTTCGAGCTATTTAAAAGAAACATAAAGCTGATTTCTTCAGAAGCCTTTGTTCTTGCAGATAAAGGCTATCAGGGAATTTATACTTTATATCGCAATAGCCTGTTGCCATTAAAAGCCAAAAGACGTTGTAAATTGGATCCTGAACTAAAAATCTATAATCAGGAAATCAATAAAAGAAGAATAGGGATTGAGCATGTATTTGGCAGTCTAAAAACTTTCAAAATCCTTGCGGAACGTTATCGAAATAGAGCGAAAAGACTCGGTTTGAGATTCAATTTAATCGCTGGAATCTACAACTTGGAACTGAGTAAAAATGATTTATGAAAGAAGTCTATTGGATTTAACTAATTAAACCTATTTGCTTACCTGCATAAATTGCCTTAGTGCGGGAATTTACTTCCAGCTTTTGATAAATCTTTTTAATATGCGCATCTACAGTGTATTTTGAAATATTAAGCTCCAAGCCAATTTCACGGCTACTCAATCCATTAGAGACGCAAGTCAATATTTCCGTTTCTCTTTGTGATAGACTTGTATGAACTTGCTCATGACTCACCGGCAAGTCAATCAATGATTTTTTAAATTTGCTTAGAATTTTTTTGGCGATATTTGGATCGATAATTGCACCGCCTTTCAGCATTGTACGTATGGCAAACATAAGTTCAAAATCATCTGTTTCTTTTAAGACATAACCTGTTGCACCTACATTTAAAGCTTTATAAATAACATCTAAAGTATTCCATGCGGAAAGAACCATAATAGGTGCAGTATTTTCACCTATTGCACGAATGTTCATAATAAAATCGAGGCCGCTGCCATCGGGTAAATTTAAATCTACAAGCATGAATTTTATGGAGTTTTTACTGCAAATATCTACAGCAAAATCTATGGTTTGAGAATAGAAGATATCTTTTTCTTCATAACCAAAGGCCTGTAAGACTTTAGAAATCCTCAACTGCTGAGTAGGATCATCTTCTAAAACCAGCATTGGCTTGAGCAATGGCGTACTGAAATTAAACATTTTTTACCATCCATTTTATTTACATAGATTCTTTTCATTTAGCTTTAGAATTGCTATCCCTAAAATTTGGGATTTTAAATTTCAATAATTTAATGACTCACCCTAATTGCTCAATAACGTGATATCTATCATAAACCAAAACCACAATAACTTCTGATTGCATTGCAGCATTAAGTAAAAATAAAAAGGAAAACTCTTTGTGATAAATCCCTGCAAATAGAGCGGCTGTAGCTCTAAGGCTGTAACAGGCTAACCATCATTTTAAAATTCTTGGCGTTTTTTATGGTTTCTAAAATAAATCATGACCGTTATTTTAATTAAATAATACTTAATTTTAGGTATTTAACAAAAGTAAACAATCACTATATTAAAACAAAGAATTTGGGGCCGTTGTTATATGTTTAAACTTCAAAATATTGTTGGCTTTTTCAGCTTAATTGGGCTATGCAGCACTGCACTCGCTGCAGAGTGTACTATTGATAATTCCGCGCGAACAATAGAATTAAATAAAGCAACAGGTATCATCTTTTATAATTTTAATAACTGTAAAAAAAGAATTAAATCTTCAGAATATCGATGGTTAGACACAAAGGACGGTCATATTATTTTTAAGTCCTCTACCTACCCGCAGGATCCTATTAATGTATTGCATACGAATCAAAATTTCACAATTATGGGTTCGGGCACCTTTGATCATTGGGGTACGCCTGATGAACTTAGTTATAAAATAGACTATTTAAATTATGACGTTAGATATGTTAAATACCAAATCATGATGGGTACACACTTGCTATATCCTCTTGCAAATTTTCGACCTGGCAATTACGAAACATCTGTCAAACTTTCCGTAAATTATTAATTCTTTATCAACAAATTCGGTTATTTAATAAATGACATTCACTTCAAATACTTAATTTTAAGTATGGTTTCGGACTTATATTTTTTTAAATCTAACTAAGAAAAAATTCACAATCCATGAAAGGAAATTGATCCTATGAATTCATTCATAAAACGCACCAGCATTTTATTATTAAGTACAGGGGCATTTGCTGCACATGCCGGTACTGACAGTATCACTGTAAAATACATCCTTAACGTCCCGACCGCATGTGCGATTTCAAACAAGGTTAAAGCTGTCGACTTATCTTTAAAGCATGATACCACTCCAGCAACTCAAAGCATTGATGTGAAATGCAATGTCAACTACACCATTAAAGCTGCATCTGCAAATAAATTAGGTGATAACAAATCTCAGCTGGTTAACCCCCAATCAACGAATAAGATTCCTTACGATATCACGCTGACAGGCGGGCCTGCGTCTACGTCTGTGACTGTAAATGGAGCAGCTTCAGGAAAAGTCGCTCCAGCAGCGACTACAAAAACAGACTCATATATCCTCACTGCCAAAACCGAATCAAAAATTAACATTGAAGAGTACATGGCAGGTGACTATACCGATACTGTAACTGTAGAAATTAGCTACTGATTTCTCATAGGCATGTATGTATCCATAGGACTGTATACATGCCGCAGCTTCATTTTGTAAAACTTCCTATTTGAAGTATAGAACTTTGGCTGTTCTCAATTTTACGCTTCACAGTTCACTCTCTTTTTAAATTCGCTTTACTGCAGTCTATTTGCAATTGAAATACCACATGGTTTTGGGGAAAACATATGTCTCACTTATCATTGATCAGCCAGTGCTTTATAGCCAGCATTGCAAGCCTAATGACGGCTGCCGCTTATGCCGATGTCGCAATTTATCCAGTCAAAATGCAAATCAATGGGGACAATCGTCAACGTACAACAACCATCAACCTACAGTCTTCTACAGATGAAATTCCCAAAAATTATGAAGTTCATGTCTATAAATGGACACAAGACAGTAACGGCAATGACATACTGACTCCTGATAACCAGCTGGTGATTAGTCCTGCTTCATTTGTACTTGAGCCAAACAGCAAACAAACAATTCGCATGGGCTTTAAACAGCCTATTTCAGAAATGAACTTACAAAAAGAAGAAGCTTGGCGCATTAAAATTTCACCATTGCCAGATACAGAGAAATCAACCGGCATTAAATATACATATGGATTTAATGTACCGCTGTTTGCAGGCAAAAACTTTAACGCAGATTTATCATTTCAATTTGCAAAAGATTCGAATAACCAGCCTGTTATTGATGCCAAAAACTTAGGCACAGGGCATTTCCAAATCAATGGTTTTACGCTGCAAGACGCCAAAGGAAATCCCATTTTCAAATCCAATGAAATGAAATATGTTCTTGCACAGCAACAGACGCAATTGAGCATTCCTGCCATTAAACCGCAAAAAGGGCTTCAGCTCATTGTGCAAGCCGCAAATGATCAGCCGATGAAATTTGATATTGCGGAGCAGGAATAATGAAAAAAGGAAATAAAAAAGTACGCAAGATTGTCAAATCCCCATCTGCCCTCGTTTTAATCTGTTGTACATTATATTCTCAACACGGCTTAGCTCAGACCGTTGCTGACAAACCGCTTCTGGCTGAAACTGTGCACGAATCAAGGACAGAACTTTCCGCTGTAAATGCACCTGCAGCAGATAACGCCATTTTAGGGCTTTGGATTAATGGTGTAGACCTGCAGCAAGAAGCCTTTATTCTGAGTATTAATCAGCAGCGTTATATAGAGTGCAGCATTCTGCAGCAAGGCTTTGTTGATATTTCTCAATTAAGCACATTAAACCAAGACAATATTCAATATTGTTTAATTGAAAATGCAAGTTTTAGCAGTGAAATTGATACGCAGCGTCAATTGTTCAAACTAAACATTCCCGCGCAATATATGCTTAAGCAGAAGCTCTCTGCAAAGCAGCGTTTTATACCCGAAATGCCTAATTTAGGCGGTTTTATTAACTACAATGTGTATTACCAAGATGGTGATTACTCCAAACAAGTGAATGCTTCAACAGACCTCAACCTTTTTTGGAAAAACATGCTGTTCAACAGCAGTCATTTGTTTCGCAAAACCTATCATGACCAGCAAGCCGACGTTCAAGACAGCAGCCGATTAAATACGTCCTTAAGTTTTGAATTCCCTGAACAAATGACGACTTTAAAACTCGGGGATAATGTCAGCAATTATACTGGGCTGAACCAATCTTTCTATTTTGGCGGGTTTAGTTTTGGCACCAATTTCAGCAGACGCCCTAATTTCACCTATTGGAATACCCCGTCCGTTCAAGGCAGCGCCTTAACACAATCGACAGTCGATTTAATGATTAATGGGTCACAAGCCTATAACGCCAAAGTGAACCCTGGCCAATACAGCATTGACAGCAATATTGGCTTTTCAGGTTTGGGCGAAGCACAAGTGATTGTCAAAGATATTTTAGGCAATACTACAGTGCAAAATATCTCAGTTTTTGTTGACCAGCGACTGCTGCGCCCCGGACTGACAGATTATAATTTTTCCGCTGGTAAATTACGCTATAACTATGCGTATGACGATAATGATTATCGTGACTGGTTTGGCAGCGGCTTTGTCCGCAGAGGTATAACATCATCAACCACTTTAGGCGCAACAGCAGACTATAGTAAAAAACTGGAAAGCGCTGGACTCATGTTGAGCCAATATCTGTATAAATTAGGCTTACTGGAGGTGAACTCAGCCTATAGCCATGCAGATGAAATCGGTTTAGAAGGCTATACCGTCAATACTGAATTTAAGCGTAATACCCAAAACTATAGTGTCGGCTTACGTTCACAGTATTATAGTTCAGAATTTCGTATGCTAGGTTTAGATGATTACAAAACCAGTTATTTGCCCAAGCAAGAAAATCAAGTTTACCTATCAAAAAATCAAATTCCATACATTGACAATCTATCATTGAGCTATGTTGAAAGAAAATATAGAGAAGGTATGGAACAGCAGAATCAGAAGCTGTTCAATTTGAGAACCAGCCGTTCGTTGACGAGCAGCCTATTCGGCAGTTTGGGCATCTCTTATGATGCTGAGTCTAATGACCGCGCCAGTGTTGATTTCATGCTGAGCTACAACTTTGATGACCGCAAACATTCAATTACACTGAATCAGCATGATGATGACGAAACCAGCGTACAGTTCAATAAATACAGTTATGAAAATACCGGTTTTGACTACAGCATTGGCGCCAGCCGCTGGCAAGATATTTACTCAGGCAATGCATCTGCAACCATGAAAACTAACGCCGGTGATTTGAATGTGCAATATCTGCAAACAGATGACCAGCAATATTACAGCGCCAATTTTATGGGATCACTTGTATGGCTGGGCAAGCGCTTAGATTTGAGTAAATACATATCGAATAGCTTTGCACTCGTTCGCGTTGATGGTACGCCAAATGTTGATATTTACAGCAATGGTTCATATATAGGCAAAACCAACAAGAATGGTGAAATTTTCAGCTATAACTTATATGGTTATAGTGAGAATAGTGTGATCTTTGACGACAGCCAAATCAGTATTGAAGATAGTTTTGTCCACTCTTCTCGCTCCATTATGCCAATCAATCAACGTGGATATATTATTGATTTCCCAATGAGCAATACTGCGAGCCACAACATTACCTTTAAATTTATTGATCAAAATCAGCAGCCGCTTGAAAGCGGAAGCATGGTAAACATTGAAGGAATTGCACAGGGTAAATATCCAATTAACAGTCAAAACTTAGTGACTGTTTACGGTCTAAACCCACAAAGCTATTCTATTAAAGTACAAACGTCTAATCAGACTTGCTCAAGTCAGTTTACCTTAGAGCTTGACATAGCTAAGGATGAAATAGTCGTTTTAACTTGCCAATAAAGTACAAAAAAGGAGTTGTCAATCAGCTCCTTTTTACTGACTTATAAAATGATTTGGATTGGTCAATTATCTACACAGGCATATGCTCTCTGTCAAATGTACTGCATAACTTTCCTGCACCGCCTTAATAATATGCCGATACAGTCACACTGGTTTCATAATCGCCAGACTTAGGATTAGCTATTTCAGAGAAAATGAGGCCTAACTGGTTTAATACAATTGCTAAATTTAACAAATGCAAATGTTCAATAAAGCACTCATTCATCTGTAATGACAACGCATCAGTTTGCTAAAACTCATTCTATTGAGCTGTTTTTTAGTTAACGCTGCATTTCAATAATTTTTGCGACTTTAAGTGCCCTCATTTCAGGTTGTTCCAGTTGAACCATATGTCCGCTTGACCACACTGAAATCAATGGCATAAATTTTCTTCATCCCCTCGGGCAAACCTTGCTTATAAAAATGGCTTTGATCTGCTGTGATTAGGTGTACAGGCATATTGGGTCATTTACGCATTGTGCGCTACCGCCAAATTGATACAGTTCTAAAAATATGCGCTTCAATGTCTTTCGTACTACTGAGCATCAGCCCACCTTAGCTTAAATATTCTTGAATACAATGCGCAAATTAATCATCAAAACACTGGGTATCAAAATCTTTGAATAAGAAGTTATTATTCAGAGCTGGTATGCCTCATCAAAACTACTCCAGTGACTATCCAATTTTTTTCCTTTAAATATCATGGAATTTATCTGTATATTTTTGTTAAAAAAAAATATACTTTACAAAATTAGTCTTTGATTTTTCTATTTTATTCATTCTGACTAAATATCCAATTTTTAAAATAAATACATAGGAACGAAAGTGTAATGGCTCTGGGATTTGCTCAAGCTTCATTTAAGCTGAATCATGACGCTTTTATCATGGCAATCTTCACTTGTTTCATTTTATGTATCGGATTGTTCAATACTGCATTTGCAGCTTCAACTACTCAACATCCCAAAGATGTATGTCGAACCATAATACAGAACATAATGGCAGCTCAGGGCAATGTAAATCAGGAAATGCAGCGCCCTGCTCAAGGCTGGGTCAACCTTGAAAAACTACCGGATCGCTGGGAAAAACGCTGGCCAGATTTTCATGGTATAGCTTGGTATAAGATTCACTTTAGCTACACCTGTGACACTAATATGTCCAATCCACCGCTTAGTTTTGCTATAGAGGGAATCACACAAAGCGGGAAAATCTTTTTAAATGACGATTTGCTATGGCAAGACTTATACCTAAAAGAGCCAGCATCCCGCAGCCAGTATATGCCCCGTATATGGAATTTGCCCACATCCAGCTTAAAGCAAGGTCAAAATACATTATGGATACAAGTATATGGAAGCATTACCCAAAAATCCGGTTTAGGCCATGTTGCTTTAGGCAATTACCCAAGCACCTACAGCCTGTATAAAACCTGGCTTTTAGAAAAAAGAATACTCCCTGAATTGAACATGATGGTCAACATTGTAGTGGGAGTGTTTTATCTTTTAGCATGGCTGGCCAACCGCAAAGAAAAAGCGTTCTTTTGGTTTGCCATGACTGGCTTAGGATGGGTCATTTACAGCTTTTGCTTTTTATATACCGACCCGATTTCTTTTTTTACCGCCATCAGCATTGATCGTTTACAGAATATTATCTTCTGTTTTTATACTGTCGGGGGCTGTTTAGGTGCTTGGTACTTTGCAAATAAATCATTTCCACGCATTCAAAAATTACTCTTTATCTTCTTAGCTGTGGCTACTGTTTGCATTACTTTGGCACCAACGGATCAAGTCAGTGCAGTAATACAATTTTTCTTTTCAATTGCTGTTGTCATCTTTTTATTAAAATGTATTACCTATCCTTTTATTGCTTATAAATCAAAGTTTCCAGAAACTTATTTACTGGCCGTATTGTATTTAATCTACTTACCTATCGCTTTTAATGATGCGCAGTTTATGATCACTATGGAAGGGCGCCCTCTTTCTCCTTATACTGGGCCATTTACCACCATGGCGGTTGGTGCTATCTTAGCTATGCGTCTAGCCCGAAATGCACGGCAAATTGAACGCTTTAATAAAACACTTGCGGAAAATGTGACTCAAGCCAAGCAGGAGTTGACGGCATCATTAGGACAGCAGCATAAGCTTTCGATCGAAAATGCTCGACTGCAAGAACGCATTCATTTATCCCATGATTTGCATGATGGCTTAGGTGGTTCTATTGTCCGCTCAATCATCACACTGGAACAAAACGATAAAGTCACTAAACCACAAGTGCTATCTATTTTAAAAATGCTGCGCAGTGATTTACGGCAAATCGTTGACTCAGGTTCAAGCCTCTCCTCCAAAGTCCCTGCTAATCCTGTCGAATGGGGAGCGCCTATTCGCTATAGATTTATCCAGCTCTTCGAGGAAATAGACATCCGTTCGCAATGGTGCTTTGAACAAACATGGAAAAATATGCCCATAGCTCTGCAATGCCTTACATTAACCAGAGTTGTGGAAGAGGCACTAACCAATATTCTCAAACACAGCCAAGCCTCAGAAGTTAACGTTTCTTTGACTGAGACAGAGAATAATGAACTGATGATGTGTATTCAAGACAATGGCATTGGCTTTAATCCCAAAACAGTGGAAGCTGGACTGCATGTTGGACTGCAAAGCATGCAGGCGCGTATTCACCGTCTGGGTGGCGAGTTTAAAATTGATTCACAGCCCGGTAAAACCTCAATTCAAGTGATTTTACCTTTGACCATTAATAAAATGGATACCGCTTTAAAGTAAGCGGATATTCTTGATTTTTACATACTTTAGTTAAGAATGATCGTGGACAGTTGATCCCTCTAAATTCTTAAAATATTTCTGCTCAAAGGCTTCTGGACTTAGCCAATTATTTACAGAATGCCTTCTAATTCGATTGTAGTAAACTTCGATATACTCAAACAAGACAGCATTTTGATCTTTTCGAGTATAAAACACACTGCCGTCTATGGGGGATAGTGCTTACGACACTAAAAAAATGTCATCTAGCCATCTCAAATAAACTCATGCTGGATTCAACCTAGACGAAATGCCAGACCTTAGAAAGATTTAAAGCCTTTTACACAAGAGCGGAATGAACTTCTTAAAACGGTAAAGAGATTAGGCACGAGACTATGGAAAAAATGGTCAGGCTATCATCAGCGATGTTTAGTGAAAGCTAAGATGCTTTGCATTAAGCATCTCGGCGAAAAACTCATGGCAAGGAAATTCAATTGACAAGTCAATGAGCTGCATGCCCGTATTGCCGTACTGAATAAATTTATAGAATTGGTATTTTACATTTTTAATTGAAACCTACAGGCAATAAAAAAAGGCTTTAAGTCTTTTTATTTAAAACCCTTATGTTTAGCATTAAATCTTGGTAAGTATAAACAGACTCGAACTGCTGACTTTTACGATATCAACACATAAAACAGTAATTAAATATCAATAACTTAGATATAAATTGGGTCGATTGGTGTCATATAAAGTTTTGTTACAAAATAATCCAAAAAGGGAAGCCGAAACCTCCCAAGTTAAGCTTAAAAAGTCTTACGAACACTTAACCAATACTGATGATCATCACGATCGTCTAACTGGCTTGGCATATTGCCCAGCGGGAAAGCCACTTCGGCATTGGCCTGGATATTCCAGGCACTGATCCAGCTCACCCCCAAACCTGCACTGCTAAGCCGCGCTGTATTGTCCCCGGTAACCCCGGTCCATTTTTCCGCATTCAAGGTCACTTCGGCCGTATCGATAAACACTTTTCCGCCAATTTGATGCTGGGCATTGGCAAACAGTTTTTGTCTCAGTTCTGCTGTAGCATAGTAGCCTGACGACCCTGCAAACTGGCTGGATTCATAACCTCTGACATTAAAAGGGCCACCGCCCAAATACTGTTCTGCACTATCCAAATTGTAAGGACTGTATTGGCCATAGATACCCAAATACCCCTGCATGCCTTTCTGATTCAAATTTTGCAGGCGGGAGAGATTCATCGAAACCGTATAGAAATCTCCCTCAGTTTGAGCAGATTGGGCATCTAGTATTGCGGCATCGGCATTTTTAAAATTCACCCGACCATAAGTAAATGACGTTCCATACTGGGTCAGCCCGCCCCCGAAGATTTGATCGTACTGTGAACCATCTAGGCGTAGAGTGACATTATCCAGATCACGATGCTTTTGATATTGATTCAGCTTGATGTCATCTTCAAGCTGTTTATGGTCATACTGAAGGGTGAGTAAAACTTCAGCCGTATTGGTCAATAATGCAGGCTGGCTGATAAACACACTGGTTTGGGCCGCATTACCCTCTGCACCAATAGTTTTAAGTTCTTTACCCAATTCATAATCAAGATAGGAATAGCTTGCCCCTGCACGAGTCCCCATCCCGGTAAAGGTAAAGGCATATACCATTGATTTTTACCTTTCTTCTAGACGTAATACCAAATCAGCATATTGTTTTCTTGGAAATATTTTAAATAATGTGAAGAAGTGGCAAATTCCACAGGTGATCAATACGGACAAAGCACCCACATATGGAGGTGCTTTGTCACGGTTAAAACGGGAAGGGAAATGTCCACCAGACCTTGAGCACAGGCAGGTTAAGTACAAAAACAACGTGATCGAATGTGATCATGGCAAGCTAAAGCGGATCATCAGGGCCACATTAGGATTCAAATCTATGAAGACGGCTTATGCCACAATTAAAGGTATTGAAGTCATGCGTGCACTGCGTAAAGGACAAGCTTCGTCATTTTATTATGGTCAGCCTCAGGGTGAAGTATATCTGGTAAATAGAGTTTTCGGTCTCTAAGCACTTTTTAAAGGGAACATCATCGACTCAAGTCTATATTTGCAACAGTGCCTTTTTCAATTAAAAAGTTTTCTGCCAATTTATCCAGAATTGATAATTATCACGCTCATTCATTTGTACAGGCTTGTCGCCTAAAGGGAACCCGAATGTAGCTTGAATGCTGCCTGTATAACGATGGTCCCAGCTGAGACCTATGCCCGCACTTCTCAGCGATACTGTATTCTTTTCAGTAGAACCCAACCATGTATGTGCATTCAACTTCAATTTAGCCATATCAAGAAATAATTTTCCGTTTAGCCGATTTTGCGCATTTGACCATAAATCCTGCCTCAACTCTAAACTGGATGCCAAACCTTGCGATGCAGAAAATACACTGCTCTTATAACCGCGCATGAAGTTTGAACCACCCACATAGTAAGCTTCAGAACTGTCCAGGTTATCAGGGCTATAAAAACCTTCAACAGATGCAAATAATTCATTACTCTTCATAATTTTTTGC
>RRZU010895933.1_pt1 | contig 12805 bp, 13 predicted proteins | sample 2165561 | NCBI WGS metagenome assembly RRZU01 (sample SAMN10456909, study PRJNA506462) | wastewater metagenome | isolation source: wastewater sludge | place: USA: Moscow, Idaho
ACATCGGCGTGCCGCTGGCCGCCCAGACGTCGATGGCCTACATCGGCCCGGACACCTTCCACCCGGACCCGGAGTTCCTGTTCGCGCGCGGCGCCGGGCCCCTGATCGACATGGGCCCCTACTACGTCACGGCGCTGGTCAACGTGCTGGGCCCGGTGGCGCGGGTCGCCGCGGTCGGCGGCAAGGGCCGCGATCGTCGCACGATCCTCGTGGGCGAGCGCGCGGGCTTCGAGTTCCCCGTCGAGGTGCCGACGATGGTCAACGCCGTCTTCCAGTTCGAGCAGGGCGCGACGGGGCAGTCCATCTTCAGCTTCGACTCCCACCTCACCCGGACCGGCGTCGTCGAGATCTCCGGCACGGAGGGCACGCTCTCCATCCCGGACCCGAACACGTTCGGCGGCGAGGTGCGCCTCACGCGGGCGCCGGTCGACTCCGGGGAGCCCCTCGACGTCGCCCCGCAGAAGTGGGAGACGCTGCCCCCGGTCGGTGTCGAGGCCGGCCGCGGCCTCGGCGTCCTCGACATGGCGCGGGCCATCCGTGAGGGCGTGCCGCACATCGCCACCGGCGAGCTGGCCTACCACGTCCTCGAGGTGCTGACGAGCCTGGAGACCTCCGTGTCCAGCGCCTCGTTCCTGGACATCGCCAGCACGGTCGGCGACATCCCGCTGGTGCCCGAGGACCGGGACCCCTTCGCCCGCACCCTCTGACGGCGTCGGCGCGTCAACGCGGCTGCCAACGTCGGTTTTCCGCGGCTTTCGGCATTACTGCGGTTGCGTGCGTCTCTATGGAGACGCACGCAACCGCAGTAACGCGATTCAGGCCCCAGAACCGACGTAGGCAGCCGCACTAACGGCAGCTCGCTGAGCCACAGCGTTTGGCTAGTCTGGGGGCCCGAACGCGCACCAGAGTGCACCGCCCACCGCCCGTGGAGGTCGCCGACGACGGACCCAGCGCCGTCGATCATCCAGGACAGTGCTCAGGCCGCGCATGTAGCGGAGCGCATCCGTGAGCGTCTCAGATGTGGTCCCGTCCTTCGACCACGTGGGCTGGTCGCGGTTCCCGAGCCAAGCGTTGATCTCGACCCCCTCCGGCAAGAGCCAGCCGTTGGCCCTGACAGTGCGGTCTGGCGTTGAGAGCGCGAACTCCACCCAGTAGGGGCCGGCCGCGATCGCCCACACCTCGATTCCGATCCCGTCCGCGATCCGCAGGAGATCGTCGATCCGTGCTTGCCATCGGGAATCGTCGGCGTGGTCGGACGATGATCGGCACCAAGCGGCTACCAGCCACAGGAAGGTGTCGTCGAGCGGAAGGTCGTTCGCGGCATCGACGGCGTGGCCGATGTCGGCGAGCAGTTGGACGGCCTCCGGCATCGTGTCGACTCCCCGGAGTCGGTCTCTATCGAGGTGTCGCTCAACGGGTGTGTCTTCAACCTCGGCGGCCGTCGCGATCAGCCCGGACTCCGGGTCGATGACTGCGACGTCGTACCTCTCGACCCGAGCTGTGGGCAGTTTGCCGGGCGAGGCCCAGCTACCCAGCCGCTCGACGTGCAGCTGGAGATCGTCCACGAAGCCGGCGACGTAGTCGAACATCGGGTCGCCAGGCGTCGGAGACCTGACCCACAGTTCGCGGACCTCGATGTCGTAGCGGGCCGTGCGGCTGAGGCCGGGGAGCCAGCGGGCTGCGAAGGACTCTGGATAGTGCCAATCCAGCTCAGTCAACCCTCGTCGATCCTTCTCGACGGCGAGGTATCCCACGCGCAACCACTTGGTCATTTCAGAGTTCCCACAGGGCGGCTACGGGCACGGCCCAGACTTGGTCGCCCAGGGTTCCATGCGACGATGCTAGCTCGGCTATGGATTCCGCACCAGTGAAACTATGGGTCCAGCAGTATCAAATCTATGGATCTAGCAGCACCTAAACTATGGATCTAGCGGCATGTGAGCCGTGACGGCGCGCGTCGAATACGCTCGGCGCATGAGTGGGGAGACGCGCGCGTTGGCGGCGCTGCAGGAGCTGGGCATCAACCACCGGGTGACCAGGCACGGGCCGGTGCGGTCGCTCGAGGAGGCAGCAGCGGCGCGGGGGATCGCCCCCAAGGACCTGGTCAAGACGATCGTGGTGCGCCGCGGCGACGACGACTATGTGTTCGTCCTCGTCCCCGGCGATCGCGAGTTCTCCTGGCCGAAGCTGCGGACGCTGCTCGGCGTCAGTCGGCTCTCGATGCCCGACGCGGCGACCGCGAAGGACGTCACCGGCTACGAGCGCGGGACAATCACGCCGTTCGGCGCGACGACCGCGTGGCCGGTGATCGCCGACGAGGCGATCGTCGGCCGCACCATCTCCATGGGCGGGGGAGCCCACGGCGTCGGCGTCACCGTCGCGGCCGACGACGTGATCGGCGCCCTCGGTGCCGCGGTCGCGGACGTGTCGGGCGGCTGAGTCCCGGGCTTTCGCTTCAGCTGGTTACGTATTACGATTGAGTCATGGCGCGAGTGATGCATGGCCGAGAGGTCTCGGAGGAACAGGTCGACGCGTGGGTTGCTGAGGCCGAGGCCGGCTATGACGTCGAGACGCTGCGCAAGCGGCTCGGAGGACGACCGGCGCGTGGTGCGGAGCCGTCGCAAGTCGTTCCTGTGCGACTCACCGTCGCGGAGCTCGAGGCATTGATGGCCCGCGCTCAGCGTGAGCACCTGAATCGCTCCGAGGCCATCCGTGCTGCGCTCCATGACTGGTCCAACGTCGCGTGATCGTTCGTGCATCCGCCCGCAAGCACGGGATGTCCGACGAGGACTGCGTCGAAGCATCGAGTTGGCCGCTGCTCACGGTCGCGCTCGATGACGAGAACCCGCAGCGGATTCTGAGGCTCGGGTTCGACACGGCAGCGCGAGCGGCGACGGCTGGCCGAGGCATTCGACGAGGTAGCCGTGCTCGATCATGGCGCAGTGCTTGATCAGCCCGGCCAGGTTCGTGCCCGTCGCGGTGCGCGGCGACCGTGCGTCGCTCTCGCTCAGCCCCTCGGCCTTGCCGATCAGCGCGGTGCGCACGCCCGCCAGGTAGCGGATGAGCGACTCCTTGATCTCCATCAGAGGCTCAGGCCCAGGCGATCGAGCAGGGGCTGGAGCTGCGGGTCCCGGCCGCGGAAGCGGCGGTAGGTCTCCATCGGGTCGACGGAGCCCCCGGGGGCAAGCAGCGTGCGGCGGAAGTGTTCGCCCGCCCCGCGGACGGGGCCGTCCTGCTCCTCGAACCAGGCGACGGCGTCGGCGTCCATCACCTTCGCCCAGGCGTAGCCGTAGTAGCTCGACGCGTAGCCGCCGCCCCAGATGTGCGCGAAGTACTGCGAGCGGTAGCGCGGCGGGACCAGGGGCTCGACCAGTCCGAAGCGCTCGAGCGCCGCCCGCTCGAATGCCTCCACGTCGTCGACGGACTCGGGCAGCTCGTCGAGGGGCGTGGTGTGCCAGACCAGGTCGAGCAGCGAGGAGATCTCCGTCTCCGCCGTCGCGTAGCCCTGGCCGAACTGGCTGGCCGCGGTCAGTCGCTCCACCCACTCGGCGGGCAGCACCCTACCGGGCGTCCACGCCCAGTGCTCGTTGACCTGGCTGGGGAACTCCACGAAGTCGCGCGGGGTGTTCGCGCCCGAGCGCGACGCGTACCGGCTGTCGGCGAGCAGGCCGTGCAGCGCGTGCCCGAACTCGTGGAACATGGTGATGACGTCGTCCCACGTGATCGCCGTCGTGGTGGGCGAGTAGTTGCAGTTGTTGGTCACCACGGGGAGGGCGCCGTCGCGCGTCGACTGGTCGACGAGGTTGCTCATCCACGCGCCGCCCTGCTTCGTCGGGCGGGCCCAGAAGTCCATGGCGAACAGGCCGATGACCGCGCCTTCCGCGTCGCGCACCTCGTAGCTCTGCGTGCCCGGCGCGTGGCCGACCAGGTCCTCGCGCGGGTGGAAGGTGAGGCCGTACAGCTCCTCGGCGGCGGCGTAGACGGCGGCGAGGACGCGGTCGACCTGGAGGTACTCGGCGAGGTCCGACTCGTCGAAGGCGAAGCGCTCGCGGCGCACGATCGACTCGACGTAGGTCCAGTCCGCGGCGGTGAACTCCGCGCCCGGGTCCAGCTCCGCGTATCGGGCGCCGAGCTCCGCGGCCTCCTCGCGGGCCTTGGCCAGCGCGGCCTGTGCCAGCGGGACGAGCATCTCGAAGATGGCGTCGGTGGTCTTGGCGCAGCCGGCCTCGGCGACGATCTCCGCGTGGTTCGCGTAGCCCAGCAGCGTGGCGCGTTCGGCGCGGGCGCGGGCCGCCTCGAGCAGCGTGGCGCGGGTGTCGAAGTCGCCGCCCAGCGCGCGCGTGGTGGAGGCCTCGAGCAGCCGACGGCGCACGCTCGCGTCGGTGAGCTTCGCCGCGAGCGGCTGCTGCGTGGTGTTGACCAGCTCGATCCGGTACCCGTCGTCGGTCTTCAGCGCCTCGCGCTCCTCGTCCGACAACCCGCCGAGCTCCGACTCGTCGACGGCGACGGCGCCGGCGTTGCGGGCCTCGCGGTTCAGCCGCTCGAAGGCGCTGGACAGCTCGGCGAGGCGGCGGTTGAGCTCGCGCAGTCGGGATTGGCCTGCGTCGTCGAGCGCGACGCCCGCGCGGCGGAAGGCGCGCAGGGTCTCGTCGAGCGCGTACTCGTCCTGCTCGTCGAGGGCGACCTCGCCGGCGTCGGCGCGGCCGCGCAGCTGCTGGAGGCGGGCGAAGAGGCCCTTGTCGAGGTAGATCGCGTCCTCGTGCTCGGCGAGGCGCGGCGCCATCTCCTCCTCGATGGCCTCGATCTCCGGGGTGGAGTTCGAGGCGTAGACGGCGAAGAAGGCGTTCGCGGCGCGCAGCAGCGCCGAACCGGCGTCCTCCCACGCGCCGAGCACGTTCTCGACGGTGGCGGGAGCCGGGTCGTCGCGGAGGGCGGCCAGGGCTGTCAGCTGGCCGGACATGCCCTCCTCGAACGCCGCCCGATAGTCGGCGGGCGTCGCGGCGGCGAAGTCAGGCAGCTGAAAGGGCAGTCGCCTCGTCAGCACCGGGTTGTTCGACATGGGTCCTCCTCGTGGTGGTGACAAGCAGCCACGCGGCGGCGGCGGTCACAAGGGTCAACCCAACCATATGAAGCCACACGATGCTCGCGGGAATGCCGAGGAAATACTGCAGGTATCCGATGACCCCCTGGAGCAGCACCGTGAGGAGCAGCAGCCGGGCGGCGCGGGCGGCGCGCGGAGCGCCGATGCGGTGGAAGAGCCAGACGCACGCGACGGTGAGCGCGGTCACCAGCCAGGCCGACAGGGAGTGCGCGCGGGCGACCATCTCGATGTCGAGGCCGGTGCGCACGGCCCGCGCGTCGCCCGCGTGGGGACCGGAGCCGGTGACGACGGTTCCCACCCAGATCGAGAACATCGTGGCCGCGAACGTGGCGATGACCAGCCACCGCGCGCCGGGCGCGACGGGCGTCACGGGGGAGCGGTATCCCACGCGCAGCGCCCACACGCAGACGACGATGAGGGCCACGGAGAGCAGGAGGTGCAGCGCCACCACGTAGGGATTGAGGTCGGACCAGACGGTGAACCCGCCGATGACGCCCTGGAACGGGATGCCGAGGCCCACGCCGAGCGTGATCCACCACAGCTTCGTGCCGCGCCCACGCCCCCGCCACGCAGCGAAGAACGCCCCGAGCGCGGCCGCGATGAGCACGAAGGTGAGGGTCCGGTTTCCGAACTCGATGATGCCGTGGATGCCGGCCTCGCCATGGGGGACGTAGCTCTCCGCGCTGCACTTGGGCCACGTGTCGCAGCCGAGTCCCGACGCGGTGAGCCGCACGACGGCGCCGGTCACGATGATCCCCATGTTGCAGATCAGCGACGCCCACAGCCACGACCGGAGCGCGCGCTCGCCGTCGACCAGCCTCGCGAGGGGGGAGAGGAGCCCTCCCAAGAGGCCGGCGAATCGCCTCAGGACGTCCATGTGAACACCTTCCACGCGAGGGTGAGCAGGGCCGCGCACCAGAGCGCGGCGACGAGGATCGGCCAGAGCAACGCGTCGCCGGTGGAGGCCGCGCGCAGCGCCTCGCCCAGCGCGCCGGTCGGCAGCGCCTGGACGATCCGCGCGGCCCAGTCCGGGAAGCGGCTCGCCGGGAGCAGGATGCCGAGCGGCATCCCGACGAGGTAGAGCAGGTTCGCGACGGCGAGGGTCGCCTCGGGCCGCAGCGACCCGGAGAGGGCGAGGCCGAGGCCCGCGAAGGCGCCCATGCAGAGCAGCGCCGTCGCGACGGCGACCACGACCGACGCGGCGGTGAACGCGGGGCGCCAGCCGAGCGCGAGCGCGGCCAGCCCGAGCACGACCACCTGGCCGAGGGTGATCATGCCGATGGCCAGCGCCTTCCCCGCCAGGATCCCCGGGCGGCCGAGCGGCGTCGCGGCGATCCGCTCGAGCACGTTGTAGCGGCGCTCGAAGCCCGTGGAGATCGCCAGCGTCGTCAGGCACGAGCTCCACATGACGAGGGCGAGCACCGACGGGGCCGCCGTCGGCAGCCCGAGGCCGAGCCGGTCGCCGAAGAACGCCGCGCCCACGAGGACGGCGAGCGGGATGAGGATCGCGAGGATGGCCTGCTCGCCGTTGCGGACGATCAGGCTCGCCTCGATCGAGGCGTGTGCCCAGACGCGGGACCGGGCGGGCGCGGCGGCGGGGCGGGGTGAGAAGTCGAGCGTCACGGGCGGTCTCCGGTGGTGTGGCGCAGGTAGGCGTCCTCGAGCGAGCCCTCGCTCGCCAACTCGTCGACCGTGCCGCTGGCGGTCACGCGCCCGGCGTCGACGATGTGCACGCGGTCGGCGAGCTCCGCGGCCTCCGCCATGTCGTGGGTGGTCAGCAGCACGGCGGCCCCGGCCTCGCGGACCGCGCGGACGACGTCCCAGGTCCGCCGCCGGGCGCGCGGATCGAGGCCCGCGGTGGGCTCGTCGAGGAACAGGAGGTCCGGCCGGCCCACGAGGGCTCCGGCGAGGTTCACGGCCTGCTGCTGCCCGCCCGAGAGGCGCCGATACGGGGTGCGGGCGAACGCGTCGATGCCGAGCAGCGCCATGAGCTCGTCGACGGGCTGCGGGGCGGCGTAGAGGCGGGAGAGGTAACGCAGCAGCTCGCCGGCCCTGACCCCGGCCCACGCCCCCGTCGCCTGCGGCATGAGGCCGATCCTCGCCAGCACCGCCGGAGAGCCGGGGGCCTCCCCGAACAGGGTGAGCGCGCCGGAGGTGGGCCGGGCGAGTCCGGTGCAGCAGCGGATGAAGGTGGTCTTGCCCGCGCCGTTGGGGCCGAGGAGCGCGGTCACCTGACCCGCGTCGGCCGTCAGGGTGAGCCCGTCGAGGGCCGTCACGGGGCCGAAGCTGAGGCGCAGATCGCGGGCGTCGATGGCAGACACCCGGCCAGCCTAACGGCTTGTGAGGTCCGCATCTCACACGGGGCGCGGACTTAGGGCGGCCTTCCTTGAAACCCGGCGCACAATTGGAAAGACTGGCGTGACATTATTGGGCGTTTTTTGAGGCGCCGAGAGCGAGCGAGGAGGTGCGTATGACAGCGACGACTGACATCGATCACGAGGTGCCGACCCGCCAGCGCGTCGTCCAACTGATTCTCGGTGACGGGCCGCAGACCGCCAAGCAGCTCGCCGACAAGCTCGACCTGACGCCGGCCGCCGTGCGCAGGCACCTGACGGTGCTCCTCGACGAGGGCGTACTCGACTCGCGCGCGGAGCGCGTCTACGGCGCCCGCGGCCGGGGCCGGCCCTCGAAGGTCTTCGTCCTGACGGACGCGGGCCGCGCCGAGTTCCGCCAGGCCTACGACGACCTCGCGATCGCCGCCCTCCGCAGGCTCACCGCGGTCGCCGGCCCGAACGCCGTCCGGGAGCTCTCCCGCGAGCGCCTCGACGAGGTCGAGCGCCGGTTCCGGCAGCACCGCGAGGAGCACCCGGAGGGACGCGCGATCGAGGCGCTCGTCGAGGCCCTCGCCGTCGACGGCTACGCGCCGTCGGTGCGGCCGGTCCACTCCGGCGACCAGCTCCTGCAGCACCACTGCCCGGTCGCGCACGTCGCCGCCGAGTTCCCGGTGCTCTGCGAGATCGAGACCCAGCTCTTCGCGAGCCTGCTCGGCTCCCACGTCCAGCGGCTCGCCACCATCGCCCACGGCGACGGCGTGTGCACCACGCACATCCCGACGCCCCTGCCCACGCCGAATATTCCGAAGAGAAAGTAACGGGGAAGAAGATAATGACCCAGACTGCACAGCAGGCGCCCGGCCTTGGCGCCACGCAGGACGAGCACATCGAGGCCCTCTCCAACTACCAGTGGGGATGGCACGACAAGGACGAGGCCGGGGCCGGCGCCAAGCGCGGCCTGAACGAGGTCGTCGTCGAGAACATCTCGGCGCTGAAGGACGAGCCGCAGTGGATGCTCGACCTGCGGCTGAAGGGTCTGAAGCTCTTCGAGAAGAAGCCGATGCCGACCTGGGGCGCGGACCTCAGCGAGATCGACTTCGACAACATCAAGTACGGCGTGCGCTCCACCGAGAAGCAGGCCCAGACCTGGGACGACCTGCCCGAGGACATCAAGAACACCTACGACCGGCTCGGCATCCCCGAGGCCGAGAAGGCGCGTCTCGTCGCCGGTGTGGCTGCGCAGTACGAGTCCGAGGTGGTCTACCACAAGATCAACGAGGAGCTGGAGCGCCAGGGCGTCATCTTCCTCGACACCGACACCGCGCTGAAGGAGCACCCGGAGATCTTCCAGGAGCACTTCGGCACCGTCATCCCCGTCGGCGACAACAAGTTCGCCTCGCTGAACACCGCGGTGTGGTCGGGCGGCTCGTTCATCTACGTGCCGAAGGGCGTGCACGTCTCCATCCCGCTGCAGGCCTACTTCCGCATCAACACGGAGAACATGGGCCAGTTCGAGCGCACGCTGATCATCGCGGACGAGGGCTCCTACGTGCACTACGTCGAGGGCTGCACCGCGCCGATCTACAAGTCGGACTCGCTGCACTCCGCCGTCGTCGAGATCATCGTCAAGAAGAACGCCCGCGTGCGCTACACGACCATCCAGAACTGGTCGACCAACGTCTACAATCTCGTCACCAAGCGCGCCACCTGCGAGGAGGGCGCGACGATGGAGTGGATCGACGGCAACATCGGCTCCAAGGTCACCATGAAGTACCCCGCGGTCTACCTGATGGGCGAGCACGCGAAGGGAGAGACCCTCTCGATCGCGTTCGCGGGCGAGGGGCAGCACCAGGACACCGGCTCCAAGATGGTGCACTGCGCGCCGTACACGCAGAGCTCGATCGTCAGCAAGTCGGTCGCGCGCGCGGGTGGCCGCGCCTCCTACCGCGGCCTCGTGCAGGTGGAGCCGGGTGCGCTGCACTCGTCGTCCGGCGTCATGTGCGACGCGCTGCTCGTCGACACCATCTCCCGCTCCGACACCTACCCCTACGTGGACATCCGCGAGGAGGACGTGTCGATGGCCCACGAGGCGACCGTCTCCAAGGTGTCCGAGGACCAGCTGTTCTACCTGATGAGCCGCGGCATGGACGAGCTGGAGGCCACCGCGATGATCGTGCGCGGCTTCATCGAGCCCATCGCGCGCGAGCTGCCGATGGAGTACGCCCTCGAGCTCAACCGCCTCATCGAGCTGCAGATGGAGGGCGCCGTCGGCTGACGCCGCGCGCCCCCTCGACAAGACAAGTGACGTAAAGGAATCACATTGACCACCACCCTTGACACCCCGAACGTGGCCGCCGCGGTCGAGACCGTCGAATCCCATCTGCACCCCACCCCGTCCTGGGACATCGCCGACCACCCGACGCCCACCGGCCGCGAGGAGATCTGGCGGTTCTCGCCCGTCAGGCGCTTCAAGACCCTTTTCAAGGACGAGGCCACCGGCGCGCACCTCGCGTGGGACGCAGACCTGCCCATCGGCGTGACCACATCCCAGATCGGCGCCGACGAGGCGCGCGCGCTGGCCGTCGAGGCCCCCGTCGACCGCGTCGCGGCCCTGGCCCACCAGCTGAGCGGCGGCGCCGTCCTCGTCGACATCGCCGACGAGTTCAGCGCCGACGAGCCCGTCGTCATCCGCTTGACGGGCGACGGCTCCGTGGTGCACGGGCACGTCATCCTCCGCGTCGGCCGCTTCGCCAACGTCACGCTGGTCATCGCCTACGAGGGCAGCGGCAGCTACGCCGAGAAGACCGACGTCATCGTCGGCCCCGGAGCCAAGCTCAACCTGGTCACGCTCCAGGACTGGGCCGACGACGCCGTCCACGGCGGGCAGCGCTCGGTCCTCGTCGGCCGCGACGCGCAGGTCAAGAGCGTCACCGCCTCGCTCGGCGGCGCCGCGGTGCGCCTGCAGGAGAACTTCCGCTACGACGGCCCCGGCGGCGACCTCCAGGGCTACGGCCTGTACTTCGCCGACAACGAGCAGCACATCCAGCACCGCCTGTTCGTCGACCACAACGAGCCCCACACCAAGAGCAACGTCGACTACCGCGGCGCTCTCCAGGGCAAGGGCGCGCACGCCGTCTGGATCGGCGACGTGCTGATCCGCAAGGCCGCCGAGAGTATCGATACCTACGAGTCCAACAAGAACCTGCTGCTCACCGAGGGCTGCAAGGTCGACTCCGTCCCGAACCTGGAGATCCAGACCGGCGAGATCGAGGGCGCGGGCCACTCGTCGTCGACCGGGCGCTTCGACGAGCTCCAGTTGTTCTACCTCCGCAGCCGCGGCATCCCCGAGCGTGAGGCCCGCCGCCTCGTCGTCCACGGCTTCTTCTGGGACATCATCCGCCGGATCGGCGTCGACGACATCGAGCAGAAGCTGCTGGAGCGCGTCGAGCGCGAAATCGACTCCGTCGAGGCCGCAGGGGTCGCCGAATGACCTTCGTCACCGTCGCCACCGTCGACGAGCTCACCGACGACGTCCCCCTCTCCTGCGACGTGCCGGCCACGGGCAGCGGGAGCGTGGACGATGGCGAGCTCGTGGTGGCCCTCGTCCGGCACGGCGGCGAGCTGTTCGCCGTCGAGGACGAGTGCAGCCACGGCAAGGTGCCGCTCAGCGAGGGCGACGTCGTCGACTGCACCATCGAGTGCTACCTCCACGGGTCGACCTTCGAACTCCGCACCGGGCGGGCCCTGAACCTGCCCGCCACCCAGCCTGTGCGCGTCTTCCCCGTCCTGATCGACGGCGACGACGTCCAGGTCGACCCAGACAATCCCCTCACCTTCGACAACTAGGAGCAACCCCAGTCATGTCCACTCTCGTCATCTCCGACCTCCACGTCGACGTCCTCACCGAGGACGGCCCCAAGGAGATCCTCAAGGGCGTCAACCTCACCATCAACTCCGGCGAGATCCACGCCATCATGGGCCCCAACGGCTCCGGCAAGTCGACGCTGGCCTACGCCATCGCCGGCCACCCGAAGTACGAGATCACCAGCGGTTCGGTCACTCTCGACGGCCTGGAGCTCACCGAGCTCAGCGTCGACGAGCGCGCCCGCGCCGGCCTGTTCCTCGCGATGCAGTACCCCGTCGAGGTGCCTGGCGTCTCCGTCGCGAACTTCCTCCGCACCGCGAAGACCGCCCTCGACGGCGAGGCCCCGAAGGTCCGCACCTGGGTCAAGGACGTCGAGAAGGCGCTCGGGAACATGCAGCTCGACAAGACCTTCGCGGCCCGCTCCGTGAACGAGGGCTTCTCCGGCGGCGAGAAGAAGCGCCACGAGATCGCCCAGCTCGAGCTGCTCAACCCCAAGGCCGCGATCCTCGACGAGACCGACTCCGGCCTCGACATCGACGCCCTGCGCGTCGTCTCCGAGGGCGTCAACCGCTACTCGGCGCAGGGCGACCGCGCCGTGCTGCTGATCACGCACTACACCCGCATCCTGCGCTACATCGAGCCCACCTACGTGCACGTGTTCGTCGACGGCCGGATCGTCGACGAGGGCGGCAAGGAGCTCGCCGAGAAGCTCGAGGCCGAGGGCTACATCTCTTATGTCGAAGCCGTGCTTGGAGCTTGACCGATCCCCGCGCCGATGCATCCCGCCTGGCTGCGTTCTCGTCGCTCGCAGGGCTGAAGCCCAGCTTCACTCCTCGGCCTTGCCATCCGGGCGCCTCGCCACGGGGCTCTACTGCGGACTGATGAAGGTGATGTTGTTCGACATCGCTTCGCTCGTCGCGTCTGATAGGTAATCGGCTCAATCAGAGAAAATGAGGAAAGCACATGTATGACGTGGAGGTGATCCGCGAGGACTTCCCGATCCTGCAGCGCAGGGTGGGGGAGCGGCCGCTCGTGTACCTCGACTCGGCCAACACCTCGCAGAAGCCGCGGCAGGTCGTCGACGCGATCGCCGAGCACTACCTGACGCACAACGCGAACGTGGCCCGGGCCATGCACCTGCTGGGTGCGGAGGCGACCGCGGCGTTCGAGGGCGGGCGGTCCAAGGTGGCCGGGTTCGTGGGCGCGGCGAGGCCCGAGGAGATCGTGTTCACCAAGAACGCGTCCGAGGCGCTGAACCTCGCCGCGTCGTCGCTCGGGGCGTCGCTGAGGCCTGGCGACGAGGTGGTCATCTCCGTGATGGAACACCACTCCAACATCGTCCCGTGGCAGCTCGCCTGCCAGCGGTCGGGGGCGACGCTGCGCTGGTTCGACATCACCGACGACGGCCGCCTCGACCTCGAGAAGGCCGAGCGCGACCGCCTCATCAACGAGCGCACGAAGGTCGTCTCGCTGACCTGGGTCAGCAACGTGCTCGGCACCCGCAAC
>RRZU010028218.1_pt1 | contig 12804 bp, 12 predicted proteins | sample 2165561 | NCBI WGS metagenome assembly RRZU01 (sample SAMN10456909, study PRJNA506462) | wastewater metagenome | isolation source: wastewater sludge | place: USA: Moscow, Idaho
AGTCAGGCACCCGAGGGTGAACCGGCCTTTCATGGGCGGCATCGCCTTCGTCCCGTTTTCCAACTCAAATGGTTGCGGAGTCTTTTTTATAAGGCACTGAACCCTTCAAGCGTTGTCTCTCCCTCTGGAACCCAATGGCCTCCTTGCAGTTGACCACCACGCTCATGGGCATTGGCCTCGCAGCGTTGATCCTTTATCTCATCCGCCGCGATCACTTGTACGTGATGCACGGCCTGTTTTGGGTATTTGTGGCGAGCGCTGCGGCTTTTTTGGGGGTCTGGCCGGGGCTGATCGACAAACTGGCTGGTTTGGCTGGTATCAGTTATCCCCCCGCCTTGCTGCTCTTGCTTGCGTGCATTGTGCTTCTGGTGAAGGCGCTTCACTCGGACATGGTGAACACGCGCATCGAAAGGGATGTGCGACGGCTGAACCAACGATTGGCGCTGCTGCAGGCTGACATTGAAGCCCAGAGGGTTGCGGCAGAGCCGTCAACCTCTAGCGAACATCTTTCCGTATGACGGCCGAGTTACTTCCCGTCATTCTGTGTGGTGGCTCTGGCACGCGCCTGTTTCCCCTGTCGCGTGAGAGCCACCCCAAGCAGTTTCTCCGCCTGACGGGCCCACAAACCATGCTGCAGCAAACGGTCATGCGTTTGCGGGGTTGGGAAGAGGGCATCTCATTAGCGCGGACGTCCACCTTGGTCTGCCACGAAGAGCACCGCTTCTTGGCTGCGAGTCAATGGGCTGAAGCGGAAGGGGGGGCGGTATCGATCATCTTGGAGCCAGTAGGACGCAACACCGCACCTGCGCTGACACTGGCTGCGCTGCATGCTTGCCGTGATGGTGCAGATCCGGTGATGTTGGTGATGCCTGCAGACCATGTGATCCAAGACATTCCAGCTTTTCAGGCTGCAGTTCGTGCCGGCTTTCAAGGCGCCATCCAAGGGGCTGTGGTCACCTTCGGCGTCCTGCCTCAATATCCTGAAACTGGCTTTGGCTATATCCAATTCCGGCAAGATCATGCAGAAGACAACGTCTTTGCGGTAAAAGCTTTCACCGAAAAGCCGGGCTTGGCGCTAGCGCAGCACTATGTGCAGCAGCAGAACTTTCTATGGAATAGCGGCATCTTCATGCTCCGCACCAGTACCTGGCTGAAGGCTTTGCAGTTATGTCACTCTGAGATTCTTGTCAATTGCCAATCTGCCATGCGCTCGGCCAGACACGATCTGGATTTCATCCGTCCTGACAAAGTCGCCTTCACTGCCTGCCCATCCGACTCGATTGACTACGCGGTGATGGAGAAGCTCCTGGCCCATCCTGAGTGGGGCATTGCCTGCTCAGTTGTACCTTTGAATGCAGGATGGTCTGACGTGGGCTCTTGGGATGCCCTGTGGAAGGTTACGGAGCAAGACAGCCGCGGTAATGCAGTCATTGGCGACGCCGTACTGCACCAAGACTGCAATGACACCTTGTTCATGTCCAACAGCCGACTAGTGGCTGGAGTGGGCTTGCGCGACCTGGTGGTGGTGGAAACTGCCGACGCTGTGTTGGTGGCAGACAAGCGCTGCACCCAAGAGGTGAAGACCCTCGTCAATCGTCTCAGCGAAGGCTGGCACAGAATCACCAGCCAGCATCGCAAAGTCCACAGACCGTGGGGCTGGTACGACCTGATCGATAGCGGAGAGCGCTTCCAGGTCAAACGCATCGTGGTGAACCCTGGTGCCAGTCTCAGCCTGCAAATGCACCAGCATCGCGCCGAGCACTGGGTAGTGGTGAAAGGCGAAGCGGAGGTCACCCATGGTGAGCGTAATTTTTCGTTGAAAGAGAACGAATCCACCTACATCCCGCCAGGGCACAAGCATCGACTCCGCAATGGGGGGGATCAGCCGCTGGAGATCATCGAAGTTCAGTCGGGCTCTTACCTGGGCGAGGATGACATTGTTCGCTTTGATGATGCCTACGGCCGGATCGACGCTTCTGAGAGTCCCCATGGCTGAGTCAATTGCCATGCTGAAATTGCCAGAGGTCGCGGAGGTTTTGCATCTGACTGCAAAGGTTTCTACCCCTACCTCCGGCATTGGGGTGCTTGTCATCAACTACAACACGGCACCGCAAACGCTGCGCTGTCTGGAGTCCATCCAGCAGTCCAAATTGTTGCCTGATTGGGTTCTGGTGCTCGATAACGCTTCTGCGTCGGACGATTATCAGTACCTCTTGCAAAACGCACTGCCCCCTCAGGCGGGGAGCCTCCACGTTTACCGGTCAGAGACAAACTTGGGGTTCGCCCAGGGTAGCAACGTGCTGATCGATTTGCTGCTGCAAAACGCTTCTTGCCAGCGCATCATGTTGCTCAACAACGATGCGGTGGCCCACCCAGACATGCTGGGCAGCCTTGACGAAGTGCTCGATATGGCTGGAGATGTGGCTGGACTGGCAGGTGGCCGTATGCACAGACTGGCTGCACCTGATGAGGTGGATACCCTGGGTATCGCCATCTCCTCCAGCCTGATGCCCGCTGACCGAAAAACGCTCGACGACATCTACGTGGGCCCCACCGGCGGTTGCTGCATGCTCACACGGCAGTGTGTAGAGCGTCTGCTGGCTTTGTCGGGATACTGTTTCGACCCGCGCTACTTTTGTTACTGCGAAGACCTTGATTTGGTGCTGCGCACCCTACTGCTGGGCTATCACCCTGTTTACCTTGACAAGCTATTGGCCTGGCATGAAGGCCAAGCCAGTAGTGGCGGTGGCTACAACCCCTTTATTGCCTACCATGGCTTACGCAATACGTTGTGGATGCATGTCAAATTGTTTCCCTCTGGTTTGCTGTGGCGCTACGGCATATTTTTGTTGTTAGCCCATTTTCTCATGGTGGGGCGCCACACAATCGCAGGGCGATTTTCGTTGATGTGGCGGGTGTACCGCGATGCACTGCGTTGCGCGCCTGAGTTTTTTCAAGAGCGCAGGCAGCTTGCGGGTCAGCTCAAAGACTCAAATGTGGCTACGGACGCCGTGATTCATCTCATCACCCGCCGGTTCTATCGCTCGGGATACCTGCGGTTTGTGTTGCAGTCGCACCCAGTTTTAAAACACTTTTTTAAACCCAATGCATGACGATTTTGGTAAGTGGTGGTGCCAGTTGTATTGGCGCCGACTTTGTGCGCGCCTGCACCCGGCCACCCTGGCCATCAGAAAGCAACTGCTGCCGGTGTACGACAAGCCCATGATCTACTACCCGCTCAGCACCCTGATGCTGGCGGGCATCCGCGACATCCTCATCATCAGCACCCCGCAAGACACGCCGCGCTTTGAACAGCTGCTAGGCGACGGCAGCCAGTGGGGCCTGAACCTGCAATACGCCGTGCAAGCCAGCCCCGACGGCCTGGCCCAGGCCTTTGTGATCGGTGAACAATTCGTCGGCAACTCCCCCTCAGCCCTGGTGCTGGGCGACAACATCTTCTACGGCCACGACTTCCATGAACTGCTGGGCAACGCCATGCAGCGCGAACAAGGCGCCAGCGTCTTCGCCTACCACGTGCACGACCCCGAACGCTACGGCGTCGCCGAATTCGATGCCCAGGGCAAGGTGCTGAGCCTCGAAGAAAAGCCCCAGGCCCCCAAGTCCAGCTACGCCGTCACCGGCCTGTACTTCTATGACAACCAGGTCGTCGAACTGGCCCGGAGTCTCAAGATTGCGTGCCCAGAAGAAATCGCTTGGCTCCAGCGTTGGATTGACGATGCCGCACTAGAGCGCTTGGTCAAGCCGCTCGCCAAAAACGGCTACGGGCAACCTCATGCACATGCCAACGGGAAAAGTCTACTGAAAGCGTGCCTATGCAGATCACCCGCCTTGCCATGCCCGAAGTTCTGCTGACCGAGCCTAAAGTTTTTGGCGATGCACGCGGTTTTTTTTACAAGAGCTTTAGTCAGCGTACCTTGGACGAAGCCACCGGCACGCCAACTGCCTTTGTGCAAGACGACCACAGCCGCAGCCGCAAAGGCGTGCTGCGCGGCCTGTACTACCGCCTGCAGCAGCTCCAAGGCAAACTCTTGGGCGCAGCCCGTGGGGCCGCGTTTCATCCGGCCGTCGACATTCGCAAAGACTCGCTCACCTTTGGTCGTGGGGCGCAGTTGAGTGAGAACAGCCCCCCCCAGCTGTGGGGCCCGTCTGGGCTGACCCACGGCTTTGTGGTGTTGAGCGAAATCGCCGACTTTCTGTGCAAAACCATCGACTACTACGCGTCCGCCCTTGAGCGCTGTATTCGCTGGGACGAACCGCAACTGGCCATCGAGTGGTCTAAGCTTGACGTGCCCGTGCAACTATCGGCCAAAAACAAAGCCGACCGCTGGCTGGCCGAGGCAGATTGGACCAACTAATGCATAACCATTCAGCAACACCAAAAGCGATGTGCCAAGCCTTATGGCAGCACAGGGAACTCCTAATAGCATCCACAGTTCGTGAAGTGCTGGGGCGTTACAGGGGCTCTACATTTGGACTGCTTTGGTCAATATTCAACCCTGTTTTTTTGCTTTCGGTTTACACATTTGTATTTAGTGTCGTATTTAGATCGCGCTGGTCGGGGGGGGGGGGCTCTAAAACTGAATTTGCTCTGGTTTTATTTGCAGGCCTTATTTTTTTTAATATGCTGTCAGATTGCTTGAGTCGTGCGCCCACCGTCATAACTTCGAATGTGAATTACGTGAAAAAGGTAATATTTCCGCTTGAAATATTGCCGGTGATCGTTGTCTTTTCTGCGGCCTTTCACGCTCTTATAAGTATGGGGGTCTGGTTTTTGGCGTATTTTTTATTTGTTGGCCCGCCTTCGCTGAATGTGATTTATCTTCCTGTCTTGGTTTTGTCCTTGCTGTGGATATCCATGGGGGTTAGCTGGATATTATCATCTCTTGGTGTGTATCTGAGGGATGTTGGTCAGGTGGTTGGAGTATTTACGACAGTACTCATGTTTTTGAGTCCTATTTTTTACCCTGTTTCTGCATTGCCAGAACTCTATCGTAATATTTTGTATGTAAATCCTCTGACATATATTATCGAGCAAGCTAGGATTGTCATGTATTACGGGGGAGGGGTTGATTATTTATTGTTGATATTTGGTGCTGCTGGTTCTTTAGGATTTGCATGGTTTGGATTTTTTACTTTTCAGAAAATGAGATCCGGATTTGCGGATGTGCTTTAGTCTTAGAGAAATCTCCGTTTTGTAAGCTACATAAATAAAATGAAAATATTATTTTATTTGGGAGTGGACGCCATAGGCGCAAAAGAGGGGGGCGAAGGGTTTGATCTTCATAATAAATTTGAAGAGGAATTTCGTGATCTAAATAGATCCTTGTTGGGATTGTTTGGTAGGCGCCGGCGAGCGTTGAATTTCGTTGAGTCTGTCGAATTAAAAGAAGTGGTAGAAACGCCTCTTTTCAAGAGGGTAATTAATTTTATTGACAGCATCTCAAGTCACGAATTCGTTTTTCTTCGTGACGAAAGCGCAGTGGTGCTGCTTGATTTTTGGGAATATGTATTCGGTATTTCCGGTGTAGATGTTGCTTACATCTATTCTGCTTTTGATTTTTTACCTTCTGATGGAGTGGCGGATGGTAATCAATGCTTAAATATTCTGGAGTACGCCTTTTGGCTTCGATGTAGTTTGAGCGTTCTTGCTTTGGCTGAAAATCGATCCATTCATTTTTTTGATGTGAAATCGGTTGGTTTAAATAGTAAGGCCTATCTTCGTTTGTACGAATTTCTGCGAATCAAAGGTCTTGATGGAAAAAAATCTGAAGAATTAGTATCCCGTCTGTTGGCGAATGAGGTAAAAAATTTGGCAAGAGCCGTGATGCCATTTGATGAAAATATTGAAGCGTTTTCCTTGCCTATTGAAGTGCATAAGAATTTAAAAAATCGTGTTGAAGGTGAATCAGTCGATTATGAATTGGATAATCCCCTTGCACTAAAAATTTCGCATGGACTTGGTTTTTATAAATACTTTTTTCATGCAATGGAATTAATGGGGAGTAAGATTGCTGAACAGGTAAATTTGCGCCAAGAATATGAATCGATTGTGATGCAGAATCATGCCATCACATCCTCACTGACATGGCGATTGGCATCACCAGTGCGATTCTTTGGATATTTGTATCGTGGCGAGTTTAATGTTGCAAAACATGTCATAAGTGATATTTTTTCCCGCTGCTTCGGGCTGATTCCTGAATCATTGAGAAAAGGTTATCAGAACCTCTTGAAGAAAACGGGCCTTTCTCCAGATTCAACACAGAATTTTCCAGCCATCAATGACATCGTTAGGGCGCGCTGCTTGGATGGCATTACTCAAAAGTCTAAAGTTTATATCTCAGAGCTTCCCCGTGTCGATATTAGTGTTGTAACCTATAACAGTGAGCGTTGGCTTAAAGGGTTCTTTGATAGCTTGTGTTCAATTGATTATCCAAAACACCTCATATCGCTGTTTTTTGTTGATAATTCATCAAGTGATGCCACTTGCCAAGTTTTGAGTTCATACAAGGATCAACTTGGTGAAATAGGTTTTGGTTTTGATGTGTCTGTGAGGCCAAATTTAGGGTTCGGTGCGGGGCATAATTTTGCAATTGCGAAGGGTAGTGCCCCATTTTGTTTAGTGACGAATGTTGACTTGCTGTTCGAGCCCGATTGTCTGAAAAAGATTGTTAGCATAGCGTCGCGCGATATCACGCGTGTTGCTGCTTGGGAGTTACGACAAAAGCCGTACGAGCATCCGAAATATTATGATCCGGTTACCGGTATTACAAATTGGAATGCGCACGCATGCATTTTGCTTAGGCGAACTGCATTTGAATCAATTGGAGGCTACGATGAATCCCTTTTTATGTATTGTGAAGACGTGGAAATCACATATCGCTTGCGGAGAACTGGATACCTGATCCGATACTGTCCGAGCGCGACCGTATGGCATTTTAGCTACGGAGAAAAGAATCAATTAAAGCCAATTCAATATTTAGGCAGTACTTTCGGAAATATGTACTTGCGGTTGAAATATGGTCGGCCTGGGGATATTGCGGCAATCCCTCTTTTGGCAATGCGATTGATCGCAGCTCCGGAATCATTCCCAAGTTCCCGTAAGAAAATCATCAAAAATATTGCACGCTTAATATCGATTGCTCCGCGCGCATTGATGTCTCGACAGAAATCAGATGCGTACTTCCCATTCAGAACGTGGGACTACGACATGATTCGTGAAGGCGCTTTTTATGAATTTAAGAAGATGCCCCGTGATCAGCCTTTGGTGAGTGTGATAACGCGAACCTATGCTGGTAGAGAGCTTTACCTTCGGCAAGCCTTGATGTCGGTTGCCAACCAAACATGGGAGAATTTGGAGCTTATCGTTGTTCAGGACGGTGGGGATTCAATGAAGACGGTGTGTGACGCTGTGGCGGAAATTACGGATAGAAAAATTACATTCGTGGCGAATGGGAAGTTCGGGAGATCTAAGGCTGGAAACGCTGGTTTAGACAATGCTTGTGGAAAATGGTGCGTCTTTCTCGATGACGATGACTTACTGTTTAGCGACCACATCGAGGTTTTAGCCAATGCACTGATTCAAGATACGAATTCGGTGGCTAGTTATTCATTGGCCTGGGAAGTTATCACCGATACCCAAGACTATCAAAAGGGAATTTACGTCGAAAAGGATCATCAAATTCCAGCGGTTTTGAGGCAGGAATTCAGCTATTCGGTGCTGCAACACCATAATTATTTTCCTATTCAGGCTGTACTTTTCGAACGTGCTCTGTACAAAGAGCGAGGCGGCTTTGACGAAGACATGGATGCGCTGGAAGATTGGACTTTGTGGCTGCGTTATGCATGGAACAATCGATTTGCGTATGTTCCTAAGGTTACTTCTTTGTACAGAACACCGTCGGACGCGGAAAAGATTAAAGAAAGATCTAATGCATTTTCTGCGGCCTATCCAATTGCTGTTGCTAGAGCGGCTGCATTTGCCCAGACTTTTGGGAAAACGTCATGAATCAATTTTCATTTTATGCATGCCAAGAATAATTTGAACTCACTGCGCCTGATAGCTGCTGGAATGGTGTTATATGGCCATTCTTACGTTTTTCTCGGTTTGCGTGAGCCACTGTTTCTATCGTGGACACCTATCGGTCCGTTGGGTGTATTTATATTTTTCACAATCAGCGGCTATCTGGTCAGCGAGAGTTGGGATAAGGATCCTAGCTTGATTCGTTTTTTAGCGAGAAGATGTCTTCGAATTTTTCCTGGCTTGATATTTTGTTTGTTGTTGACTGTTTTGGTCTTAGGGCCGATGTTTACGACTCTGTCCGTAAGAGAATACTTCTCAAATCCCCATACACTGGGATATATGCACAATGCGTTTTTGCATATTGTTTACTATCTTCCCGGGGTGTTTGAAGGTAACCGTGTAGCCAATGCTGTGAACGGGTCACTTTGGAGCTTGCCTATCGAATTTTCAATGTACTTGATATTGTCGATGCTGGCGATGATTGGGAATAGTCGATGGGTTTATTTGGCCGTCGCGATTGCATCGGCGCTCGTCTGTTTGATTTGGGCGCAGGTTTCTAAAGAAATGCTGGTTGTTTATAATTTTGACGTTCGTCAGCTGTTTATCTGTGGAACTTATTTTTGGGTCGGTGTTTGTTTTTATAAATTTAAATTAAAGAGATACCTAACTGTTTCTAATTGCTTGTTGGCATTGTTTGCAATGCTCTGTTTAGAGCCTTGGACTCTATATTTAGCTGCCGCCTCTTGGGTCTTGCTGCCAGTAGTTGTTTTGGGATTTGGATTCTCCCTGAACAATATCTTGTATCGACTTACATCGGTAGGTGATTACTCGTACGGTGTTTATATTTATGCTTTTCCTATTCAACAAGCCGTTGTTTATATTTATCCAAATATGAGGGTCGGTTTTTATATTTTTATTTGTACTGTTTTGTCTCTGGGTATGGCGATTTTGTCTTGGCATCTTGTCGAGAAGCGAATGCTGTCGCTGAAGCCAAAGCGGGTGATGTAAATTATTGGGATGGATTATATGGTCGATTCTGAAGTGATTTTGGTAAATAATTTGTCGAAAAATTACCATATCTATGCTTCGCCTTCAGATCGATTAAAGCAGGCGGTTCGTGGCGTGTTTTCTCGATTGGGGCTTTGCTCTTCTCGTGTGTATTTCGAGGAGTTTCCGGCGCTGGCGGATGTTTCCTTTTCGATTCGACGTGGCGAGAGGGTTGGGATTATCGGAAAAAATGGTAGTGGAAAGAGTACGTTACTTCAGTTGCTTTGTGGAACATTACTGCAAACGCATGGAACAGTTTTCGTGAATGGGCGAGTGGGGGCGTTGTTGGAGTTGGGTAGTGGATTTAATCCAGAATTCACAGGGCGAGAAAATGCCATATTGAATGCAAGTATTTTGGGGTTGTCTAGGTTGGAAATTGAAAGCGCTTTGCCTGAGATAATAAAATTTGCCGATATTGGCGATTTTATTGATCGGCCTGTGAAGATGTATTCCAGTGGCATGTTTGTTCGGTTGGCGTTTTCAGTTATTGCGCACGTCAATGCAGATGTCCTTATCGTTGATGAAGCTTTAGCTGTGGGCGATGTTTTTTTTAATCAAAAATGCATGCGGTTCATGGAGAAGTTTTCCGAGCATGGGACAATTATATTGGTCACGCACGATACGGCGGCTGTGACCGGTTTTTGTAATCGTGCAATTTGGCTTGATCGCGGGCGCTTAATTGCGGATGGGGATACAAAAAAAGTTTGTGAAAAATATCTTGCAGCCATATATGGTGCCAAAGAGAAAGAAGATTCTACACCTTCTACTTTGCCGCTTGAGTATTCTCGGGTGAAACCAGTTAGAGATGCCAGGCAAGACTTTGTGAATGCTTCTGCATTGCGGAACGATATAGAGGTTTTTGATTTTTATTCGGAGTCTTCTGGATTTGGGGATGGGCGTGCGGCGATTTTGGATGTTTTTCTAGCCAACAGCGAAGGGGTCGGGTTGGCTTGGTGTGTCGGCGGAGAAGCGGTAGTTCTAAATATCGCCGCTAAATTGGATGGCACTGTACGCAATCCCATATTTGGTTTTGTTGTTAAAAATAAATTGGGGCAAAATTTGTTCGGCGATAACACATTTTTGACTACATTAGAAAGTGGGATGAAATTTAAAGGCGAGTCGTTAGTGAAAGCCAGTTTTTTCTTTCAAATGCCGATTCTTCCGTGTGGAGATTATGTTGTGTCTGTCGCAGTGGCAGATGGCGTTCAGTCTGACCATGTGATTTGTACTTGGATGCATGATGCGCTTGCATTTCGTTCGCATTCCACAAGTATTTCTACGGGGCTTGTTGGCATCCCCATGGAAAAAATACTATTGAATGAAATTTAATTTTCCAGGTATATATGTTTAATTTTACGGGTGAGCGATTTATTCCTGGAGTATCTGGGAATATTGAGCTTGAACATTTGCATCGGTATCTTGCGGTGCGTGATATTGTGCGTGGGAAAGTGGTTGCAGACATCGCCTGTGGTGAAGGGTATGGCTCTTCCATTTTGGCAAAAGCTGCCAAGGAGGTTTATGCGATCGATGTGTCTAACGAAGTGGTGGTAGCAGCACGTCAAAAATATGACGCCACCAATATTCAATTTTTAGTCGCGGATGCTGTCGATACTCCATTGAAGAATGGTAGTGTTGATGTTGTGATAAGTTTTGAAACTATTGAACATCATGCACGTCATGAAGAGATGATGTTGGAGATTGTCCGAGTTCTTGATTCGAACGGTTGTTTGGTTATTTCTTCCCCGGACAAATATGAATGCTCAGAGAAAACGAATAATCATAATGCTTATCATGTTAAAGAGCTGTATAAATCAGATTTATTAGATCTTTTGCGAAAGCACTTTTCTTATGTCAAAATATACGGGCAGAGGGTTCACATAGCATCTTTGATTGACGCAGAGTCGGGTGGTGGGCGTAGTGATGTTTTTTCAGCCCACTTAGATTCAGATTTGGAAAGTAGATTTGAGGGGTTGGTGCCTCATCCGATGTTTTGGATTTGCATTGCCTCGAACTCGGAGGAGATGAAGGATGTTGGCTTGGCAACGTCTGCACTTGTTGATCCAACTGACGTGGAGCGACTACGTGTCTTGGCTGAACGCTCTCTTGAGCAGGAGAAATTTATTAACCATCAGGCTCGAGATATTCGGGAGCTCCAAGATGTAGTGCGAGATTTGCAAGAAAGAAATGCAGCCGAAAATGCTGAGCGTATTGCCTATATTGAGCATTTGGAGCGCGACATAGCCGCTCTTAATGAGGGGGTGACTGCTAAATTTGCTAAATTACTGCGATTGCGAAAGTAATTGGGGCATTTGTGCGGCGTGCTACATTTTTGGCAGGAATATCAACTCTGATGGGCGTTGTTGCACAAACCCCATTCCGGCTGAGATAATCCAAACTCAGGACGCAGCTATGTCATAGCCGCAACAGGCACCGTTGCCGGGCGCCCAAGTTGCGTTAAGCTGTTGAGTAAAGCCACCCTTACATGCAACTCTGTGGCCTGAAGCTCAAACGCGCGGGCCATTACCCTCCCTCCAAGCATTTTAAGCAGTGCATTTTGGTCTCCACCAGGCGTCGGCGGTGGTGGCCGTTCCATTTTTTCCAGATCCCCCGCCCCAGCCTTTGGCACGCCCGCAGCGCTGCGTTGCGCACTGCTGCTCCTTGCTTGGTATCCTTCCACGGCTTGCTATTCCTGCCCGGGGGTAAGGCAGCTGTACTTGCTGTGTCCTCTGGCGGTGGCTGAGGGGGCCGAAGTCGGGAATCCGCCAATCGAGCTTTGCCAGGCTACGCAGGCTTTGAATCAGCCCCAAGCTCTGGTGCAGTGGTAAGCCAAACAAGCGCATGATGCTTAGTCCGTTCTGAACAATCCGCAAGTACTTGATTTGATTTGTAATTGAGCTAAGTGATGGGCGCAGGATTTGCAAGATGGGGTTTTGCCTGTAGCTGTTTTCTTGCAAATTGCTCCGAGGAGTCCGATGGGGCCGAAGCCTTCACAGCAGCAGTTCGGTGATTTGTTTCGCCCAAGGCTGGACGAGCAACTCAGCATGATGCACCCGCTGGTCAGGCTGGCCGCGCTAATCGACTGGACAGAAATCGAGTGCACGTTCGCGGTGTCGTTCACCTTCTGTCGTGGCCGCCCAGCCTTCCCCCCGCGCCTGGTGGAGGGCTGCTTGAGAAATTCATCGCGCCGCGTGGCTTTGCGGTGTTGTTTAAAATCCGATTGTGCTTCGGCTGCAACGGCAAGGGTTCGCTGCTTCATGGCCCCGGAATTTACGCAGACTGAAGCAGCAGCGGGGACTTTTTCAGCGTTGCCCTAATGCGACCACATGCAACTTACGCTGGTTGGGCTCCATTTTTCTTTCTGTTCGCACGGCGGCCGTGTGCAACGATCAAAAGCGTCGAGGCGATCATGTAGCGCACGGCGTAAGCCCAGGATCTGAAAATTCTAGAGCGATCAATTTTGGGTATGAGCATTGCAAGTGGCACCTCCACAATGCGTTTGCCCTCGCGCTTCATCAGCAGCAGCGTTCCAATGTCTTGGTGGTCCAACAGCGTGGCTTCCGTCGAGGCCGCTATTTGCATCGTGGCGTGGTTATACAGCCGGAACCCAGAGACGAAGTCACGCAAACCTAAACCCGTGACCCAACGGAACCATTGCCATGCGGCTCGGCGTGGCCAACTGTTGCTGGCTGCGAAATACGCCACTGTAATGTCTGCCC
>RRZU013493196.1_pt1 | contig 12803 bp, 11 predicted proteins | sample 2165561 | NCBI WGS metagenome assembly RRZU01 (sample SAMN10456909, study PRJNA506462) | wastewater metagenome | isolation source: wastewater sludge | place: USA: Moscow, Idaho
CACCTGCCTGGCCCACGCCTTGACCCACTACCCCCATGTCGAAACCCTGGGCTTTGACTACGGCCAACGCCACCATGTGGAGCTGCAGGCGCGCCAGCAAGTCCTTGCACAACTGCGCCAGCAGTTCCCACAGTGGGCGGCGCGCCTGGGGGAGGACCATGTGCTCAATGTCGATGTGATCGGCCAAATTGGCGGCTCGGCGCTGACCGAGGACATGGCCATTGCCATGCAGCAAGACGGCCTGCCCAACACCTTTGTGCCCGGGCGCAATCTGCTGTTTATGACGCTGGCCGGTGCCCTGGCCTACCGCCGGGGGCTGCAGGTGCTAGTCACCGGCGTGAGCGAGGCCGATTTTTCCGGCTACCCCGATTGCCGCGACGACACCATGAAAGCCATGCAACTGGCCCTGAACCTGGGGCTGGAGCGGCGCCTGCGCACCAGCACCCCGCTGATGTGGCGCGACAAGGCCGCTGTCTGGCAGCTGGCCTACGAACTGGGCGGCCAAGCCCTGATTGACCTGATCGTGCAAGACAGCCACACCTGCTACCAGGGCGAGCGTGCGTCACGCCACGCCTGGGGTGCAGGCTGCGGCCAGTGCCCGGCCTGCGTGCTGCGTGCCGAGGGTTGGCAACGCTGGCAGCAGGCGGGCGCTGCGGCTGCCCCAACCTGACGCTCAGGCGCCCGTCGCCGCCGGTGCGCAGCAGGCGTCGATCACCTCGCGCACCAAGGCATCGGGGGCGCTGCGCACCACCGCTTTGCCTGGGCCGTCGATGAGCACACAGCGGATGTCGCCCGCCTCGGCCTTTTTGTCCACGCGCATGTGCTCCAGGTAAGCGCCCGCGTTGTCCGGCGCATTCAGGATGGGGCCGCGTGTAGGCAAGCCCGCGCGCTCAATCAGGCGTGTGAGGCGCTCGACAAAGGCCGCATCCACCAGCCCCAAGCGCTGCGACAGGTGCGCCGCCATCACCATGCCTGCGCCCACGCCCTCACCATGCAGCCAGTTGCCGTAGCCCATGCCCGCCTCAATGGCGTGGCCAAAGGTGTGGCCAAAGTTCAAGATGGCGCGCAGGCCCGATTCTTTTTCGTCTTGGCCCACCACCCAGGCTTTGATCTCCACACTGCGCTTGACGGCATGCGCCAGCGCGGCCTTGTCCTGCTGACGCAGGGCATCGACGTTGTGCTCCAACCAGGCCAAAAATTCCATATCGGCAATTGGCCCGTATTTGATGACCTCGGCCAGCCCGGCCGACAGCTCGCGCTCAGGCAGCGTGGCCAGCGTGCTCAAATCGCACACCACCAGCTGCGGCTGGTAAAAAGCGCCAATCATGTTCTTGCCCAGTGGGTGGTTGATCGCCGTCTTGCCGCCCACGCTGGAATCGACTTGCGACAGCAGCGTGGTCGGAATCTGCACAAACGGCACGCCGCGCATGTAGCTGGCAGCAGCAAAGCCGGTCATATCGCCCACCACGCCGCCGCCCAGGGCAAACAGCACCGTCTTGCGGTCGCAGCCATGCTGCAGCAGTGCATCAAAAATCAGGTTCAGCGTCTGCCAGTCTTTGTAGGCCTCGCCATCGGGCAGCACCACCGTGCGCACTTGGCCGTAGCGCGATGCCAGCGCCGCCTGCAACTGCTGGACGTACAGCGGCGCCACAGTGGTGTTGGTGACGATCACCGCTTGCGCTGCTTTGGGGCAGGCAGCAAAGGTGGAATCCTGGGCCAACAGACCCAAGCCAATGACGATGGGGTAAGAGCGCTCGCCCAAATCGATGCCAACGCGGTGCAGAACTTCAGCCATAGGGGGTTCTTTCTCTATATCAATAGCTGCAAGCGCTGATCGCACAAAGATTTCAAGAAGAAATTAACTTGAAATTCAATATAGACCAGCGCCTCCAGCTATGCATCTTAAAAATCTTGCTCGGGGGCCGGCGGCAGCTGCATGCCACCGGCCATCTCCATTTGCATGCGTATTTTGCGCGCCACCTGTGCCGTGCTTTGGCGCTGGGTGTCGATGGTGTAATGCGCGACCTGCTCGTACAGCGGGCCACGCACCTTGAGCAAATCGCGCAGGCGCTTGAGGGCATCCACCCCTTGCATCAGCGGGCGCACCGTATCGCCGCGCAGGCGTTGGGCAATCGCCTCGGGCTGCGCCTGCAGATAAAACACCGTGCTGCAAGCGCGCAGTGCTTGGCGGTTTTCTGGACGCAAAACCGCACCACCCCCCGTAGCCAGCACGCACGGCTGCACGCGACCCAGCAGGCGCGCCAGCACCTGCGACTCGACATCGCGAAACGCCTCCTCACCATGGCTGGCAAAGTAATCCTTGATGCTGCAGCCCAGATGCACCTCAATCTGCGCATCCACATCCACCAACTCCACCCCACACAAGCGCGCCAACTGACGCCCAATGGTGGATTTGCCCGAGCCGGGCAGGCCTACCAACGCTATATGCATCGCTGCGCTTTCTCTCTAAGCGAAAAAACCACAAGGCCGCAAATGCGGCCTTGTGGCAGTTTAGGAACTCTCCAACTTATTGACTGGCCAACGCATCGGTCACCATGCGTGGCGTGATGAAGACCAAGATCTCACGCTTTTCTGTTTCACGGGTACGATTTTTGAAGAGGTTACCCACTCCTGGAATATCTCCAAGCAATGGCACCTTATTGGTTTGGTTGATTTCTTCCATTTCAAAAATACCACCAATGACAATGGTTCCACCATTCTCTACCAGTACCTGGGTCTTAATGCTCTTGGTATCGATCGCCGGGCCGTCGTCGGTGCGAGCACCCACAGAATCTTTATGCACCTCCAGATCCATCATGATGTCGCCATCTGGCGTAATTTGCGGCACCACTTTCAGTCGTAACACGGCATCCTTGAACTCCACCTTTGGAATCGCGCTGGCGCCTGCTCCTGTCGAGGATTTATAAGGAATCTGTGTCCCTTGCTTGATTTCCGCTTCCGATTTATCGGCTGTCATCAGGCGAGGGCTGGAAACGATTTTCCCCATACCCTCGGTTTCCATGGCCGACAACTCCAAACTCAAAAAGCGCGTCATGCTTGAGTTAAAAATGCTCAGCGCCATGGTGGCAGGTGCAGCCCCTGCCAAGGCTGCTGCAGGCAAGTTCACGAAAGGATTGTTAGAAATTGTGCTGGACTGCCGTTCTTCCCAGCCCCTATCCAAGCTATTACCACCTTTTGAGGAATTCACGCCTCCACTATTCACAGCAGTGTTATCTGCCCACTTTTCTCGGTACTCGTACTGCCCTGTATCTTCATTCTTGATCCATTGACCTCCACGCTCTTGACTGGTATTAGCGCCATTGAAACTTGGACCAATACTTCCACGTCCTAAGCGGTTGTAACCACCACCAAACTTCACCCCCAGCGAACGACCAAAGGTATCGCGCGCCTCCACAATGCGTGCCTCGATCAATACTTGGCGCACAGGGATATCCAGTTTTTTGAGCAACTGGGCAATTTCTTCCAGCTTGCTGGGAGTATCGGTAATGAAAATCTGATTGGTACGCTCTTCAGCAATCGCTGAGCCACGCTCTGACAAGAAACGTGTACCGCCACTGCCAGTGCTGCCAGTACTGCCCTGGGTTTCTCGGAATTTTTTGACCAGATCCTCGGCTTTGGCGTAGTTGATCTGGAAACCTTGTGTGACCAATGGTTCTAATTTCTCGATCGTGCGCGCCGCTTCCAAATCTTTTTTCGTACGCTCGTCGATTTCTTCCCGGGGGGCAATCCATAGCACATTGCCATTTTTCTTCATGCCCAGGCCTTTGGCCTCCATGATGATGTTCAAGGCTTGATCCCAGGGAACATCTTTGAGGCGCAGGGTCAGCTGACCGCCCACCGTATCCGATGTCACAATATTGAAGTTGGTAAAGTCAGCAATCACTTGCAACAAGGCCCGCACTTCAATATTTTGGAAGTTGAGCGACAAGCGATCGCCACTGAACCCAGGGCCTTGCGTCAGCTTGGTGGGGTCCACTTTTTTCTCACGCACTTCCAGCACAAACTGCGCATCGCTTTGGTAAGCACTGTGCTCCCAATCGCCCTTGAGGTCGATTTTCATCCGGACTTTATCGCCTTGCTGACTGGTGCTGATCAGTTGCACTGGCGTACCAAAGTCCACGACATCCATACGACGCATCAGGCTTTCTGGCAGGCTGGAGCGCAAAAACTCCACCACGAGGCCCTTGCCTTCGTTGCGCACACTGGCGCTTGCACCCGCCGAGCCCAACGCGACCACCACCCGCCCTGCACCATCGTTAGAGCGTCGAAAATCGATATCGCGCAAAGCCTCAGGCTGGCGTGCCAAGGTCGGCTGAGGCGCTGCAGCGGTCTGTGCCACCATCGCACTCTGTGTAGGCAAAGGCGCAACGGATACAGCACTCTTCACCGGATCTAGGTAAATCAAAACGGCATTGCCATCCAGCTCCGTACGATAGCCTGTCGCAGTCTTGAGATTCAGCACTACCCGTGTCCGCCCCGAAGCTTCTACCACGTTGGCCGACTGAATATTGCCCTGCTGCAACTCCACCAACGACTGGGATAAGCCATTGGTTGTGGAGGGAAAATCTAGGGCGATACGCGCTGGAGACTGGATCGCAAAACCTGTCGGCAACTGTGCCAACGGTTCTGTCAGCTCTACACGAACCACTTCGCCACCACTCTGCACTGAACCAGTCACTGCTTGAATACTGCCTGCCCAAGCCCAGCTTGGCAACAGCACCGCAGCCATGACAGCCGCTGTTACAGCGTTACTTCTCAGCGTTTTTTGCATGGTTTTTCCTTTGTGCAGCATTACTTATCCCTCTTTTCTTGTAACTCCAGCAGCGTGGACTTCTCTACCCAATCTCCAGCAGGGTCTTGCACGATTTCACGCAGTTGAATGCTGTTTTCGGTAATTTTTTCAATACGACCATAGTTTTGCCCCATATAGCCACCGGGTTTGACTTGATATATCAGCTGATTCACCCGTACTAAAGCCGTTTGCCCGCCGTTTTGCTGCATGCTGCCTACCATGGTGATGGCATCCAGGGGATAACTTTCCAGCTCCTGCTTACGCCGGTTTTGCTCTGCCTCCAGAAGAGCCTTATTGGATGCGTATTGCTGGCTGTCACGACGCAAGACCAATGTCAACTTCTGACGATCAAACGGCGAGGATGCATCGGCCACCGCGTACGGTTGTGGCACGAATACCTTGGGTTCACTCAATGGAGCGATGCGCGGCTTGGCCGTTTTGCGCTCTTGAGCAACCCAACTGCGTAAATCCTCATGACTGTCTCCAACACAGCCTGTCAACCCCAGCAAGACCAGTATGCTGGTAGCGACTTGAATACAACGAGCCGCCGTCATTTTTTCTTCCCCTTGCCTTTTTGTGCTGCTTCCGCCTTGCGACGCGCTGCAGTTTCTTCAGGGTCTAAGTAACGGTACGTTCGTGCCTGCGTATCCATCACCAGACCTCCCACCTTTGGGTTGGCTTCAATGGAAATATTGTTCAACGTGACGATGCGGGACAAATGGGCCACATCCGACACAAAGGAGCCCATATCGTGAAACTGTCCAGAAACGCGAACCGAGATGGGCAGCTCTGCGTAATACTCTTTGATGTTTTCACTCCCAGGTCGAAACAAATCAAACTGCAGCCCCCGACCTACTCCAGCATGGTTGACATCCGAAAGCAGTGCCGCCATCTCTGCTTTGCTCGGCAGTTGTTTTTCCAGCTGTACCACATACTGTTGCACTAGTTCACGCTGTGCTTTCAATGCTTCCAGCCCCACAGCTTTCGCCAGCTTGGTGGAATACTCTTGCCGCAAAGTGGTTTCTTTGCTTTGTGCGGTTTCTAAATCGGCCTGCAGAGAATTGAGGTACCCATACCAAGCCCCAACGACTACGGCAGCGGTGATACAGAGACACAACAAAAACTTGGGTACCACAGGCCAAACCGACGGGTCTTTAGGATCCAGGTTTTGAAATTGCCCCTGGACCTCCGTCAGCCAGGCTTGCACATCCACCGATGGCGTTTTTTTAGACTTCATCATGGTTTAGGGCTTCCGCTGTTCTGCGTTTTGCTGTTTCGCCACCTGCGCAGAGCGCACAAGCGTGAAAGTCATGGAGAAATTCACAACCTTACGCATATCTTTAGGTGCGACCTCTACCGTGCCCGCCACGATTTCTTTCAGTACAGGCTTGGTGATCCATGGCGAACCAGACGACAGGTTGCGCAGCACTTCAGACACGCGTTCATTGGACTGCGCCGATCCCTTAATCTCAACCGCTAGGCCATTTTGTTTCAGTGAGGTCAGATAAACCCCCTCTGGCAACAATTGCGTCAAGTCGCTCAGCAAATGCACGGGCATGTTGCGATCGGCCTGCAAATCTTCCACTGCTGTCTGACGTGCACGCAGAGCAGCGATTTCCGCCTCCAGCCCTTCAACATCCTTAATTTGCTTGTTCAGCTCTGCAATTTCCGACTGCAAAAAGGTGTTGCGTGCTTGCTGGGATTCAATGCGCCATTGGAACCAAGCGTAAATGCCCGCTGCGATCAAAAGACCGATCAGTAAAGCGCCAAACATCACCATCTGGAACACTTCTTTACGCCGCTTGCGTGCCGCTTCACGGTGCGGCAAGAGGTTAATCAAAATCACTGGTAGAACCTCCGCAACGCCAAACCACAGGCTGTCAGGTAAGCAGCACCATCGCGGCGTACGCGCGATTTGCTGGCATTGCTCCCCAACTCCATGCCCTCAAAAGGATTCAGCACTTTTGTGGACACATTGGTGCTCTCTTGTATTGCGGATGCCAAGCCGTCCAATCCTGCTGAGCCACCAAACAACAAGACATGCTGAACGCTGTGATAAGGCGTACTGGTAAAGAAAAATTGCAGCGCACGTGCAATATCTTGGGCTAGACCCTTCACAAACGGCTGTAACACCTCAACCGGGTAATCGGCTGGCAACTCACCGGCACGCTTTTTCTTCTCTGCCTCCTCCTCGGTCATGCTGTAGTGGCGCGCAATGTTCTGCGTCAGCTGTGTGCCACCCAGGCTTTGCTCTGTGTCGTACAACACTTCTTCACCACGCAAGATCTGCATTGTGTAGCCGCGTCCACCGATCTTGACCAACGCTACCAAGTCGGCCTCCCCCACATGCAGTACCGCTTGCGGCCCCTCCAGTAGGCGCTCCACCGCCAGACGCGCCGCGTATGTGTCTATGTCCATGACCACTGGCTTTAAACCCGCTGCCTCGGCAATTTCCACCCGCTCCTGCAGTTTTTCTTTGCGTGTTGCAGCCAACAGCACATCCATGTCACCTGGACTTTTCGGACTGGGTCCCATCACCGCAAAATCCAAACTGACTTCATCTAAGGAAAATGGGATGTACTGACTGGCCTCGCTCTCCACCTGAATTTCCAATTCTTGGTCGCTCAAAGAACCCGGCAAAACCACCTTCTTGGTAATCACCGCTGAGGGGGGAAGGGATAGCGCCACATGTTTGGCCCGTGTACCACTTTTCTTCAGCAGACGCTGCAGGGCAGCCACCACATCATCAAAGTAGGACATCGTGCCATCTTCTTCACGTGCAGCCCCCAAGGGCTCCATGGCACAGCGCTCCAGAGTCCAGGCACCTCGACCATCGCGACTCAACTCCACCAACTTCACGGCTGTGGCGCTGATATCGATACCGATCAGAGGTTCTGGCTGGCGTTTGAAAATATTTTTTATAGAGACCAAGACATCTCCTATCGCATGGGGAAGGACTCAGAGGTTGGCAAATTTAAGCTACTGTGATCGATGCTAGCAGCAAGAAATGCGGCGCTTTCACAAAGCAGTCCATGATTTGACCAAGAGTGTTGCCAAAAGCGTACGAACACTGGGTTTTTGTGACAACTTGTCGCATCCGTGATGCGAATCTGCTAAGACAGCTTCGTTCACCCTGTGGCCAGCCCAAATCACCCACGATTTCTATAATGCGGCCTCTGGACTCCAACCGCCGTATGCCTACCTCATCGCCCCTCAGCAGCACCCCTGCGACTCCATCGCCCCAGACCCCGCCGAAAAAACCGTCCCCACCCAAGCGCTGGCCTTGGCCTGTACGTGCAGTGCTGTGGCTTTTCGGGTTGACTGCGGCAGGCGCTGCTTGCGCAGCGTTGCTGGTGGCGATTGCCCTGGCTATGGCTTACCCCAATTTGCCCGATATTTCTGCGCTGGTGGACTACCGGCCAAAGTTACCGCTTCGGGTCTACTCTTCCGAAGGGGTGTTGATTGGCGAATTTGGCGAAGAACGACGCACCCTAACCCCCATTCAAGACATCCCCAAAGTCATGGTCGATGCCGTACTGGCCATTGAAGACACACGCTTTTTCGAGCACAACGGCGTCGATTACAAAGGAATGCTCCGTGCTGCTTTGGCCAATTTAGGACGAGTAAAAAGCCAAGGCGCATCCACCATCACCATGCAGGTGGCGCGCAACGTGTATCTCTCCTCTGAAAAGACGTACACACGCAAAATCTACGAAGTACTGCTGACCTTCAAACTGGAACACTTACTCTCCAAAGAGAAGATTCTGGAGGTCTACATGAATCAGATTTTTCTGGGGCACCGGGCCTACGGCTTTGCTGCGGCAGCTGAGGTGTACTTTGGCAAGCAGCTCAAAGACCTCTCCATAGCCGAGGCAGCCATGCTGGCGGGGTTACCTAAAGCACCCTCGGCATACAACCCGATCAGCAACCCTAAGCGGGCACGTATTCGCCAGCTGTACATCATTGACCGCATGGAGGAAAACGGATTCATCACGGCAGAGCAAGCACAGCAGGCGCGAGAAGAGCCTCTGCACCTGCGCCGTGCCAAGACGCCAGAAAATCTGACGCATGCAGACTTTGTCGCGGAGATGGCACGGCAATTGATGTTCGATCAATATGGCGACGATGCCTATACACAGGGCCTCAACGTCTACACCACCTTGCACCTAGATGAGCAAAAGGCAGCCTACCGTGCTCTGCGCGAGGGCATCATGGCCTATGAGCGCCGTCAGCGTTATCGCGGTCCAGAACGATTCATTTCTCTGCCCTCCGACCCCCAACTCCTTGAAGAGGCTGTGGACGATGCTTTGGCGCAACACCCAGACAATGGCAACGTGCTTGCTGCCGTGGTACTGGAAGCAAGTCCGAAAAAATTGATCGTGCAGCGCCACGATGGAGAACGCATCGAAATCGTCGGAGAGGGACTTAAGCCCGTTGAATCTGGCCTCAGCGCTAAAGCTCCACCACAAATCAAAATCGTGCCCGGGGCCGTGGTTCGCATCATCTACACAGGCAAGCAATGGTCGGCAACCCAGCTGCCCGAAGTAGAAGGTGCTTTTGTAGCAATTGAATCGCAAACGGGTGCCATCCGCGCCCTGGTAGGAGGATTTGACTTTGCAAAGAACAAGTTCAACCACGTGACCCAAGCATGGCGTCAGCCAGGGTCGGCCTTCAAACCTTTCATCTACTCAGCTGCACTGGAAAAAGGCATCATGCCCTCCACCATCGTCAACGATGCACCTTTGACTTACGGTGCAGGCGTGACTGGTGGCCAGCCATGGCAGCCCAAGAACTACGATGGCCGCTTCGAAGGCCCCATGACCATGCGCGTGGCTTTGGCCAAATCGAGAAACATTCCATCCGTGCGCGTCCTAGAAACCATCACCCCAGCATACGCACAGCAATGGATCACCCGTTTTGGCTTTGATGCCGTCAAACACCCTCCCTACCTGACGATGGCGTTGGGAGCAGGCGCCGTCACCCCCATGCAAATGGCCATTGGCTTTGCCACGTTTGCCAATACCGGTTACCGCGTCAGTCCCTGGCTGATCACCAAAATCACCGACCAGCGCGGTACTGTGCTGGCGCAATATCAGCCACCTCCGCTGTCTGAACAAACCCGCGTCATCGACGAGCGCAATGCCTTTGTCATGAACAGCATGCTGCAGACCGTGGCACGCTCGGGCACTGCAGCGCGCGCGCAAGCCACACTGAAGCGGCCCGACCTGTATGGGAAAACTGGCACCACCAACGATGCTATGGATGCATGGTTTGCAGGCTTCCAGCCGGGCTTAACCGCCGTCACGTGGATTGGTTATGACACACCGCGCAACCTGGGCTCACGAGAAACCGGCGGTGGTTTGAGCTTACCCATCTGGATCCAATTCATGCAGCAAGCGCTCAAGGAGGTTCCTGTCGCATCGTACAGCGTGCCCAGTGGCTTGGTGAATGCCGATGGGGAATGGTTCTATCAAGAAAATATCAGCGGAGGCAGCGGCGTACGCAGTCTGGGCATGGACGCCGACTGGAGCGGGGCAGAACAACCCACCTCAGCCCCCGATGAACAAGAGCGCAGCAGCATCCTCGACCTGTTTCGCAACTAAGGCTTTGGAGCACCTTCCTATGTATTTTTCCCCATCCGCTGCCATGAAATATGCGGTGCTGGTTTGCTGCTTCACATTGAGCGCCTGTGGTCAGCGTGGCGATCTGTATTTACCCAACACACCCGATCGCGCATCACTGGGCGATACGCTGGTCACAGCACCGACCCCAAAGAACAGCACAACACCCTCGGATACCCCTCGTGCAGCACCCTGACTGCCGATCGGCGGCCTCACCGTTGGACATTTGTACCAGCAGGCCATGACCCTGCTGGCCGAGGGCATTCTCAAACTTCACTGGGATCAATCGGTGCCCGTCAACTTGGCGCGCATCGCCAAAGCGATGCAACTGACGGTGGCACTGGGCGTACTCCCCGAGGGCTGCGCATTGCTGGAAATTTCACTCCAGCGCAAGGCTCGCGTACTGCTCGATCGACTCCATCCGCTAGAACGCCAACGCTATGGCGTGGCCCATGCGCTGGGGCATCTGGCGCTGCACCACCTGCGCCCAGGCATGCAGCACCGTATTTGCGTCTCTGACCATTACCACGTCGATGTGGATCAACGCATCGACAGCGAAGCCAACGACTTTGCACTGCGCCTGCTCATCCCTGAGCAGGTGCTGCGTTTCAGCCTAGACAGCGCACATGCACGCACCACCGAAGAACTGGCCCATCTGTTTGAAGTCGCCCCTATCCTGATCAAGCAGCGCATGGCAGACCTCGATCTGCACTGGCCGAAGACCCTGGCCCAACAACTGCGTCCAGAAACTACCTGGGATTGAACGCTTACGGCACCAGCGAGGGGGGCGCCATCATCACCCGATTCTTGCCTGCACGCTTGGCACGGTACATGGCCTGATCGGCGCGCACCAACGCCTGGGCATACTCTTCGTCAGCACCGATCTGGGCCACCCCTGCACTGAAGGTGATCAAAATACGCTCACTGCCTTGCAAAAAATACCGGGTGGTCAAAGCGCGCTGCAGGCGTTTCATGACCTCTGCCCCTTGCTCCAACGAGGTACCAGGCAGCAAAAAAAACAAATTCTTCCCCACCGTAACGGCCCAAATGGTCTTGCGTGCGCAGCTCTTGGCGTGCTACCTCCACCAAATGCACCAGAGCACGATCACCTGTGTCGTGGCCCAACCGATCGTTGATGGTCTTGAAATCGTCCAGATCCAGCAGCGCCACACACATCGGCTGGCCGCTGCGACGCGTGCGTGTCAACTCCAATGCCACGGCCTCTTCCAAACCACGGCGGTTCAAGACACCCGTCTGTGCATCCTGGCGTGCCAGGGCGCTGGTCTGCTCCAACGCCTGACGCAGTTGATCGATTTCGGCATACCCAGACTCACTGCGCGCACGCAAAATTTGCAGCTCCGAGCGAGCACGGTCACAGTGTTCGGTCATGCTGCGCGTGGCGGCCATAACTTCGCCCAGCAGGGGCGCCAACTCGTGCAACTGCGACACCCGACTCAGGCGCTGGGCGCAGTCTTCCAATTGCCCATGGTAGGTTTCATTGTGGTCACCGATGCTGCTCAGACGTTCAATGAAAGTGGACATCAGCGTCCGCAAATCCTGTTCCGCCTGCGCTAAGCGCGCTTTGGCCTGGGTCTGTTGATCGATCACTTCGGCCAAATGAATTTGCGCCGATTGCAGAGCTTCCAGGCGCAGAGGGGGCTCGGTCACCTGCTGCAAGCGCTCCAGCTGCCCATGCAGCCACCGATCGTCCAGACACAACACCGCCAAGTTTTCCAGCAGCAGTCGCAGTAATTGCACCAGACTGCCACGAATTTGCACTTGATCTTGTGCCGCCAAAGCCAACCGATCACCAAAATTTTGCAGCAGCAACTGTAGCGTCGCCACGTCGGGGGCTGGTTGACGCAAAAAATGCATCAACTGGTCGGCCATTTCATGCAGACGCACATCCCCTTCTTCAAAAGCAGGGCGAGCAGACTCCAGCAAATGCACCACCTGCTCGGCCAGAGCGGTGGGCAGCAGCACCGCGTCGGCCTCCAACCCTGCTGTCTCCAAGTACACGGCATGGTAATTTTCTGGCGTGGGCGCCAACTGCCGTGCAGAGAGCAGTTTGAGGGTTTCGCGGGCAATCGCCGCTGGCGTTTTTCCAACCATGAATCAGGCCATATGCATCAAGAAATGAGCCTGTCATTTTAGGCGTCCCCCTGTAACAGGGCACGAGGTGGCCCAGCAAGACCTCAGGCCAGCGCGCGCTGGATGAGGATTTTTTGCACATCGCTGGTGCCTTCGTAGATCTGGCACACGCGCACGTCGCGGTAAATGCGCGCGACTGGGAAGTCGTTCACCACGCCGTAGCCGCCCAGCGTCTGAATGGCGGGGCTGCACACGCGCTCGGCCATCTCGCTGGCGAA
>RRZU011378726.1_pt1 | contig 12802 bp, 12 predicted proteins | sample 2165561 | NCBI WGS metagenome assembly RRZU01 (sample SAMN10456909, study PRJNA506462) | wastewater metagenome | isolation source: wastewater sludge | place: USA: Moscow, Idaho
CCGAACGCCGGGCACGAAGCGCTCGCCGCCCTCGAGACAGCCGGAGTCGTGACCGGAGTGATCACGCAGAACGTCGACGGACTGCACCTGCGCGCCGGGTCGCGACGCGTGGTCGAGCTGCACGGCACCATGCGCCGCGTGCTCTGCCTGCACTGCGGGCAGGTGTTCGACCGCCGCGACCTCGCGACCCGCGTCGAGCACGACAACCCCTGGATCGCGGTGCCCGACGCCGTCGAGCTCGGGCCCGACGGCGACGTGCTCCCCGCCTCGACGGACGGGTTCATAGTGCCGACCTGCAGCGTCTGCGAGGGCATGCTCAAGCCCGAGGTCGTCTTCTTCGGCGAGTACATCCCGCCCACCCGCTTCGAAGACGCCGAGCACCTGCTCGCGGCGAGCGATGCGCTGCTCGTGGCCGGGTCGTCGCTCGTGGTGAACTCTGGCATCCGACTGCTCGAGCGCGCGCGGCGCCGCAAGCTGCCGATGGTCATCGTCAACCGGGGAGAGACCCGCGGCGACGCGCGCGCGACGGTCAAGATCGACGCCGGCACCACCGAAGTTCTGCAGGCGCTCGCCGAAGCGCTGCCCGGCGTTCGCTGAGCGCGGTCGGTTTCGCACGCGCGAATCGTCGGCCGCCACGGCCGCGTAGGCTCGTACGGTGACGACTCTGCTTCTCGTGCGCCACGGCGAGACCGACTGGAACGCCGCGCGGCGCATCCAGGGATCGACCGACATCCCGCTCAACGACACCGGCCGCGAGCAGGCGCGCGAAACCGCCGCCGCCCTCGCCGCGCGCTTCGCCGGGCAGGCGCCCGTCGTGGCATCCAGTGACCTCAGTCGTGCGCGCGAGACCGCCGAGATCATCGCCGAGGCGCTGGGCGTCGCCGGCCCGCGGCTCTATCCGCAGCTGCGCGAGCGCTCGTACGGCGTTGCCGAGGGGATGACGGACGAGGAGTACCTCGAGCGGTTCGGCGCGTTCGACCGCGAGAACGTGCCCGAGGCCGAGTCGACGCCGCACCTGCGGGCGCGGGCGGTGTCTGCGGCTCGCCGGGTCGTGCGCGATGCGCGTCGCAGCCACGCGCCGCAGGATGTTCCCGTCATCGCCGTGGCGCACGGCGCGTTGATCGGACAGCTCATCCGGCACGCGAGCGGCGACACGCTGCCCCTCGCCGGAGAGCGTCTCGCGAACGCCTCGACCCACACCTTCCTCGTCGAGCGCGACCGGCTCGGCGTGCTGTCGTACGCCGCCGTCCCGGTCGACTGACCGCGGCCGGGTCCTGGTTTTCTGGTTTCGGCTGCTGCGCTTCTGCGGATTTCTGCAGTACTGCGGACGCCTCGCGCCGAGGCATCCGCGGTTGTGCAGATCTCCGCGGTTATGCGCGGCGAGGACGGCGCACCCCGCGCTTCGCGCAACTGCGGAGATACGCGTATCTGCGGATGTCTCGCGCCCAGGCGTCCGCAGTTGTGCAGATCTCCGCGGTTGCGTCTTGGGCGAAAGTGGGTTCGACCAGGTCGCGCGCGCATAACCGCGGAGATCCCCGTATCTGCGGATGCCTCACGCCCATGCATCCGCAGTTGTGCAGACCTCCGCGGTTGCGACTTGGGCGGAAGTGGGTTCGACCAGGTCGCGTGCGCATAACTGCGAAGATGCGCGTATCTGCGGATGCCTTACGCCCAGGCATCCGCAGTTGTGCAGGTCTCCGTGGTTGCGACTTGGGCGGGAGTGGGTTCGACCAGGTCGCGCGCGCACAACCGCGGAGATGCGCGTATCTGCGGATGCCTCGCGCCGAGGCATCCGCGGTTGTGCAGATCTCCGCGGTTGCGGCGTCCGCAGATCACCCGCGAGGGGTCAGGCGCGGGCGAGCACCGAACGGGCGTGGCGCAGCACGGGCTCGTCGACCATGCGGCCCTCGAAGCGGAACACGCCCCGCTCCCCCTCGGCGGCGGCGAGCACGCCGCGCGCCCAGGCGACGGCCTGCGCGTCGGGGCGGTAGGCGGCGCGGATCGTCTCGACCTGCGCGGGGTGGATGCACGCGGATGCCTGAAAGCCGCTGGCCGCGGCGTCGGCGGCCTCACGGCGCAGGCCGCGTTCGTCGGCGATGTCGAGGTGAACCGCGTCGATCGCGGCGATCCCCTCGGCGCCGGCGGCCATCAGCACGCGCGCACGGGCGTAGCGGGCGACATCGCGATAGCCGCCGCCCTTCTTGCGGCTGCCGGTGCCGCCGAGCGAGGCGACGAGATCTTCGGCACCCCACATGAGCCCGACGACGTTCGGTGCGGCGGCCAGCTTGTCGGCCGCGACGACGCCGCGCGCCGTCTCGCACAGCGCGATCACTTCGAAGCGGGTGTCGATGCGGACGATCTTCTTGGCCGACTCGGCCTTGGGCACCATGATGCGGCGAAAGTCGGTCTGCGACAGCGTCGCCATGTCGACGTCGAAGTCGGTCGTGCCGAGGGCGTTCACCCGCACGATGACGCGCGCGGGATCGAGGTGCGCATCGATCAGTGCGCCGCGCGCCGCGGCCTTCGCGCCCGGCGCCACGGCGTCTTCGAGGTCGAGGATCACCGCATCGGCCCGCGCCACCGCCGTCGCGAAGCGCTCGGGGCGATCGGCCGGGCAGAACAGCAGGGCCGGTCCCAGGGTGAAGCTCATGCGTCCTCCATCGGTGACATCGGTGACTGGGGTGCGTGCGGCGCGTGCGAGGCAGATGCCGCGGGCGACACGGATGCCCCGGGCGAACCCGCCGCCGAGGCATCCGGCCGGCACCACATCAACGCCGTGCGGGTCGCCTGCGCGACGATGTCGTCGTTCTGGTTGCGCCCCGTGTGCGCCATCGTGACGATGCCCTGGCCGGGCCGCGACCGCGAGAGCCGCACTTCGGAGATCTCGGTCTCGGCGTAGAGGGTGTCGCCCGCGAACAGCGGATGCGGAAAGCGCACGTCGCCGAGACCGAGCTGCGCGACGAGCGTGCCCTGCGTGAGCTGCGCGACCGACGAGCCGACCATCGTGGCGAGGGTCCACATCGAGTTCATCAGCCGCTGCCCGAACGGCTGCGTGGCGGCGAAGGCGGCGTCGACGTGCAGTGCCTGCGTGTTCATCGTGAGCGTCGAGAACAGCACGTTGTCGGCCTCGGTCGCGGTGCGCCCGGGCCGATGCAGGTACACCGCACCCACCTCGAACTCCTCGACGTAAAGCCCGCGCTGCACGATCTGCGTCACGGTCGGGGCAACGGGCTCGCTCACAGGGCCACGCTACCGCCGGTCACCGGCCGAGGCCCAGCGAACGGGCGATGACGAGCAGCTGCACCTCGGTGGTGCCCTCGCCGATCTCGAGGATCTTCGCATCGCGGTAGTGGCGCCCGACGGGGTATTCGTTCATGAAGCCGTTGCCCCCGAAGATCTGGGTGGCGTCGCGGGCGTTGTCCATCGCGGCGTCCGACGCGGTGAGCTTCGCGATCGCCGCCTCGGCCCCGAACGGGCGCCCCGCGTCGCGCAGCCGCGCGGCGTGCAGCCACGCCAGGCGCGCGTTGTGCACCCGCAGCTGCATGCGCGCGAGCATGAACTGGATCGCCTGGCGCGACCCGAGCGGGTGTCCGAATACCTGCCGGGTGTTCGCATAGCCGAGGGCCGCCTCGAGGCCGCCTTCGGCGGCACCGGTCGCGAGGGCGGCGATCGCGACGCGCCCCTCGTCGAGGATGGAGAGGAAGTTCGCGATCCCCCGCCCCCGCTCGCCGAGCAGGTTCGCCGCAGGCACGCGCGCGCCGTCGAAGGTGAGCGGGTGGGTGCCGGAGGCGTGCCAGCCGACCTTGTCGTAGGCGGGGCCCACGGTGAAGCCCCGGGTGCCGTTCGGCACGATGATCGTCGAGATCTCGCCGCGCCCGCCCTCGGTGCGCGGCCCGGTCACCACGGTGACCGTCACGAAGCGGGTGATCGGGGTGCCGCTGTTCGTGATGAACTGCTTCGACCCGTCGATCACCCACTCGTCGCCCTCGAGCCGCGCGGTCGTGCGGGTGCCTCCGGCATCCGACCCCGCCTCGGGCTCGGTGAGGCCGAAGCCGGCGAGGGCGCGCCCGCAGAGAAGGTCGGGCAGCAGCTCCTCGCGCTGCGCGTCGGTGCCGAAGCGGAACACAGGCATGGCGCCGAGGCACACGCCCGCCTCGAGCGTGATCGCGACCGACTGGTCGACGCGGCCGAGGCCCTCGATCGCGAGCCCGAGCGCGACGCTGTCGCCGCCCTGGCCGCCGACCTCTTCGGGGAACGGCAGCCCGAACAGGCCGAGCTCGCCCATACCGCGGACGACCTCCATCGACAGCGTCTTCGTGCGATCGGCCTCGTACGCTTGCGGCGCGACCTCTTCGTCGGCGAAGGCGCGCACCATCCCGGCCAGTTCGCGCTGTTCGTCGGTGAGTCCGTACGCGGACAGGTCGAGCACGGCCATGTCATCTCCTTCGATGCGGGCGATCACGATCCGGTCACGGGCCGTCGGCGCCGCTTCTCCGGGTGTCGAGAGTCGGGTTAGTGTGCACTAACCGAGTAACGCCAGGTTAGCGAGGATTAACTGATATGGCAATGCGCTCCACCGAGACCGACACCGATCCGTCGTCCCTCAGCGGCCGCGGCCGCGCCAAGGCCCGGCGCCAGGACGATCTGCTGCGCGAGGCCGCGCGGCTGTTCGCCGCGGAAGGCTTCGACGGGGTGAGCCTCGAAGACCTCGGCGCCTCGGTGGGGATCAGCGGCCCCGCCGTCTATCGACACTTCGCCAGCAAGCGTGCGCTGCTCGGCGCGATCCTCGTGCGCACGAGCGAAGAGCTGCTGTCGGGCGGCCGTCGCGTGGTCGAGGCCGCGACGGATGCCACGGACCGCTTGCGCGATCTCATCGATTTCCACGTCGATTTCGCCCTGGCGGGCGCCGACGTCATCCGCGTGCACGATCGCGACCTCGCGCGGCTCGACGACGACGACCGGCACCGCGTGCGGCGGCTGCAACGCGAGTACGTCGACGTCTGGACGGATGTCCTCGCGCGCCTGCACCCCACCCGCAGCCTGGATGATCTGCGCGTGCGGGCGCACGCCGGGTTCGGACTCATCAACTCGACGCCGCACTCCGTGCGGGCTCTCCGCGATGCGCCGCCCGACGACACCGTGCACGACACTCTCGCCGACATGGCCTTCGCCGCGCTCAGCGCCGACTGCGCGCGGCGCCGGGCCGGGTTCGCGGGGCCCGGTTCGCGTCCGACCCGGGCAGACGCCCGCTCCCCCGGCATCCGTCAGGCGAGCAGCATCGCCCGTCCCGGCTCGCGCAGTACGTCGCCGACCGCGGCGAGAAAACGCGCGCCCTGCTCGCCGTCGACCAGCCGATGGTCGAACGACAGGCTGAGGGTCACGATGTCGCGGAGCGCGATCTCGCCCTCGAACTCCCAGGGTCGCCGGCGCACGGTGCCGAGGCCCAGAATGCCCGCCTCGGGCGGGTTCAGGATCGGCGTTCCGGCGTCGACGCCGAACACGCCGAAGTTCGTGATCGAGAACGTGCCGCCGGTGAGCGAGGCGGGTGTCGCCCGTCCCGCGCGGGCCATCGCCGCGAGGTCGCGGATCGCGTCGGCGAGCTGAGGCAGGGTGAGCTGTTCGGCATCCGGGATGTTCGGCACGATCAGGCCGCGCTCGGTCGCCGCCGCGATGCCGAGGTTGACGTAGTGGTGCGTGACGATCTCGCCCGCCTCGTCGTCCCAGCTCGACCCGAGGGAGGGCTCGGCCCGAAGAGCGAGGCACACTGCTTTCGCCGCCACGGCGAGCAGGCCGATGCGGTGTTCGGCGAGACGCGGATCGGCGCGCAACCCCGCGATCAGCCGCGTCGTCTCGGTGACGTCGACTTCGAGAAAGCACGTCACGTGCGGCGCCGTGAAGGCGCTGCGCACCATCGCGGCCGCCGTCGCCTTGCGCACTCCGCGAATCGGCGTGCGGGTCTCGCGCTCGGACGTGCGCGCGTGGCGCCCGTCCGCCAGCGGCGCGCCGCTCTGCGGCACCGGCGCCTCCGTCGCGGGGGCCAGACGTGCGGCGAAGCGTTCGACGTCGTCGCGGCGGATGACGCCGGTGACCCCGGACGCCTCGATGAGGGCCAGATCGACCCCGAGCTGCTTCGCGAGCTGCCGCACGGGAGGCGTCGACCGCGGCCGCTCGTGACGCACGTCGAGCGGCGGAGCGCTGTCGACGAGATCGTGCGGAGCCGCGTCGAGCACGGCGGTGTCGGATGCCGTGGCGCCCGATCGCCCGCCTGCGCCGACCGTCGTGGCGCCTCGTCGCACGGCACGTCGCTGCGGCCGCCCGGAGGCGCGCGGCGCCGCACCGTACCCGACGAGGTTCGGGATCGCGCGCTCCGGCTCCGCGGCATCCTCGGCAACGGTGCCGCTGGCCGCGGCGACCGCGTGTGCAGCAGTCCCGCCAGACGCCGCCGTGGGCTCGTCGCCGGGCACCGTGATCACGATGAGCGGGCTGCCGACCGCGACGACGTCTCCCGCCGCGGCGTGCAGGGTCTGCACGGTGCCGGCGAAGGGCGACGGCAGCTCGACGATCGCCTTGGCCGTCTCGACCTCGGCGATCGGTTGATTGAGGGTGACCTCGTCACCCTCGGCGACGAGCCACTGCACGATCTCTGCCTCGGGCAGCCCCTCACCGAGGTCGGGCAGGCGGAACTCCGCGTTCACAGCGCCACCTCCGAGAGGCTGTTCGGGCGATCGACCACCCGATCGACCGCGTCGAGGATGCCGTCGAGGTCGGGCACGTGGTGCTTCTCGAGCTTCGCCGGCGGGTAGGGGATGTCATGTCCGGTCACCCGCACCGGCGCGGCTTCGAGGTGGTGGAAGCACTGCTCGGTGATGCTCGCGATGAGCTCTGCGCCCACGCCCGCTTCGCCGCCCGCCTCGTGGGTCACGACCATGCGGCCGGTCTTCCGTACCGAGGCCGACAGCGTGCGGTAGTCGACGGGCGAGAGCGAGCGCAGATCGATGACCTCGATCGAGATCCCGTCGTCTTCGGCCGCCATCGCGGCATCCAGCGCCGTCGTCACCTGCGCGCCGTACGCGACGAGCGTGACGTCGGTGCCTTCTCGAGCGACACGGGCGAGCCCCATCGGCGCGGCGTCGGCGATGTCGGCGGCGAGATCGACCTCGCCCTTGGTGTGATAGAGCCGCTTCGGCTCGAAGAACACCACCGGGTCGTCGCACGCGATCGCCTGCTGCAGCATGGTGTACGCGTCGTGCGGGTTCGAGACCGCGACCACGCGCAGGCCCGCCGTGTGCACGAAATACGCCTCGGGCGATTCGGAATGGTGCTCGGCCGCGCCGACCCCGCCGGCCCACGGGATGCGGATCGTGATCGGCATGCGCACCTGGCCGCGGGTGCGGTAATGCAGCTTCGCCACTTGGCAGACGATCTGGTCGAACGCGGGATACACGAACCCGTCGAACTGGATCTCGACGACGGGCCGGAATCCGCGGTAGGCGAGGCCGACGGCCGTGCCGACGATGCCCGATTCGGCCAGGGGCGTGTCGATCACGCGCCCCGCGCCGAACTCGTCCTGCAGCCCGTCGGTGATGCGGAAGACGCCGCCGAGCCGGCCGATGTCCTCCCCCATGATCAGCACGCGGTCATCGCGCGCCATGGCACTGCGCAGCCCCGCGGTGAGGGCCTTGCCCATCGTCAGTGGGGTGAGTGCGCTCTGCCCGGCCATCTCACGCCTCCCCGTCGGCGAAGCCGTCGAGGTAGGCGGCGAACCGCTCGCGCTGCCGGGTCATGCCCACGTGCGGCTCGGCGTACACGTCGTCGAGCACCTCGATCGCGGGACGCGTCTGCGCCGTGAGCGCCGCGTCGCGCATCCCTGCGGCGAGGGTGTCGCCGGCCGCTGCGACCTCGGCGGCGAAGGCGTCGTCCCACGCGCCGCTGCGCCGCAGATGAGCCTCGAGCCGGGTCAGCGGGTCACGCTCACGCCACCGCTCGACCTCGGCGGCGTCGCGGTAGCGCGTCGGGTCGTCGGAGGTCGTGTGCGGTCCCATGCGGTACGTGACGGCCTCGATGAAGGCGGGGCCTTCGCCCGAGCGGGCCCGATCGAGCGCCCAGCGCATCGCCGCCGCGCACGCGATGGCATCATTGCCGTCGACGCGCAGGCTCGGGATGCCGAAGGCCGGCGCCCGCCCCGCGATCGGAAAGCGCGACTGCACGCTCACGGGCTCGGAGATCGCCCACTGGTTGTTTGAGCAGACGAACACGACGGGCGCCTCGAACGACGAGGCGAACACCATCGCCTCGTTGACGTCTCCCTGGCTCGTGGCGCCGTCGCCGAAGTAGGCCAGCGACACCTGATCGCCGCCGTCGCGCTGGATGCCCATCGCGTAGCCGACGGCGTGGAGCGTCTGCGCCCCGATGATGATCTGCGGGGTCGCGACGTGCAGAGCGTACGGGTCGAAGGTGCCGTGCACCTCGCCGCGCCAGCCGAGTACGAGGTCGGCCGGGCTCGCCCCCCGCGTGACGAGCACTCCCAGTTCGCGGTAGCTCGGAAAGAGGAAGTCGTCCGGGCGGCACGCGTGCGAGCTCGCGACCTGGATCGCCTCTTGCCCCTGCGCGGGCGCCCAGAGGCCGAGGTGGCCCTGCCGCTGCAGCGCGACGCCCTCGCCGTCGAGGCGCCGTGTGATCGCCATGTCTCGATAGAGAGCGCGGAGGGCGGCGGCGTCGAGCTCGTCGGCCCAGCGGTCGAGGCGCGGGTCTGAGACGCGGTCGCCGGTGGGGGTGAGCAGCTGCGCGACGGTGTCGAGGTCGGCCGCGTGCGTCGGATCGGTGGTCAAGGTGTGCATCATCGTCACTCCTTCGGGGACGCGGAGGTCTCGTGGACCCGGCGCTTCCGGACGCCGGCATCGTCGCCGGCTGGTCCGAGGCTACGGCGGCCCTGCACCTCGCTCAAGCATTGCGGTCAGTCTTGAGCATGTTGCGCAGGTGTGCCCCGACGCTCCTGGTATCCTTGTGCACTATGGGATCTCTGGACCGCGTTGACCTCGAGCTGTTGAAGGCCCTCGCCGACGATCATCGGGCGACCGTCGTCGCGCTCGCCGATCGTCTCGGCCTGTCGCGCAACACCGTGCAGGCGCGCATGGCCCGCCTCGAGCGTTCCGGTGTCTTCCAGTCGTTCGAGCGCGCGATGTCGCCTGCCGCGCTCGGGCTGCCCATCGAGGCGATGGTGAGCGTCATCGTGCGCCAGGCCGACATTCCCCGCATCACGGCCGAGATCGCCGAGATCCCCGAAGTGATCCAGGCGCACGGCCTGAGCGGTCAGATCGACCTGATGGTGCGGGTCGCCGCCCGCGACACCCAGCACCTGTTCGACGTCGACGCGCGCATCCTCTCGATCGAGGGCGTCGAGCGCACCGAAACCTCCCTCGTCATGGGCGAGGTGATCGGGTACCGGATCCGCCCGATCCTCGAATCGGCGCGTCGGGAGCAGTGACGGCGTCCGCTTCCGCGGCATCCACCCGCACCAGCACGACCCCGGCGAGCAGCACCGCGCCGCCGACGAATTGGATCGGGGCGGGGGTCTCGCCGAGCAGCAGCCACGCGAAGCCGAGCGCGAACAGCACTTCGCTGAGCCCGATGAACGAGGCGAGCCGCGAGCCGATGCGGGGCACCGCCATCACGCCGAGCGCGTAGCCGAGCGTCGTCGCCACCCCACCGACCCAGAGGATCGGCAGGATGCCCGGCACGTCCACTCCTCGGAATGTCACCGTCACGGCGGGCGCTGCGAACGGGATCGCGCCCACCGCGACGACCGCCGCCATGACCAGCGCCCCGACGAGCAGCCCGCCCGAGGCGAGCGCGAGGGGCGGCAGGTCGTCGCCGGTGCGCTCGCTCATCGTGAAGTAGACGCACACCGTGACGGCGGCGCCGAGCGCGAGGAGCGTGCCGAGCAGGTCGAACCGGGCGCCTGAGACGTCGACGACCAGCACGAGCCCGACGACCGCGACGGCAGACCCGATCAGCACGAGTCGCGACGGCGCGCGGCGGGTGCGCAGCCACACGAAACCGACGAGCAGCACGGGCGCCAGGTACTGGATGAGCAGCGCCACCGCGACCGGCATGCGCTGCATCGCCGAGAAGAACATCAGCTGGCAGCCGGCCACCGGGATCAGCCCGAACGCGAGCAGCGAGCGCCAGTGCCGGCGCAGGAACGACCGCTCGCGCGCGATCGCCCGCACGAGCGCCGGTGACAGGATGAGGCCCGCCAGTCCCATGCGCACGAGGAGCGCCGCCGACAGCGACCAGCCCGCTTCGAGGAGCGGTTTGACCAGCGGCCCGCTCGACGAGAAGGCGAGCGCCGAGACGACGGCGATGACGATGCCGCCGGTGCGGTGATGCGCCCGGCCGCGCACCGGGGCGAGCCCCGCGGGAACGGGGAGCGCGGGCGCCGTCGTGGCGATGAGATCGATGGGGGCGGTGTGCGTCACCGGCGGTCCTCTGGCTGGGCTGTCATGAGTGAACCATGCGTACACTGGTGACGATACTGCCGCGAACAGTCAGGAGTCAACGTGGTCTTCATCCATGACACCGAGATGTCGCTGCGCGCCGCCGCGGCCCTCGTGAACACGCTGCCCGACACCGACACCGAAGGCGTCGACCGCCTCGTCTCGCAGCAGGACTTCGACGCCTACCTCGACGAGTACGCCTACACCGGAACCTTCCATCGCGACGACGACGAGCTCGCCGCGGTGCGCGCCAACCGACCCCGGCTGCTCGAACTGTGGAGCGTCGATCGCGACGGCGCCGTGCCGCTCGTCAACGCGATGCTGCGCGACGGCCGGGCGCTCCCCCAGCTCGTCATCCACGACGGGTTCGACTGGCACATCCACGCGACCGAGCCCGACGCCCCGCTCTCGGTGCGCATGCTCGTCGAGGCGGCGATGGCCTTCGTCGATGTGATCCGCTCCGATCAGTGGGACCGGGTGCGCATCTGCGAAGCCGACGACTGCGCCTCGGTCTACGTCGACTTCTCGAAGAACGGCTCGAAACGCTACTGCGACACCGGCAACTGCGGAAATCGCATGAACGTCATCGCGTATCGGCGTCGGAAGGCCGAAGAAAGCGCGTGATCGCGGATGCCGCCTGCTGCGGCGTCTCGTAGTGGATGAGGTGCCCGACGCCGGGTATCTCGACGAGCTCGGCGTCGGGGAAGAGCGTCTGCAGGTGCCGTTCCGCCTCGATCGGTGTGATGTCGTCTTTCTCGGCGGCGATCAAGAGCGTCGGTTGGGCGATCTGCGGGGCGAAGCGGCGCACGTCGTTCGACACCGAGGTGACGAATCCCTCGTGCAGCACGTCGCGGTCGCCGAAGAGCGAGAAGTAGCGGTCGTGCTGGTCGTGGATGAAGGCACGGAGCGTCTTGTCGCGGGTCTTCGCCATCGACGCGCTCATGACGCGGACGATCACGCGGTTGCGCAGCAGAGCGTCGCCGAGGGCTTTGGGCAGCCGGGCTCCGGCCCAGTAGTAGAAGACCGCGAGGCGGGTGAGGATGCCACGGGGGCCCTCGAGCGCCGGGGCGCCGATCGGGTTCACGAGGATCACGCGCGGGGTCTCGAGCCCGCCGGCGACCGCGGCGGCGACGACGATCGACCCGAAGGAGTGCCCGAGGATCGGCGCCCCCGGGCCGACGGCGTCGGCGAACGCGGTGAGCCAGTCGGCGTAGGCGTCGAGCGTGTGCTCGGCGGTGGCACCCTCGGTGCCCTCGGGCGCGCCGTCGGCGCGCAGCGGCGGCGTCTCGCCGAAGCCCGGCAGATCGGGTGAGATCACGCGCACCCCGTCGAGATGCGCGACGACCGGTTCGAGGCCGTGATGGTCGCCGCGGTAGCCGTGCACCATGAGCAGCGTGAGCGGCGCGGCGGCGTCGCCGTAGACCCAGTACGCCGCGGGGCCGGTGGGCAGTTCCAGCGTCTTCCGCTCCACGGGGATCGCGGCGAGCCGCGGGGCGGAGGGAGGGGCGACGGGCAGCCCTCGAGTCTACGAGGGGCGCGGCGCACCGCCGCGACGGCGGCGCTCCGCGTGGCGAGGTGCCGATGTCGGAGCGTGCGCCTACGTTCGGAGGCATGGACCACCTGCAGCCGCTCCCCCTCTGGGACGACGAAGAGGACGGCCTCCGAGCCGGCGGCGCCTCGGCGCCTGTTCCGGCCACGACGCCGGCGTCGTGGGCCGAGGCCGTGGGCGTGTTCGACCTCGAGACGACGGGCGTCGACGTGACGACCGACCGCATCGTCACAGCGCACGTCGGGCTGCTCGGGCCTGACGGGGTCGCCCTCCGTTCGCAGTCGTGGCTCGCCGACCCGGGCGTCGAGATCCCCGAGGGCGCGACCGCCGTGCACGGCATCACGACCGCGCACGCCCGCGCCCACGGCCGCCCGGTCGCGCACGTCGTCGCGGAGGTGGTCGAAGCCCTGCGCGAGCTGTTCTCCGCGGGCGTGCCGGTGGTGGCCTACAACGCGCCGTACGACTTCTCGCTGCTCAAGCACGAGGCGCTGCGCCACGGCATCCGGCCCATCGTCGACCCCGCACCGGTCATCGACCCGCTCGTGCTCGACAAAGCCCACGATCGCTACCGCAAGGGCAAGCGCACGCTCGAGGCGGTCGCCGCGCACTACGCGGTGCCGCTCATCGGTGCGCACGACGCCGCAGCGGATGCCATCGCCGCGGGCCGCCTCGCCCAGGCGCTCGCCCGGCGTTACGACCTCACGGCGCCCGTGCACGAGCTGCACACTCAGCAGATCGGTTGGGCCCGCACGCAAGC
>RRZU011963791.1_pt1 | contig 12802 bp, 15 predicted proteins | sample 2165561 | NCBI WGS metagenome assembly RRZU01 (sample SAMN10456909, study PRJNA506462) | wastewater metagenome | isolation source: wastewater sludge | place: USA: Moscow, Idaho
ACTCTATGAAGATTTATAACCCTATTTTTCGTATATGCAAACATTCTTTTTACTTGATGATACTTTCCTTCAACAATTTCCAAATGAACTAAAGTATCACTTAAAATAGTGAGCTTTGCTGGTTTTAGTGGTTTATCTTCTCCATTTAAAACTATAGTTCCATTTGCAAAAAGCTCTTTTTCATCACCTTTTAGTGGGTTTTGTAAAGTTACTTCATATATCTTTTTAATATCTTTTTTTGGACTTGTAAGTCTATGATTTAGCTCTCCATCATCTGTAAGAAGAATAACTCCTGTGGTATCAATATCCAATCTTCCAATAGTAGAGATTTTTGGATTTCTATTTTGCCATCTTTGTGGTAAAAGTGAATATATGAGCTTTCCTGCATCGTTGTGAGAACAGATATAATCTTTTGGTTTATTTAAAACTACCAAAAGTCTCTCACTATCAAGAGCTTCTTGATTTACTTTTATATCTTTGTGATTTGCTTTTATGCTAGGGTCAAAAACTCTTCTGTCTAAAACTGTAATCTCATTTTGTTTCATAAATTTTCTAGCTTCACTTCTACTACAATACCCTAAGCTTGATAAATAAGCATCTACTCTTTTCATATTAAACCTCTTGAAAATTTTATATTAACATATTTTTAAATAAAATACCAAAATGGAACTACTTGATATTAAAGAAAAAATATGGTTGCTCGATGAAAAAAGTTTTGATTTTCCAAAATTAGAAGATATGGAAAATGATTTAGTAGCAATTGGTGGAGATTTTCATCCACAAAGATTGATAAATGCTTATGAAAATGGGCTTTTCCCTTGGTTTATAGATGATTATAACTATATAAATTGGTATAGTCCAAAAAAAAGAATGGTTTTATATCCAGATGATTTTAAAGTATCAAAAAGCCTGAAAAAATCTATTCTCAATAGAGGTTTTGAAGTAAAATCAAATACAAATTTTATTGAAGTTATGCAAAATTGTAAAAACACAAGAAGAAAACACGAAAGCGATACTTGGATTGATGATAACTTTATAAAAGCCTATACTTTAATGCACAATTTGGAATTTGCAAATAGTATTGAAGTTTATTTAGATGAAAAGCTTGTTGGTGGGCTTTATGGTTTGATTATAAACAATATATTTTGTGGTGAAAGTATGTTTTCTCTTGTAAACGATGCTTCAAAAGTGGCTTTTTTTCACCTTTGCGAATGGGCAAAAAACAGTAATATTAAGCTAATAGATTGTCAAGTTTACAATAAACATTTGGAAAGCTTAGGAGCTTATGAGATAAGTAGAGAGGAGTATTTTAGGATTTTAAAATCCTAAAATAGAAAACTATCTCATATCAAGATAGTTTATAAAATTCTCAGTCATTCTATCAAATCTATAAATTTGTCTTCCATGTTTCTCTTTATAGAACTCTTTTGCATCACTTTCAAGAGCAAAAGGGATTACATCATCTCCTCCAACACTCATAATATTACTTCCAAAAACATAGTAAGCAGTTTTTGCATCTATAATTTTTTTAGTTTTATAATCTGTTACATAAACATTTAAAACACTCTTATCATCTTTTTTTTGCTCTATTAACATATAAGCAAAAGCATATTTTGGTGAACTAAGAGCTACAATTTTTCCATCTTTTAACTCAACATATCCCAACCAATCTTTGTGCTTAAGAATAGATACTGTTTTAATAGGACAACTCTCTTGTTTTAAATCCAAATCCTTATACTCTTTTCCAATAATATCAGCTCCAAATAGAGTTACAGATATAAAAACTAGTAGAAAAAAAAGTTTTTTCACACTAAATCCTTTCTTTTAAAAATTAAATAACCAAAAATACTAAATAATGCTCCAACAACCGCTGGATAAACTAAACAATAAATTGCTATAAGCTCTTTTCCAAACTCATCCAAAATAAAGTAACTAGCTGGTCCTATTACAGATAGTTCAGGATCAAATAGTGCAATAGCTCCTATTCTAAAAACTTGTAAAGGATTTGCTAAAGCTATTGAATATACTAGTTCTGGACTTGCTGTTGTTTTTATTAAAAAGCCAATTAGAAGCAAATCTATCAAAGCTAGTAAAAATAACCAAACAAAAAAAGCAATTCCCAAAGCCACCTCTTGAGTTTTTACTATAGAAGATATAAAAAAACTAAGACCTAAAAAACAGATATTTATACTAACAATCAGTGCCATATAATAAAAAAATATTCCCCACGGAACAGAAGCACCTTTTAGTATGCTCCAAAAAAGAGCCAAAATTAAAGCACCAATAATAGGAAGAGTAACACTAAATAGTTTTCCAAAAAGTTTTCCAAAAAAGTACTCTTTTAGTGAAATTGGAAAAGATAGCATATACTCTAAAATATTGCTGTCTCTCTCTCCTGCTATTGTTCTTACAGTGTTTATAAGTATAAAAATAGGTACAATTACTATACAAATCTCTATAAAAATTAGTAATAATCTACTAAGTCCACTAAATCCTTGAATTCTAGATTCAGTTATACCTGTGATAAAAAATAGTGCAATAATACCACCAAAGACTAAACTATAAACCAAAAACCATTTTGATCTTAAAGCCTCATTTATATCAGTTTTAAAAACTAAAAAGAGATTCCTCATCACTTATGTCCCATATGACCATGGTTATTTGATGGTTTTTTTTCTTTTATCTTTTCCAAAACATAAGATAGAGCAAAATTTTCTGTACCATCTTGCTTTTGTTCATAAGCACTAAATCCAAAATCCATAGGTGTAGTTGCTCCATAAGTCCAAAATGCATTTTTTGCATCTAGCCATTTTCCTGTTTTTGCATCTGCAACATATATAATAGCTTCATTTTTCCAAAGGATATTGCTCTCTTCAAACCATAAAATAGCACAACCTATATCATCATGATAGTAACTTTTTCCATCTTTTGGGTTTATTACTTGAACAACATAGTTTCTATCACTAATAATCATTTTACATCTTTCACAAATCTCTCTATCAAACTTTACCTCTTTTGGCTTAGTATCAATTTGCGAATTACAAGCTGTAAAAAACAATCCTAAAACCATAACAAACAAAAAACTAAATTTTTTCATCTAAAACAACCTTTCCTAAATCAAGTTCAATTTTTCTATTTACCATATTTGAAACCTCCTCTATTCTATGACTTATAAAGATAGTAAGTCTATCTTTACTATACTCTTTTATAATCTCATAAAAGCTCTCTCTTCCTTTTGGATCAAGATTTGCAGTTGGTTCATCAAATATAAATATCTCTGGTTTTTTCGCTATTGCAATAGCAATTAAAAGTTTCTGTTTCATTCCACCAGATAGTTTAAAAAAGATTTTTTTAAAGTGTGATTTTATATCTAAATCCATTTTAGAACAAAGTTCAACTATCTCATCTTTATCTATATTGCTAGATTTAACTGCAAAATTTATAAGCTCTTCAACAGTTAATTTAATAGGTGGTGGAAGTTGTGGAACAAACCCTATTTTTGAAATAGTATCAACTCTATTTTTAAATGGATTAAATCCAACAACCTCAATCTCTCCATTTGTTGGAATATATTGACCCAATATACTTCTAATAAGAGTGGTTTTTCCAGCTCCATTTTGTCCCATTATTATTACTCTATCCTCTTTGTTTAACTCTAAAGAGATATTATCCAATGAGTTTTGTGTCCCAAAAGTTTTTGTAAGGTTTTTTATTTTTATCATATTATCTTCTTTAATTTTGTCTCAAATTTCAGTGAGTCATTGTGGCAAACTTCAACACATCTTCCACAAAGCGTACAATCACCACTAATAACTGTTTGCTCTTTTTTGTTCTCTTTATTTGCATTTACTTTTGTAATATCCAATACATGAGGAACTAAGCATACATTTGCACAAACTCTACAGTGGTCACAACTATCATCCCAAACTATCTTAGTAGTACTTGCCCAACCAATAAAACCATATGTTGTACCAACAGGACAAACATATCTGCACCAAAATCTTTGTGAGAAAAAAGTATCTACTAAAAATATAGCAATTACAAATACAAAAGCAACACTCCAGCCATATATTAAAGCTCTTGAAAAAATACCAACAACATTTATAATCTCAAAAACCAAATAACCACTAAGAAAAGATAGAAAAAGAAAAATTCCCCAAAATATATATTTGATTTTTGGATTAAATTTATAAGATTTTATAATCTTTTTTCTCTTTAAATATCTATGTAGCTTTTCAGAAATTTCCCCTAAAATTGTATATGGACAAACCCAAGAGCAATAAGCTCTTCCACCAACTAGCATATAAACTACAACTATAGTTAAAGTACCAATTAGTAAGTTTACTGGAATATGGTGTGTACTTGCAAAAACCTGCAAAGTCATAAAAGGGTCAGTTAAGTGAAATCCTAAAAATCTAGAACCACTTAAATCACCTTCAAGCATTTGCAAATCAATATAGTATGAAAATATAAACAATAGATGTACAAAAATAACTACAAGCCATCTATAAAATCTAATACCTAACTTTTTTTTACCATCTTTTGTTGTAGTTATAAAAGTATCAAAAAATCCTGTATCTTCTATTGTGGCTCTTGTATTATATTTATCCATAATATCCTCTATTTAAAGTTAGCAATCTCTTGTGCTAATTTTTTTAAATCCTCTTCATTTACATTTATAAATAATCCACTTTGCATTAAACTATTTTCAACTTTTCCATTTTTATAATCATCCAGTTTAGACAATAGATACTCATAAGATTGCCCAGCAATTGCTGGTGCTACTTTAGTACCTTCTCCAGTTTTTCCATGACATGATGAACATGCAACTTTATAGTAAGCACTAACCTCATAGTTAGCTTTTTGCCCAGCTTGTTTTTTTAAATCTTCAAGATACTTCTCTTCATCACTTTTTACTACTACTTTTTCAACTTTTGTAGTTTTTTCTTCAACTTTCTCTTGCTCTACTATCTTTTTTGAACCCTCTTGAGAAAGAGTAAGTACAAAAAGAGCCACAAGTACAATAAGTAAAACTAAACCAATAATATTTTTTATTTTCATTATTTATTTTCCCTTACCTCTTTATTTAACAAAGCTATCTCACTAGCTAAGCTTCTAATCTCATCATCTGGCATTTTAGAGATTAAATCCTTCATAAGAACATTTTTTTTCTCACCTGTTTGGTAAACTTTAATAGCTTTAAAAATCTCATCTTCATTTTTATCTAATAAAGATGGTCCAATAACACCATTTGCATAGTTATCATGACAAGCTGAACACTTTTGCATATAGTTTTTACTAAGTCTTTGAGCTAGAATTTTTGCATTTAGCTTTTCATAATTATTTTTTATAGAGATTAATGCACCCAACTCTTTTGTTAGCGGTGTCTCACTACCATCTGGAGATACTCTTACAACCCTATTTCCATCTAAATCGTAAGAGATAAAAGGATTTTCTTTCTCTATATTTGTACTATTTTCTGTAACTGTAATTTTTGGAGTTGAAGTTTTATCCTGTTCACTTTTAGCTCCAACTTCCTCTTTTTTTACACTCTCTAAGACTTTTTTATCATCTTTACTATCACCACATGCAATAAATAGTACTGCAACAACCAAACTTATAAATATTTTTTTCATGAATATATCTCCTCATATTTTACTCTAGGTATTATAACTATAGCTGCTTCATCTTTTACAGGACAAAGCTCTTCACAAACTCCACATCCAACACACTCACTTCTTATCTCTGGATAAAAGTTTCCTTTATTATCACTAACCATTGCTATTGCTTTGTCTTTTGCTGGATATGGACACAAATCTGCACAAATTGTACATGGTTTTCCTACATACTCTTTTAAATCATCAAGGACTTTTTGCTCTCTTTCATTTTTATTTGAGTGAGTTAAAATCTCACTTATATCTTCAAGATTTACATTTTTTCCTAAAAGGGCTAAGCACTTGCTAGGGTTTTTAAGCATCGCAACTCCCATTTGTACTTGCTCTGCTGTTGTAATATCGTGATTTAATGAGCCACTAGGACATGCCAATACACAAGGAAGCAAATCACACAAATAGCACCCTCTAGCTCTTGCATCCACATAAGGAGTTCCTATACTATTTCCACTTGTAATATCAAGTAATGACAAAGTATGATAAGGGCAAACCTGTACACACTGACCACATTTTATACAAGTAGATAGAAACTCTTTTTCATCTAAAGCTCCAGGTGGTCGCAAGAGTGTCTGTTTTGCATTTAATTTTGGAGTAAAATATACCCCTGCTCCTATTAATGAACCAAAAAATAGAGTTCCAGCACCAATTTTTACAAAATCTCTTCTTTTGTTATCACTATTTTGCAATTTTTGCCTCCATTTTTGGATTATTATCTACTGCTAAAAGTTCAGGTTCTGAAAATGGTATAAATTTTGCTAAAAAATTCAATAAATCCATAACAACTGAGCCATAAAAAAACTTTACATTTGGATTATAAAGCCACAGTTTATCAGCATACACATAGTGTTTATATGGAATATCTCCATATCCATCTTTATTTCTATCAAAGCCTTCGTACATATCCCAATAGTTACCATTCCAATCATTAATAGATAGATTATTTCTAGGGGTATCACTAACAACTGGTTCAATATTTCCTTTAATAATATTATCTTTAAAAATACTTCTTTCTCTACTTACTTGAAACTGTATTCCACTACTATTATATAAAATATTATTTCTCTCAAAGATATTTACTGTTCGTGGATGATATGGAGATTGATCAAGATACAAACCTCTTGGATTGTAGATTAAATTATTTTCCAATAGTGTAAAATTTGATGAGTCTTTCATCCCAATTCCTACTCCAAAAGCTCCTAAAGAGTTTTTAATAGTATTACCAATAGCAATAGTTCCACTACTATACATAAAAAATATCCCTACAGAGTTATACTCAAAAAAGTTATTTCTAACCATATTTCTTCCAGCATGCATAAAATGCAAAGAGTATCTATTGTAGCTTCCATAGTTGTTCTCTATATTATTTCCACTAGAGTACCAAAGTACAAAATCTCTTGATTTATATATTTTATTTGATAAAAGCTGGTTATCATGAGAACTCCAAAGTCTAATAGCATCCCCTCTTACACCTAGCTCTAAATCTTTTGAAGTGATAAAATTATCAATAACTTTAGACCTATTTACTTGCTCTAAATTTATTCCAAAAAGTGTATCTTCGATATGGTTATTCTCTATAGTTATACTATTTACCTCTTTTGCATGAATTGCACTATCTACTTTTTCAACACTAAAACCACTATTTTCTATAGTCAAATTTTTTATAACTACATTTGAGCTTTTAATCGTAATAACACTACTATCTCCATCTCCTACAACTCTTGCTTTTTTATTAACTCCATCTATAATTAGAGGTTTATTTATAACTATATTACCTTTATAAATACCCTCTGCAAGAGTTATTTTAGAGCCACTAGGAGCATTATCTATGGCATCTTGTAGCTCATTTGAATATAAAAATATAGAAAAAAAGCTCAAAATATATACTATTTTTTTCATTTATATCTTTTGCTCTTTTCTTTTTGAGAATATTGCCAATATACTTAAAATACTAACTATGATTAAAATATAAAATCCTGTATGAGGGTATGAGTGAGTTGTAAACTGTGCAACTTTACCATCTCCAAATACTGTTGGCATAAATGGTTTTATCTTAAAAGCCCCCCAATCTTGCATATTATGACCATACCAATAGAGCCATCCTGAGTAATCAACTAAAAAAGCTATTGGCAAAATAGCTGGAATAACCATAAGCAGCCAAGATGCTTTTCCATCATAATATAAAAATCCTATCATCATAAGAGTTAAAGCTAAAAAGAAGTATGGAACTACACTTCTTTCAAATTGTCCACCGTGTTCCATAGGATGCATTCCTATATAGTGGTTAATTGTATTCATCTCTTGCACATCTCCACTATATCCATCAAAGTGAAAATATACAGGAATTCCATCTGGGAAAGCCTCTTTTGGGTAGTTTGGAGCTTCTAGTGAAACTCTCCAAACAGGAATACTAGCAACCCCAATCTCAGCTTTATAATCCAACATCTTTTCAAACGAACCTACAGCCCCTTTTGGAGTATTTGGGCTTACATATTGAAAAGAGTGAGAAAAATCCCAAATTTTTGCTACATAAGTTGGAATATCTTTTGTATCGTGATTTTTTATTCTCTCCATTATTCCATTAAATCCAATAACTGGAATTGTATAACTAAAAGTTAATAATAGTAGTGCAACAATAGTAAAAATTTGATATTTTTTCATAAATAAATCCTAAATTATTTTAATATTTAGCAAGAAGAGAATCTCCTTGCTAAAATGCTAATTATTGTAAATCAGCGTTTTCGTCAATCCATTTCATATATTCAATAATATTTTTAACCTCTTCTGGTTTCATATTTTGATTTGGCATTCTAAGATTAAATGTCTTAATCATAGCATCTATATATGGATCGCTATAATATTTTGCAGGATCAAGAATAAAGTCATAAAGGAATTTTTCTCCATTTTCATGTCTTAATAAAGCTCCTGTAATATCAGGTCCAGAACTTACTTGTCCAACAACGTGGCAACCATTACATCCACCTCTTAAGTAAGCCTCTTCACCTAATCTTGCTTTTTCACTCATTTTTGTTGAAAGCTCTTTTGCAAGAAGATTTTTAGCTCTTAAACCAACATCTGCTGTTTTAACCATATATTGCCAAACTTGGTTTTCCCAAAGAATTGCAGTATTCATATCACCAGCTTTAAATGCCTCATCTGCTTTTGCTTTTTCATGAGGAATTTTATTGTATTGATCTAGTGCATCTGTAACCAAAGCTTTAACTTCTGGATACTTTTCAAAACCTTTCTCTTTTAAGAATTTTACAACACTTTGAATTACATCATCAGTTGCTTTATTTGTAGCAACGATTTTATTATACTCTTTTTGTAACTCTTCAGGAGTCATTTTAGAAACTTTTGCAGCTTTATAGTCTGGATACTGTTTTTTAGGGTCTTTAACTTTTAAATATCCCATCATCTCTAGATGTAAAGCAGAACAAAACTCTGTACAATAGTAAGGGAATACACCCTCTAAATCAGCTTTAAATGTAACAGAAGAAGTTTTTCCAGGCTCTACTGAAGCATGTACATTAAGTCCTGATAGACCAAAAGCATGTGTCTCATCTTGAGCTCTTTCAAGGTTAGTTATATAAATTGTAACTTCATCACCTTTATTTACTTCGATGTGTTCAGGATTTAAGTGACTTCTTACAGCAGTCATATAAACTTTAACTTTATTACCATCTCTTTCAACTCTCTCTTGTCCAGCCAAAGTTGCACCTTCGTGAGCTTCACCAGTTCTTGAGTTAGTTCCCATTTTATCATAAGTTTTTTTAGGTTTTATTTTACTTGCATGAATAGATACAACATCATGAGGTTCACCTAAACCAATTGGCATATCATATAAAAGCTCCATTTTATCCCCAGCTAAATCAATTAATTGGTGATTTTGTGGATGTAGTGGACCTACTGGTAAAAATCTATCAATAGATAGTTTATTTAAAGCAATTCCATACTTACCTTTTGGTTTAGTAGATTTTCCTTCCATTGAGTCTAAATGTCCAATATTATAGTGAACATTTACTCTATCAAGAAGTTTTAAATCTCTAAAGTTCCATTTTACTACTTGTGAATCAACATATAGTGAAGTATAAACTATCCCATCTTTTTCATCAAAAGTGTTATGTAGAGGCCCTAGTCCCAACTCTAACTGACCATGCAAAGATTTTTTGAAATCTAAAATTGGAATACCATAAGGGTCTTTAGAAGCAAACTCTTTTTTATCAATTTGTTGTTTGATTTTTTCAAAATCAAAAATTGTTACGTGAGTATCAAGTTTTCCACCAATAATGATATACTTTCCATCTGGAGTAACATCAACACCGTGTGGAGATTTTGCTTCAGGAAGCAAGAATAAAGCTCCACCTTTTACAGCAGCTTCAATAGTTACAACTCTATGTCCATTTATAACTTTTGTATTTTTTGGGTCTTTTGCAAGTTTTTCCAAAATTTGCCAGTTGTATAGATGTAAAAAGTCTGTATCATTTCTACTCATACCAGCTTCAAATGGTGGAAGACCTTTTTCAATTCCCCCTGTGTACATCTCAGAGTTAAAGCTATTTGTAAATGCCCATCCCATAGAAGGACCTTTTCCAGCATCACTTAAATCTTGCATGTATGGTGGTAGTTCTAGTGTAAACGACTCTTTCTCATCAATCATACCTTTTGTATAATCAAATTTCCAAAGAGTAACTCCACCTCTATATTTCTCTTCATAAGCTTCAATAGGAACCCAATCATTTTCAAGTGGAGCCGCATATTGACAAGCATCTATAACATACTCTGTATTTGGAGTAATAAAGCTTCCTCCATGAGTACTTTTTAAAACAGGATTTACAACAATTTGTGTAGTTTCAAAATCGTGAAGATTGATAACAGCAATTCTAGGATTTGCTTTATCATTTATAAATAGATAATCTCCTACAAATTCACCATTTTTTTCACTAAAGTTTGGATGGTGAGTATCTCCCCATTTAACCTCTTGCCCTCTTATTTTTCCACTATCAAGAATTTTTTTAGATTCATTATCAAATCCATATCCTTGCCAAGGCTCTGGAGTAAATACACCTATGTATTTTAAAATTCTCATAGATGGAACACCATAAACAATCACTTGACCTGATTGTCCACCTGAACTAAATACATAGTATTCATCTTTCATTCCTGTTGGAACATACGTTTTAGCAGCTGCTAAAACATCTCTTTCAGTAAGACCTCTGTCTTTCATTACTTTTTGCAAATCAGTACTACTTAATGCTGATGTCGCAGAAAATAAAAGCATCGAAGTTAGAATTGATACTTTTTTAAACATATTAACCTCCTACAAAATTAAATACATTGGAGTTTAACAGATAATTAACACTATTTTATTGTCTAATATCAATATTTTTAAAAATTTTATAAATTTATTATTATAATAACTTATAAATATTATTTGTTTTACTAATCTTGCATAGCTATCTTTAGATATTTTTCTAACTCTTCTTTTGGAACATTTCCTACAAATCTATGTACAAACTTTCCATTTTTATCAAACAAAAACATCTCAGGAACTTTTGTAACATTTAGTTCATCTGCTAGTTTTTGGTTCTCTTCTCCCATCGTAATTGGATAGTTAATTTGATACTCTTTTATAAACTCCTTCATCTCTTCAACAGTTTTTTCATCTTGAAAAAGCACTGAAACTATCTCTAAGCTATCAGAGTATCTATCTTTTAACTCTCTTAATTTTGGAATTGTCTCTATACAAGGAGGACACCAAGTTGCAAAAATATCAACTATAACTGCTTTTTTTCCTTTAAACTCATCAAAATCAAGCCCATTTTCTGCTGTTTTAAACCCTATAAACTTTTCATCTGTTGTTAATAAGACAAAAGAAGTTGATACGAAACCTTTTTTCTCTGCCTCTATTTTTGTCTTTGATAAGGATTTTGCATCAATTGTTGAACCACTATCACAAGCTGTAAACAAAACCGCCAAACTTACTAAAAATACTTTTATTAATACTCTCATTTACTCTCCATTTTTGATAACTCTTCTATAACAACTCTTATCTCATACTTTTCAAAAAATATGTTTCTTGATAGTTCACTATTTACTATTTTTAAAAACTCTATTTTTCTATTTTTTTGTAGCTCTTTATCATCTTTTGTCTCTTCCAAAATCTTCATAAGAGCTGTTTTATAACGATTTACAATATCTAACTTTGTTTGTGTTTTTTTCAAGATATTTTTATTTGTAAAATATATAAATAAAACAACCAATACAATAGTTAGGATTATTGTTCCTAAATACTCCATTATTTATATATCTCTTTCTCTACTAAATCAAAAAGAGCTTGTTTTGATAGCTCATTTAACATCACTCCATTTACAAAAAGTGTTGGTGTTCCTGTTACTCCCAAAGCTGTAGCATCAGCTCTATCTTGAGCAATGATTTCATCAATTTTTGGATTATTCATATCAACTTTTAACTTCTCAATATCCAAATCGGGAATCTCTTTTAAAAATTGCCATAAAAGCTCTGGTTTATCAACAGAAGCATAGTGAGAAGCCCATAAAGAATGTTTTTCAAACATCATATTTAAAACATCTTCGTATTTACCTTGAACTCTTGCAGCTTCAAGCATTTGAATTGTAAGTCTAGAGTTTTTATGATTATCCAAATATTTCACGACAATTTGTATATCTTTGTAATACTCTTTATATAACTTCTTAACAACTTCAGAATATATGGCACATGATTCACACTCTGGATCTAAAAACTCAACAACACTAATATTTTTTTGATTATCACCCATTTTATAAGAGTAATCTCTTAAAAGTAGTTCATTTATATTTGGTGTCGTAGCTACTTGTTCAACTTTTTGCTCACTTTTATAAAAAAATGAAAATCCAATAAAAAGTAGTAAAACCAAAACCAAAGAACCCAAAACCAAAACTTTATTTTGCATATAATTTCCCTTCAAAAATTTTTGTAAAACTCTAACTTAAAAAAGATAACAAAAGATTAAGAAACTCTTCTTTTATAAGCTATTAATAGGATAAAAATAGTTAAAAAAGCAATAAAAGATAGTAAAGGAATCGTAATAAATCCAAAATAGTTCAGATAATCAACACTACAAGGTACTCCAC
>RRZU011768649.1_pt1 | contig 12801 bp, 8 predicted proteins | sample 2165561 | NCBI WGS metagenome assembly RRZU01 (sample SAMN10456909, study PRJNA506462) | wastewater metagenome | isolation source: wastewater sludge | place: USA: Moscow, Idaho
AGCAACCTCTACGGGGAGGGCGAAACGCGTGCCTTCGCGTAAGGTCGACCGCTGGCTCTGGCTGGCCGGCATCATCATCATTCTAGACCAGCTGAGCAAGTGGCTGGTGCTCGCCTCGATGCAGCCTGGCGAGACGATCTACGTCGCTCCCTTCTTCAACTGGGTGCTGACCTTCAACCCCGGCGCCGCATTCAGCTTCCTGTCCGACGCCGGCGGCTGGCAGCGCTGGTTCTTCACCATCCTGGCACTCGGCGTCGCGGCGTGGATCGTCAGTATCCTGCCCCGGCACAGCGCCGAGTTCCGACTTTCGCTGGCCATCTCGACCTGGATCGTGATGCTGCTGCGCCGGCACAGCAGCGAGTTCCGCCTGTCGCTGGCGCTCACGCTGGTGCTTGGCGGCGCGCTCGGCAACGTCATCGACCGCATCCGCTTCGGCGCCGTCGTCGACTTCATCCAGTGGCACGCCGCCGGCTACTACTGGCCGGCGTTCAACCTGGCCGATTCGGCGATCACGCTGGGCGCCATCGTGCTGCTGTTGGATCAACTGCGCCCGAAACCGGCGGATGAAAACGCGGTCGAACCACCTTCTGACATCCCCCGTTAACAATCCCATGGAAGTGATCCTTGCCAACCCGCGCGGATTCTGCGCCGGCGTCGAACGCGCCATCGCCATCGTCGAACGCGCCATCGCGAAGTTCGGCGCCCCGATCTACGTGCGCCACGAGGTGGTGCATAACAAGTTCGTCTGCGACGGCCTGCGTGCAAAAGGCGCCATTTTCGTCGATGAACTAGGCGACGTTCCGGAAGGCGCAACAGTTATTTTCAGCGCACACGGCGTTTCGAAGGCTGTGCGCGAGGAAGCGACGCGACGCGGCCTGCGCGTTTTCGACGCCACCTGCCCGCTGGTCACCAAGGTGCACAACCAAGTCGCCCGCATGCGCAAGGACGGCATGGAAATCGTCATGATCGGCCACAAGGGTCACCCCGAAGTCGAAGGGACCATGGGGCAAAGCACGAACGGCATGTATCTCGTCGAGACTGTGGAGGATGTCGCTTCCTTGGAGGTCAGCGATCCGACGAGGCTTGCCTATGTGACCCAGACCACGCTCTCGGTCGACGATGCGGAGAAGATCGTCGACGCACTGAAGCGGCGCTATCCCGAAATCGTCGGCCCCAAAAAGGACGACATCTGCTACGCCACGCAAAATCGCCAGGATGCCGTCAAAGCCCTTGCCCGCAAGGCCGATATCGTCCTCGTCGTCGGTTCGAATAACAGTTCGAATTCAAATCGCCTGCGCGAGGTCTCCGAAATCAACGGAACGCGTGCGTATCTGGTCAGCAATGCTGAGCAGATCGAAACGGACTGGCTGGACAATGCAGCATCGGTAGGAATCACGGCAGGCGCTTCAGCCCCAGAAGTGCTGGTCCAGGAAGTCATCGGCAAACTCTGCGACTCAAGCTCGCAACCCGTCATCCACATGCAGGGCACCGAGGAAAACGTCACTTTCGCATTACCGAAAGAGTTGCAGGAACGATAATCCGATTCTCGCTTCGGCATGGAAACAGGCACGGGAAGGACTACTTCCTCTGCTGGAAATCGCTTTGGATGCGAGTGCCCGCGAGATCGAAAATAACGGAAACGATGACCCAGTGATCGGGACGGACGGACTGGCTCCTGATCCGCGTCCTCGCCAGCGCTTCGACAACGGCAGCACCAAACCCACCCGGTGAACTGTCGAGGATCTCAATGTCCTCAGGTTCCCCGTTCCTGCCGATCCGGAAGCGCGCTGTGACCGAGCCTCCCACATCGGCGACGGCGGCCTGGAGAGGGTATCTCGGCTCAAACGGCTGTTCGAAATCAGCAGGCAGTAAGCCGATCACACCAGCGTCCCGGGAGGCCGTTCCCGCACGCGTGGACGCGGAAACCGGCTGAGTCGGCCTGTTCGCCGCGCTGGCATTTTCCGCAGTACCAACTTTCGGTTTTTGCGGCAGGATACTTGCCGGCTCTGTGGTGTTCGGTCTGGGCGAATTGCCCTCCCCCCCCAGTTCCGCTGGCTTCCCGGCAAGTACCGCATGCAAGGCCTGTGGCGCCATGCCGCTTGCCACCGAAGAAAACGCGGCTCCCAAGCCATGCCCGGAAATGCCGAGGACCAGCCCATGGACCAGCACAGACAGCGCCAGAGAAACAAACAGGCGGAAGCGGCCGGGAACACCGGCAATTTTCCCTTTCCCCAAGCAGCTTCGTGACCTGGACGAGGCGAGGCGGCGAAGAGCGCGAGCAGTATGTTCAAGCATTCGATACAGAATGTCCCACGAATCCATGAGGCCGGACGCACCATTCATCCGGTTGCACTGACCGTTCATCATCGCTCGTTTGTGGCTGACAACGCTTGTGTTATTGTGTTAACCTGCAGTGGGCGGAGTCTATGTCAAACGTGAGGCTACGGGACCGGTGTTGACCATGCACAAAGGGAAAACCAGGAAACTCCAAGCGAGGGCGATGCGGCGATCGGATCAGGGATTCACGCTGATCGAGATCATGATCGTCGTCGTCATTATCAGCATCCTGGCGGCGATTGCCGTACCCAGCTACAACGAATACGCACGCCGGTCGGCAAGAACGTTAGGGCAGAACTACCTTGCCGAACTGGCCCAGAGGCAAGAGTTATTTTTTCAGAACAATCGCGCCTATGCTACCACTGCCGAACAACTGGGATTTTTGATGCCACCCGAGGTGTCCCAACGCTACGATTCGACATCGCTAGCGATTGTAGTGAACGCAGGCCCACCTGCAAGTTTTACGATCACCATTACGCCGCTGACGACCGGTTTATTGGCAAGCGAAGGGGTAGTAACCATCACCAGCACCGGACTCCGGACCTGGGTTGACAAGAACAGTAATATAAAACGCTGGGACGAAAGATGAACCTGGCGCCGAGCCATGCCTCGCCTTCGGCACGCACTGCCGTTACAGGCTTTTCGCTGGTCGAGATGATTATCGTCATCTCGATCATTGCGATTCTGGTGGGAATGGCCGTGCCAAATTTCAGCGACTTCATTGCCAATAGCCGTCAACGCTCGATGGCTTCTGACCTGGCCGGCGATCTGGCCGAGGCACGAACGGAGGCGATGAAACGCCACACCACGGTGACGGTGACGAACGGAGGCACCTGGCTGGACGGGTGGAATACCCAGACGAATTCCGGTGAACCCTTCGTCGATGCCAACGGTAACAACGTTTACGACGCAGGCGAAGTCTATGACGACCGTAACGACAACGGAGCTTACGACGCTGGCGTGGCTGTCACGCTGAAATCGGCCCAGCCCTTTACCGGATCGTCGCTGCGAGGCTGTGCCGTGAGTTCGGGCGGCACCGTCGTCAGCGGCGCTTTCCTGAACCAGATTGTCTTCCGGGGGGATGGGACCGTCGCAAACGCTGCAATCGGCGCTGAGGACGGGATCCGGCTCTCGGATGTTACCAATCGCCTGACTACCGATATCCGGGACATACGGATTGCACCGACGGGCCGGATCACCGTCGACGTAATTCGTGCCGGTGACCCGAAGCGGGCTGCCCTGACCCCCTGTCCCGGACCTTAGCGGCATGGAGACTTGACTATGTGGGCCGACCATGTGTGACTCAAAAAAACAGCGCGGAATGCTGATGATCGAGGTCCTGGTGACCATCCTGATCGTCACGCTGGGCCTCTTGGGAATCGCCGCGCTTTTCGCGCGTTCTCAGCAGATCAACGATGAAGCCTACCAGCGCTTCCAGGCGCTGCATATCGCCCGCCAGCTCGCAGAAGCCATGTCGGTCAACACGACCGAAGCCACCAACGGTGCCGGCTCGGCCTATGTGGCGGCAAACGTTGACGCGGACTATGCCGCGCCGAGCGGAGCGTCCGCGCAGGTGGCGACGGACATGACAAATTTCAAAAATGCGCTGGTAGGCGCAGGACTCGTGACAGACAAATTGGCCCTCGTCGGCGCGATAGGCTGTGTTGATTATGTCGACAGGACTCCCACCGGTTCCGCCCCCGACCTCAACTATCCGCGAGTTTTCTACCGGATCAGCGTGGCGTGGACGGGACGCCAGGCGACCGGTGCCCCCCAGGCGGGCGCATCGAATTGCGGCTTCGGAATTGTCGGCGGCGGCGACGAGGCGTTGCGTCGGGTGGTTTCTTACGATGTCCAGGTATAGCGATGCGTACGCCGATTGACCATTCAAGGGCCGGCCGCGCAGGCGCGCGTCCGGAAACCGGGAGGCTGCACGCCCACACCTCGATCCGCGGCTTTTCGCTGGTCGAACTGATGGTCGCGCTGACCATCGGACTGATCATCATGCTCGTGGTTACCGTGCTGTTCACGCAGTTGTCGAGAGGCTTCCAGTCGACCGATGACGCCTCGCGCTCGATGGAGAACGGCAATTTCGCCATGCGCGTCTTGGCCGACGACCTACGCCTGGCCGGTTTCGTCGGCCTGGGCAACAGTACCTTGTCGGTCGAACCCGCGGTGGCAGGGAAGATCGCCAGCACGAATGCGGACAACTGCGGAATGGGGGACGCCACCTGGCCTTATCTCAACGCCAATCACCCGGCGCTTGAATTGCCCACCGCGCTGCCGTGCATCCCGGCCGGAGGGATGACCTCCAACAGCCCGATCGTGGTGACCCGGCATGCCACCGGCCGGATCATACCGCTCAATAATTTCCAGGCAGGAGGCGAATTCGCCAACAGCAACCGCTTCTTTATTCAAACCGGCCCCAGGGGCGGCGGGACGATCTTCATGGGGCGGGATTACCAAACGAACGTCAAGGGCGCATTGAAGCATGTCACGGTTTGCGTCAACCTAGCCGGCACGCGGCCGGCCGCCCCGCAGGGCTGCCTGCCCGAGGCCAACCAGCCCGATGCACCAATTTTCGAGTATGCGGTCAACGTGTATTACGTACGTCCTTGCAGCCGGCCAGGCGGCGCCATCTGCACTGCTGCTGACGACGGCGGGGATCCGCTCCCCACGCTGGTCCGGCGCGAGCTTAATGACAATGATCCTGCCGCTTTCGTCGAGGTGCCGGTCGCCGAAGGCGTGGAAAGCCTAGTTCTGGCATTCCTCGATTCGAACGGCACCATTCTCGCTGCAGACCAGGTCGCCCGAGCCGTCAGCGTCCGGATCAGCATGGTCATGCGTTCGCGCAAGGTCGACCAGTCGGGCTTCGACGATTCCCAGTTTTCTTATGCGCAGGCCGACGGAACTGTATTTAGTTGCGGAGCCGCCGGAATACCGCTTTGCCGCTACCGGCGACAGTTGATCACCGAAACCGTTGCACTGGAAAACCTTCCGCTGCGCTGATAGTCCTTTCCCTGACGAGGTTGTCGTGCCCATTCATTCTTTCCGGCAGGCATGTCCAAACCCCCTCCCCCAAGTCGGGCGGCAAGCCGGCGTGGTGCTGCCGGTGGCGCTGTTCATCCTGGTGATCGCCACGTTGCTGACGCTCGGGTTGGTCAAGGCCAACCTGATTTCATTGCGGATCGGCGGAGCATCGGTAATCGGCGCCGAAGCGATGGCCGCGGCGGAACTGAAGCTCAACAACTTCCTGCGGCTGAATCCATTCAACAGCCAGAATGCTTCCAGCTTCCAAAACGAGGTGGCCGGCGATGCCGCTTCATATTTCCAGGCGGCGGACGCCTATTTTCTCGACGCCGCCATTCCCGAATGCAGCGATGCGGACAACCCGATAGGAAGTCGCACCCAATTCGATTGTCGGCCGCATAACGCGCCCCCGGACCCGAGGCGCATCGCCTGCGGTCCAGCGCCTTATGGCAGCGGCGATGACACAGGAATCCCTTACTATCACTTCCAGGTAACGGCGGGCGCCGCCGACGCCTCCGGGCTGGGAGGTTTCGCCAGGATCGGCGCCGGCGTATCTGTCCGGCGCCTTCAACAGACGCGGACGGGCGCAGTCAGCCCTTGCATATAGACTGAACCACGGTTTCTTCTGGGAACGACAGCGATGACAACGACCACCAGCAGATGGATCGCCCGGATTCTTCTTTTGACGATGACTAACCCGGTGCTGTTCGTGCCGCCTGCCATGGCCCGGGATACCGACGTTTACACCGGATTCCTGGCGCCTGCCAGTACGACGATCAAGCCGAACGTCCTCTTTTTGCTGGACACCTCGGATTCGATGAACCTGCCGGAAGCGTGGCGCGAATACCCGGGAGAGTACGACTCGCACGTCGAATATCTCTGGAACGACCTGAGCCTCATCGTCGATGCTGACGCCAACTCGGCCGGCGAGTATTCGACGGTGAGCGCCTCGGGGAGCGACCCCGTGGATGACACCAAGATTTCAACCGGCGCGACACCCACCACCTATTTCAACAAGATGGGGTATTGGTATGGCGCGACCCTGGCCGATCGCCAGGCGCTCTGGCAGAATGCGCGTGCCTCAGCCAACGCGACGGAATCTGGTGATCCCGGCCCGCGCTACAAGTATAGAAACTATAACGATCTGTCTTGGATCTATTGGTTGCCGACAGGTACGGACGAAGGCGATTCCCGGTTGCGCTCGCCGTCGTGGAACAAGTTCCGCGGCTACATCCAGGAACTCGGCAACGGCAGCGGTGGTTCGGTTAATCGAGGTGGTCCCGTATTTGTCGACACCAACGACTATCGAATCTATAACCAGTGCGGGGCATCGCTGAATGACCTGACGCCGTCGACCGTGCTGGTACCTACTTCCGTGGCGCGCAACAGCGGAAAGTATCTCGGACAGCAATGGGCGCGATGGGAGCCATATCTTGGCCTAACGGCGCTCAATGCTGCCGGCTACCCCGGCAGCAGCGTGCAGACCGACCCGGGGTTCGGAGGTGCGGTACCACAACCCAAAGGCTACGTGGATACCACCAATCCGTCGACGGGAAGCCCGGCGAACAACGCCGTATACAGGGACTCTTACCCGACGGTGGCGCCGACGGCCAACCCGCCTTCGGCGACGCTCGCAACGAAAGGCCTTCCCGTCCGATATAACGCTGGCTCCGCGGGAGCCGGCTGGGATGATCTCAAGGCCGATGCTGGTGGCTTTGTGCTACGCAGCATCATCGATGACTACACGAGCCTAGACGACCTTGATGTCGTCAAGGGATGGTACGGTTTGGCGGCAACAAGCGATGTGGACGCCAATTCGGCAACCGATCTTCAGGACGCCAAGTTCATCGCCTGGAAAGGCAACCGTGATGCCACACCGGCCTTCGGCATGATGACCGGCGTGCCCGCCTATTACGACGCCACCGCAGCGACGTGCGACTCGAGCGCCGGCCCTTCGAGCCCGACATGCATGGACAAACAGTCCGGGACGACGATTGCAGCCTTCACTCTGACAAAATCGGCCAACTGCAACCTGACGGGAACGTCAAACGAGAACGATGCGTCGGTAACTACCCGGAGACGTGGAGGCAGTTGCTCTGTAGGAACCGTCGTCGAAACCGGAACGGACGAAAACAACTCTTCGACCTATCCAAGTTTCTCGGATGTGCCAACCCCGACTTGCCCAGCGCCAACCACTGCTGATTCGGTCATCACAACCGAGGCGTATGCAAACTGTACCCGCGGAACGACGACCGTTCCGCTGACGGCAGGAACCACCTGCGCCCTGGCGGGCGACCAGACGCTTACGATAGGGAACTGCGCCGTATCTGGCGCAAGTTCGGTCAGCGTTGCCAAGTGCGCAATGACTGGAGCCAGCACGATAAATGTGGCCGCGTGCGCCTGGTCGGGAAGGCAAACTCGGACCATTGGCTCGTGTACCTGGTCGGGACGCTCGGCTTTCTACACGGAAGGCGTCGGCTGGCGCGCCACGGGAGGCTCCTGCCAGGAGAGCGGCAGTGGCAGCCCCTCGACCACCTATTGCAATGGCGCGACGGACAACACCGTCTACACGACGCAGACGGCCGCGATCGCAGCCTCCGCCAGTTGTACGAATACCACCCCCACAGGGACCTACAACTATGGCGGCACCTGTTCGGAAAATAGCGACACTTCGAGTTGCAACGTTTCCGGGGGCAGCACGATTCCGGGACTGGGCGTAGCCAATGCCAGTTGCACGAACGCCATTCCAGCAGGCAACTACAGTTATGGTGGCTCGTGCCAGGAAAACGGTTCGACGAGCAGCTGCAATGCAGCCTCCGGCGGGACGACGTTGAACATTCGCGGCAACACGCAGGTGTACAACCAGGCGTGCAGCGGCAACAAGGCCAATTCCGGATCAACCAAGAATGCGGTGGGTACGTATTCCTACGGAGGAACGTGCGCTGCCAACCAGAACAATAACGTCTGTACGAGCGGAACCGGAGCGCAGTTCTTTGTTCGCGGCACAGCCTATGCACCGACGACCTGCAGCAATACGCTCTCAACGGGAACCTACCATCGGGGAGGGAGCTGCAGCGGCACCAACGTGCCTTGCACGTTCGCAACCAATTACGGCGGCTCGACGATCACCAATGGCGGAAGCACCTGGTATTCGACCATCGCGACCTGCACTCCGCCAACGGCGGCGACAACACAAAACTATTACAGCAGTTGCACAGGCAGGATGCGCATCATGCCGGGTTTTCCACCGGGCGGAAATTACGTACAGACCAATAATACGCCTGATGCATGCACTTCAACGACAAGCACGGTCACTATCGGCGGCAACACCTATACGAACTATGACTCGTGTACGAACAAAACCAACGTGACAACGACATGCAGCGGCCGTTACGGTACCGGCGTCCTGTGCTCGACGGCTTGCGGCGCGGCGACCCCGACATCGGTATCGTTTCCCGGCGTCTCGGCGTTGCACAACTACTACCGGACGTACAACTTTGCGGCGAAGACCGACCACCTGGTGCATGACTGCAAAGCCGACGATATAGCCGGTGGCAACCCGGGCGGGAATACCTACATGCGCCGCATTTCTGGGACGCCGGCGCCGTTTGGTACAGTTTATAACAATAGCGTCAGCGCCAGCATCGTGAGCAATGCAGCCGCATACTCGACCACGTCCTCGCAGTCGGTGGCTACCGATGCGACGAAGCGTGTCGACATGTATTCGGTCAACTACCTGAACTGGAAATACGGGCCGAAATCGAACGGCAATCCGATTGGGCGGAAAACCCGCTTGCAGGTAGCCAAGGATGTGCTGTCCGACGTAACCGGCGCAATCAGCGGGGTTCGCCTTGGCCTGATGTCGTTCAACCAGATGGAAAAAGCCTCCCTGAATTCTTCGGGAGCCCATCTCGACAAGGCGATCGCGGAACTGGACAACACGACGCGTCCGGCATTGATCAACTCGATCAACGCTCTCCAAGCCTCGTCCGCAACGCCGCTTACCGAATCGCTCTACGAGGCTTACCGTTACTTCCTCGGCACCTCACCGTGGTTTGGGGGCAGCGCGAGCGGAACCGACTACAACCTGCTGGAATCACGACTGTCCACCGGCAGCCCAATGCGCTACGTAACGGAAGGCGCGGACACCTCGTCCGACGCGCTCAACGCCGGATTGTACCGATCGCCGATCAGCTACACGTGTCAGGCCAACATGGTCATCCTGGTTTCGGACGGCGCACCGGAAAACGATATTTCGGCCAACACGCAGATTCTCGGCTTACCCGACCGGGGGAGCATTTCCATCAATCAAGGAACGGCTTCGGGACAATTCGAAACATCCTCCGGTGTGCCTTTCGGCCCGCCAGATCCGTCGTCGAACCCGGCCAGTTATGTCCTACTCGATGAACTCGCCTACTACATGGCGAATGTCGATGCGCGGACGGATCTTTCCGGGGACCAGCCCGTCAAGCTGAGCACGGTCCAGTTTGGCGTCGACGCACCCATTTTGGCGAAGGCTGCCGAAGTGGGCGGCGGCGCAAGCTACTCGGCCAGTAACGCGGACTCTCTGCGAACAGCGCTTGAAAACGCGATCTTGGCGGTTTCACAGTGGCAGCCCGTGGGATCCTCGCCGGCCATAACGTACAACGCCACAGAGGGCAAGACCGATGACGTTTACCTAACGGCATTTTCTCCGAGTTCCAATATCTCGTGGCCCGGAACCTTGAAGAAATACAAGTACGGCTACGGTTCGCCGCTCGACCCGTCGATTTGCGGCACCAGTTCCTGCCCTAATTACCTGGCCTGCCTAACCGGCCAGACGACCCTCGGATCGTGCGGAAAGGACGTCCAGTATCTCGATCTTGATCCAGCCCTCGGCATTCTTCTGACCAAGTTCCGCAACGATGCCAAGAGTTTCTGGACAACCGGGGCGCCGGACAGCGGCGCGGGGAACAAGGGAGGTAGCGGCCAAGTCCTGATCAGCACCGGTACGCCGGATACGCGAAAACTCTACACGTTCATTGCCGGGTCCTCGACGTCGGCCGATCTGGCCCATGCAGGCAATGCGGTGAAGGACAGCAACACGCTCATCACCAAGGCGTTGCTGGGCGACCCGGCCATGTCCGATGCGCAAAGAAGCCAGCTGATCGGATTTGCGCAAGGCAGCGACGGCACGGCAACAAGCACGTGGCGGCCGTGGGCCCAATACGATTCGGTGCATTCGACACCTGTGGTCGATGAGAAAACCGGCACAACGGTGTACCTGCTCACGAGCGATGGCGTCATGCACGCGTTCGACACTGAAACCGGCGTTGAACGCTGGGCCTTTATGATCCATGAAGGGTTGCCAAAAATTGCCGATTTCAAGGCCAACTTGGTCGGCGATCACCTGGAAGTGGCGGATGGCAATCCGGTCCAGGTAGCTACGGCGAGCGGGAAGCAATTGCTGATCTTCGGCATGAGGCGGGGCGGCCGGGCCTACTATGCACTCGACATTACAGAACCGACATCGCCGGCGTTCGCCTGGAAAATCTCGCCCACGGAAACCTGTGCCGGGGCCGCCTGTACGACCTCCAGCGACTATGCGGAGTTAGGCCAGGCTTGGTCGACGCCAGTCGTCGGCGCCATCCGGGGTTACATGGATACGATCACTCCTTCCAAATACCGGCCGGTCCTGGTGTTCGGCGGCGGGTACGATCCCAATCAAGATCTAGAGACACCTGCGAGCGACGCGATGGGGCGTGCCATTTTCGTCATCGACGCCGAGACCGGAGGCCTGATCCGGAAATTCGACTCCTCCGATAACTCACAGATGGTCTATTCCATCCCCTCCGACGTGCTGGCGCTGGATACTACGGGGGATGCCGGACAAACCATTGACCGTGTGTACGTCGGAGACATGGGCGGCAATTTGTGGCGCGTTGACCTCGACGATCGGTCCACTACCAATTCCCCGTCCGGGTGGAGCATGGTCAGGCTGGCGAACTTGTCCACGACGAGCCGTATCAACAAACTGTTCAACCGTCCGACCATGGCTAGGTCGATCTTCGAAGGGCTAGGATTCGACGCCATCTTCGTGGGAGGAGGAGACACCCAGCGACCAGCGGCGACGACGACTGCAGTTTCGGGCGCGTTCTTCATGGTGAAGGACATGACCGTCTCCGGTCTGGGAGTCGCTCAACAGCTAGTCAGCGTGCCAAGCGCCTCGAACACGTGCGCACTCGATTCCGCGGGAGCCACCTGCGACTTCGTGAACATGACGACGGAGACTGTCGACCTGGTCAGCCGCACAGACGACAGCGCGACTGCATCGACCGACAAGCAAACAAAGCGCTTGAAGCTAAAGAGCGCACGCGGCGGCTACGTGATCAATCTTTCCGATGGAGAAAAGGTGACTAGCTATGCTCGGGTGATTGGCGGCATCCTTTATTTCGGCACGTATTACCCAAGGCAGGACACTCCGGGTTCAGCGTGCGTACTGGGTGGGTATGGCAATCAATACCAGATGGAGGCTCTGAGCGGTTCGCCTTTGCGCGCCGAGACGGGGACACACCCGCTGATCTACAGCGACGGATACGGCCGCATCGCGGCGCACGTCAATGGGTTCGGCATCCCGACGAGCGTGGTCGGCAAGGGAAACCAATTGTTCGCCAAAGATGCAAATCCCCAACGTCCACGAGGCAGGAGCGGAACAAAGGCTTTCTGGTATTCGGTTCCTCAGTAAGGACCGCTCCGGTCAGGGGTTCAACGGCAATCCCCCTCGTCCGTTCAAATCGTGACGAGGGGGATTGCCTTTCTTCCTGACGCACAGTACTGGATTGGGCCTCTCACCCAAAACCGATACTTCCACGCATCGAATCTCCTCCGGAGATCGCCCCCTCATCGCCCAAAGGAGAAAGCCGCTGTTTCGGATCAAACCGGATCACGGCCCTTCCATCCGCAATGGTACGTGGCTCGGCTTTCCACGCATGGCCGTACACCACTTCGAGAGTCGCAGGCAGGCGGCCTTCGACGCGCAGCTTTTCATACACTGAACAAACCGCCTGCCATGCCTGCCTGCCCATCAGTCCTCGCCGGCGTCCGCCCGTCGCACAGGCCGAACCGCTGCGGCGCAATTCGCTGAAAAGCGCGGCCGGCGACGGGTAGGTCACCGTCAGGCGCTCGGCGTCCATCACCGGATCGGTGAAGCCGCATTCGATGAGCATGTCGCCGTAGTCGTGCATATCGACGAAGCGCAGGGTATGTTCGTAGCCGTCCGAAAAGCAGGCGCGCAGTTCCTTCAGGGTGTCCGGGCCGAAGGTGGAAAACATCAGCAGGCCGCCGACTTCCAGCGAGCGATGCATTTCGCGCAGGCCGGCCAGCGGATCGGCCAGCCAGTGCAGCATAAGGTTGGACCAGACGAAGCCGGCCGCACCCGTCTTGAGCGGCAGCGCT
>RRZU011361997.1_pt1 | contig 12794 bp, 13 predicted proteins | sample 2165561 | NCBI WGS metagenome assembly RRZU01 (sample SAMN10456909, study PRJNA506462) | wastewater metagenome | isolation source: wastewater sludge | place: USA: Moscow, Idaho
GGCCGCCATCGCCACATAGCCGATGAACTTGTTTCCTGCCTCGTGATTCTCTTTTTGCAACGCCAGTGCCTTGTTAAAGACGAACCGGCACGACCCCGCAAAGCGGCGCATTTGCTGCGCTTGCTCGCCGTTGGGCTGTAGCTCGAATTTGAAGGCTTGAAGACGTTCCATAACAGCCATTATGCCTTTGTGGCGGTGCGCCGATTGCGGTAATTTGGCAAACCATTGTGCAACAGCAAACACCGCATTGAAAGTCAAAACCGGACAGCTACGCCGTCCGCGCTGTCCATCCCCGCCCTGAAGGGTGAGGTTTTACGCGCAACTGATAAAGTGGTTTTTCATGGGGAGAGCCCACCCACAGTGGAGCGAAAGCGGCAGAGACCACGCGATGGTGTTAGGACGAGCATCATTCGACCATCGCAGCGTGTCAACAGGTTGGTTATGCCCGAAAGGAATACACACCTGAATGTACACGAAAACCATGCCAGATAAAGAGCACGCCGCATGGTATGACCCCCTTCACCTTGGCAAAGGAAGGCGGATTTCCCCACGATGGCTGGGGATAACTAGACGATTTGCCCCCAATCCGCTATGATGCACCCGCTTTCTTTGCATCCGTAGCTCAGTTGGATAGAGTGTCAGTTTCCGAAGCTGAAGGTCACAGGTTCGACCCCTGTCGGGTGCACCAATTTTGCAAGCGGCTTACCTCCTAGGGGGTAAGCCGCTTTGCTTTGTCTAGGCTATTTTCCTAAGCCCTCCAACACCCCCGTCAGGGCTCTAAATGCAGGGCGCACTTGGCTGGCCACCAAGGCCACGGCCTCGCTCACCTTACCCTGCCTGACCTGCTCCAACGCCAGATTCCGCACGGTTTGATACGCACGGAAGTGGCGCGTAAAGTCCTCTTGTGCCGCCTTATCAAGGGTCACGCGCGGTAACAGTGCATCTAGCTCGCGGTCGTAGCCCTGAATCGCTTGGATAAACCCCGCTGCCGAAGCCCCGCCCGCACTGTTCAGCGACAAAATCATATTGGCGCGGATATGGTCGATGATTTGATGCAGCCGCAACAGCCCATCCGACGTCGCCCCCACCTGTTTTTCAATCTCCAGCTTGGTTTGATACACCTCTTGCAGCAGCTCAAAGCTGGTACTGCGGGTGGTGGTGGCCGAGGCGGCAAAACGTGTTGCCATCTCCGAAATCCCCTCCAGATGCACCTCTAGCGTGCTGCTGGCTTGGGTTTGACCTTCGGTGGCTGTGGCAATGGCGGTCACCGAAGCCTCCGATGCTTGGCTGGCTTGGGCAATGGCGGTCAATGCTTCTATGGCTTGGTGTGCCAACATCACCCCGTTCGCCACCAAATCAGATTCTTGGTCGAGTGAAGCTACGGTCAGCGTGGTACACGCTTGCACATCACCAATCCCGCCTTGAATCTCAAGGGTCGCGGTCTTGGTGCGTGCGGCCAGCTTGGCGACTTCATCTGCCACCACAGCAAAGCCCCGCCCAAACTCCCCTGCCCGCGCCGCCTCAATCGCGGCATTGAGTGCCAGTAAGTTGGTCTGGTCGGCAATTTCGCGAATGGTCACAATCACCCCGCCAATCTTGTCCACATGCGCTTTCAGGGTGGTCATATTGCTGACCGACAAGCCCACCGCACCGAGCAGATTTCCATTTGGGTTGCCATCAGCTTAATTTGGCTATCCCCCTCATTGGCCAACTGGTGGACGGTGTGAATATGCACCAAGCCAGCCTCGCCTAAATGGGCGATTTCTTCGATGGCATCAGCCAGCGCTGCACTGGCTTGTGCGGCATCCTTCACCAGTACGGCTTGCTGACCAGCCAGCTGGGCAATTTCTGCCGAGGATGACGATAACCGCGCACTGGTATCAAACGCCTTTTCGGTATGCCCCGAAAACGCAGCAAATACGCTCTGAAACCACTGCGACACCGCCAAAAAGCCTGCGGCCAAACGGGGGGCGGGCACATTCACCAGCCCTTGCACATCGCGGCGTTCAGCTTGGGTCAGCAACCACGCATTCACGCCATCGCCCCCCGTGCTGCCTTGCCGCCCTACGCCCAGTGCGGCGAACACCGGTAGCAGTAACACCAGCCATTGACTAGGCCCAGAGACCGGCCAATACATTGCTCCGACCACTGCGACCATACCGGCCATGGCCACCCACCACACACCCAACCCATGAGGGCGAGAAGCTGCTTTATTCATGATCAAAATCCTTTTCGCGCAAATGGGAAAAACCCCAAAGCCCAGACGGGGTTTGGGGTTCGCTACAAGATAACAGCCGCGCCCTGCGGTGTAGTCAACATGCAGAGGGCTCAGACAAAAATCGGCTTAGAAGCGGTGGATGTACTTAAACCACACCTTATCGCCCTCAAAGCGGTTTTTGACCGCTGTTTCGTGTTGCCACTGGAAGATAAATTGGTCGCCGTTTTTGCCCATGTATTGAACGTGAGGACCAAAAGCCAAGACTTGGCCTTTGTTGCCGTTCAAGCCCACGCTGCGCCCGTTCAAGGTGTCGTCGGTGGTTTGCTTAAGGAAATAGCCGCCCAAGCCATAGGCCCAGCCATTGTTGCGGTAGCCCAGCAAGTAGTCGGCGTGGAATTCGTCACCCGATTGATAGTTGGAATCGGTGTTTTTGGTCTTGATGTTGTACATCAGCTTGGTCGAGGCTTCGAAGCCGTTATCCGCCAAGTAGCTCACCGCCAAAATTGGCTCAAAGCTGTAATAGTTCGCGCCTAGGCTCTTGCGAGGGTCGGTGCGGTCCCAGTTGCCGGTGGGCAAATTGATGTCCAAGCCTGCGGTCACATGCAGGTTGGGGAAGTGCCAGCCCAAGATAATCGGGTTCAGCGTCAGGTCACCAATGCCGGTGGTGGTTTTACTGCCGCCCAGCGGAGGCAAGTCAAAATTCTGGTGCACAATCGGCAAAATGGCGTGAACGGTCCAGTCCGCGCCCAGCAGCTTGATGCCGGTCACATGCACCAAACGCAGTGCGTCAAACCACGCGCTCACCTTCACATCTTGCAGATTGCCCTTGGTATTGGGCAGGCGGACGGTGTTGCCGCTGTTGTCTTTGAGCGTGCCGCTGTAATAGCCCGCGTAGTTGATGAAATAGGTGCCCGCCGGTGGAATCGCGCCGGACATAAAGGTTTCTGCGCCATTGGGGTACTGGTCGCCGCCTTCTTTGGCCAATGCGCCGGTGCTGAGTGTGGCAAAGCCGAGCGCGAGGGCTGCGGCCAAGGTGGTGCGTTTCAACATGGTGTGTCTTCCTCTGTTATCTATTTTTTTGGGGTGCTGCGTAGTCATTAAAACTAAGCTCCAGCGGGGTAAGGTAGGGGATAAACCCCACCTTACCCGCCAGCGCGACCCCGCTCAAAAAGCGAGGTTTCCTCTGCCTCCTGCCCGTTTTAGAACCTGTTTACGAACTAGCGAACGACGGGTCAGCCAAGGCGAAATTCGGAAAAAAAGCGCAGTTGACACGAGGTCAATGAGCATTTTTTTGTGAATTTCAACGCAGGCTCACCCGAGTCTCGCAGGTCGTAAACAGGTTCTTAGGGCAACAGACCAAAGGGCGAGACGGGGGAAGGGTGCGTCCCCCGCCACGCAAAACCAAATACATGCCGCCACCGCCACCAAGGCGAAGGGAGCGGGCTAGCGACCTAAATCTAACGCCAAGACCCCACCAATCCCAAAGTGGGCTTTGGGCATTTCGTGGATGATGATGCGAACCTGTTCGGGTTTGACATCCACCGACTCCGAAATAACACGGGTCATTTCGCTAATCAGCTTACGTTTTTGCTCCAGCGAGCGTCCTTCCAGCAAGTGAATTTCTGCAACTGGCATGACCCTGTCCTCTTCTCTTATTCTACAAAACGGATGCTGGTGCTGCCCAGCGATTGAATACGCAGGGTGACGTTATCGCCTGGGGCGACCGACACTGCCTCGGTAATTCCCCCCGACAAAATCAACGAGCCCGCCGGAATCTCTTCACCACGCTCGGCAAGGCTGTTGGCCAACATCGCAATGGCGGCAGCGGGATGCCCCAAGACGGCGGCCCCTGCGCCCATCGCCACAATTTCGCCGTTCTTTTCCATGACCACGCCGAGGGTGCGCAAGTCCACATCGGCCACCGCGGCAATCCGTCCTCCGACCACAAAGCGGGCGGAGGAGCAGTTGTCGGCAATCACACTTTTCAGGTCGAACTTAAAATCGCGGTAACGGCTGTCGATGATTTCGATGGCGGGCAAGACAAAGTCTGTTGCTGCCAGCACCGCGCCAATATGGCAGCCAGGGCCGCGCAAAGCGGCTTTGGTGACAAAGGCAATTTCCGGCTCAACCTTGGGATGGATCATCTCGCTGACTTTGGCTTCGCCGCCCTCAGGTAAGGAAAAATAGTCCGCCAAAAAGCCAAAGCACGGGGTTTCTACGCCCATTTGCTTCATCTTGGCGTGGGAGGTTAGCCCCGCCTTAAAGCCGATAATCCGTGTGCCCCGCGCCACTTTGCGCCGCCGAATTTCGTCTTGGATGGCGTAGGCATCTTCCCAATCCATGTCGGGATGGTCATCGGTGATTTTTAGGGTGTCGTGCGCCTGCAGCTCGCAGTCTTCGAGGTGTGCGGCAAGCTTGGCAATCGTGGCTGTGTCGAGGTTCATACTGACCGTCCTTGTTGTTTGGCCATAGTCATGGCGAGGTCATCAATCATGTCTTCTTGTCCGCCCACCGTTCCGCGTCGGCCTAGCTCCACCAGCAAATCGCGGGCTTTGATGCCGTATTTGGCTTCGGCACGTTTGGCAAACAACAAGAACGAGGAATACACGCCGGCATAGCCCAAGGTCAGGGCATCGCGGTCGATGCGGATAATGTGGTCCATCATCGGCACGACAATATCTTCGGCTACGTCAGAAATAGCGAACACATCCACGCCGGTTTCAATCCCCATACGGGCACAGACGGCAATAAACACTTCCATCGGGGTGTTGCCCGCCCCTGCGCCCAGCCCTGCGGCAGCGGCATCAATCCGTGTGGCTCCTGCGGCCACGGCGGCAATCGAATTAGCCACCCCCATCGCCAAGTTGTGATGGCCGTGGAAGCCGATTTCGGTTTCGGGCTTGAGGTGCTGGCGGAGATAGCCAATGCGGGCAGTGACGTGCTCCGGCAGCATATAGCCCGCCGAGTCCGTCGCGTAAATGCAGTTTGCGCCGTAAGACTCCATCAGCTTGGCTTGTTCCAGCAGCTTTTCGGGGGTGGCCATGTGCGCCATCATCAAAAAGCCGACGGTATCCATGTCCAGCTTACGTGCCATGCCGATATGTTGTTCCGACACGTCGGCTTCGGTGCAATGGGTGGCCACACGGATGGTGCTGACCCCCAGCTCTTGCGCCATTTTGAGGTGGTCAACCGTGCCGATGCCGGGCAGCAACAAAGCGGAAATTTTAGCCTGCTTCATCAGCGGAATCACGGTGGACAGATATTCTTCGTCCGAGTGGGCGGGAAAGCCGTAATTTAGCGACGAGCCTCCCAGCCCATCGCCGTGGGTGACTTCAATCAGCGGCACGCCCGCTGCATCCAGACCACAGGCCACGGCCTTCATTTGGTCTAGGCTCATTTGGTGACGCTTAGGGTGCATCCCATCGCGGAGGGTCATGTCGTGGACGGTGCCGTTTTTGCCTTGCAGTGTCATGGTCAAATCCTTAAGCCGAAGGGGTTGCGGTCAATGTCAGTCGACCCGCCAAGACTTCCTCGGCGAACATTTCTGCGGTACGGGCGGCAGCGGCGGTCATGATGTCCAAATTACCGGCGTATTTCGGCAGGTAATCGCCCAGCCCCTCGACTTCCATAAACACCGAGACGCGGTTGCCATCAAAAACGGGGCCGTTTACCAGCTTGTAGCCCGGCACGTACTTTTGCACATCGGCAATCATGGCGTGGATAGAAGCGGTAATCGCCGCTTGGTCGGGCTCGGTTTCGGTCAGGCAATGCACGGTGTCACGCATCATCAACGGCGGCTCAGCGGGGTTGATGATGATGATGGCTTTGCCTTTTTTTGCGCCGCCGACTTTTTCGACTGCGCCTGCCGTGGTGCGGGTAAATTCATCAATATTCTTGCGTGTGCCTGGCCCTACCGAACGGCTGGACACCGTGGCGACAATCTCGCCATACGCCACCGGTTGCACGCGAGAAACCGCTGCCACTATCGGAATGGTGGCTTGCCCTCCGCACGTCACCATATTGACGTTCATTTCTTGCTGCCCCACATGCTGAGACAAATTCACCGGCGGCACGCAGAACGGGCCAATCGCGGCAGGGGTCAGGTCAATCATCAACACCCCCAGCGCGTTCAGCTTGCGGGTGTTTTCGGCGTGGACATAGGCCGAGGTGGCATCGAAGGCGATTTGAATGCCATCGGTCAATACATGGGGTAACAAGCCATCCACCCCGTCTGCCGTGGTTTTCAGCCCGCACTGGCGGGCACGTTCCAAGCCTTCAGAGGTGGGGTCAATCCCCACCATCCAAACGGGTTCAAGCACCGGACTCCGCTGGAGCTTGTAAAGCAAGTCGGTGCCGATATTGCCCGGGCCGATAAGCGCGCATTTAATCTTTTTCATCAAAACACCTTTCGGGTCTGAAACCGCCCCCAGTCGGGGGATTTCTAAAATAAGGTCGAGCTAAAAAACAGGTTCTTACGCCATCGAATTCACAATGCCGCCATCCACCCGCAACGCCGCGCCGTTGGTGGCCGCCGAACGTGGACTGCAGACATACGCCACCAGCGCGGCCACTTCGGCGGGTTCAATAAACCGTTTCAGCAGCGAGGTGGGGCGGGCATGGGCAAAGAAGGCCTGCTCGGCTTCGGCCAACGACACCCCTTGCGCCGCTGCCAGCTCGGCAAAAAAAGTCCCCACCCCTTCCGAGCGGGTCGGGCCGGGCAAGACCGAATTGACGGTCACGCCGCTGCCTGCCGTGGTCTGCGCCAAGCCCCGTGCCACCGACAGTTGCGCGGCTTTGGTCATGCCGTAATGCACCATTTCGGCGGGGGCATTCAGGGCGGATTCGCTGGAGACAAACACGATGCGCCCCCAGTTTTGGGCTTTCATCTGCGGCAGATAATGCCGTGCCAAGCGCACGCCGCTGAGGACGTTGGTTTCAAAAAAGCGCAGCCACTCGGCATCGGGTGTCGTTTCAAAATCGCTGGCACTGTAAATACCGAGGTTGTTCACCAGCCCATCCACCTTGGGGCAGGCCACCAACAGGTGCGCCACCCCTTCGGCATGGCTGAGGTCAGCCGCCACGCCCCACACCACGGCCTCGGGGGCAGCGGCTTTAATCTGTTCAATCGCTGCCGCCACCCGCGCGGCGGTGCGCCCGTTGACCACCACTTCCGCGTTTTCTTGCGCCAGCTCGGTGGCAATCGCCAAGCCTATCCCTGCGGTCGAACCGGTGACTAAGATGCGTTTGCCAGCCAATTGCAGATTCATGGGGATGCCTTGTTTGAGGATGAGCAAGGAGAGGGGGCATGGTGCGTGCCGCGCCCGCTTTTATTGTTACTGGAAGCGCACCGAGCAGCCGCCAATGCCACCAATGCTGACGCGCAGATAATCGCCCGACACCACCGGCACCAATGCCGCCAGCGAACCGGACAAAATCACTTCGCCGGCCTTGAGGGGAATACCGAACTCGCCCAAGGTATTGGCCAGCCACGCCACGGCATTAGCAGGGTGCCCCATCGAAGCCGCCCCCGCCCCCGTGCCGATAATGTCGCCATTTTTTTCCAGCACCATGCCCGCCAAGGCCAAATCGACGTGGCGGGGGTCTACCAGCTTATCGCCCAGCACAAACACGCCGCAGGAGGCGTTATCGGCCACGGTGTCTTGGATTTTGATTTGCCAGTTATCAATCCGTGAATCGACAATTTCAAAGCACGCCATCACGCCTTCGGTGGCCGCCATGACATCGGCAGCGGTCACGCCAGGACCAGTCAGGTCACGCTTGAGCACAAAGGCAATTTCGCCCTCTGCACGCGGCAAAATCAGGTTTTTCATTGGGATGGTATCGCCATCCTGATACACCATGCCGGAGAGCAAATGGCCAAAGTCAGGGCGGTTGACGTTGAGCATGGTTTGGACGGCGCGGCTGGTCACGCCGATTTTTTTGCCGATGATTTTTTCACCGGCAGCCAAGCGGCGTTCAATCATCCGCAGCTGAATGTGGTAGGCATCTTCCACGCTGAGGTCCAAGCCTCGGCTGGTCAGCGGCGGCACACTGCGGCATTCAGTCAGGGCGGTGTAAAGCTCGTCACCCAGTTGGGTGAGCAGGGTCGGGTTCATAAAAACCTTTCAGGGAAAACGGACATCAGGCACACGATTCGGTTTCAGCCTCGGCCAAAAAGTCGGCGACAAGGCGCACAAAGCGGCGCGCGTGTTCAATTTGCGTCCAGTGGCCACAGCGGCCAAAAACATGTAGCTGAGCACGGTCTATCCAACGCGCGAGGGTCAGCGAAGTCTCCAGCGGAATCACTTGATCTTCGCGGCCATGCAAAATCAGCGTGTGATGCGGCAAGGCACGAATATCGGCTTCGGGTGTGGCCAAGGCATCCACCCAGCGTTGGCGCGGGGCAGGGAACATGGCTGCAAACGACTCCTGAAACCCAGGCGCAATGCTGGCCTGATAGCGCAGCATGGCCAGTTCATCGTTAACCAAGCTGCGGTCGTAGGCAAACAGGTCGAGCAACTGGCGCATGGCGGCCACCGAGGGGGTATAGCCCCACACGGCATCCAGCCCTGCCGTAAGCGGAAACGGCACGCCGACGCTGCCCATCAACACCAGCCGGCGCACCCGCTGTGGATGGCGCACCGCCAAGGCAATCGCCAGCGCACCGCCAAACGAGTTACCCACAAGGTCGGCTTGTTCAATGCCCAGCGCATCGAGCACACCCAGTGCATGAGTCACCCAGCCGTCCAGTGAATACCTTTCGTCGGCGGGGCGTGCTGTCCAGCCAAAGCCCACCAAGTCAGGCGCAATCACCCGCCGCTGTTTGGCTAGTGCGGGCAACACCAGCCGCCAGTTTGCCCATGCACTGACCCCAGGGCCGGAGCCGTGCAACATCAGCAGTGGAAACCCGCTGCCTTGGTCGTGGTAGTGGGTGTCAATACCGGCAGCTAGAATGCGCTGGCCAAAGTCTGGGCGGGAAGGTGCAGCGGGCTGAATCATGCGTGCCTCGTTAAAGGGGGTTACAACTGGATGCAGATGTTTTTCAGCTCGGTGTAGAAGTCGAGCGAATAGATGCCGCCTTCACGCCCAATGCCCGAGCCTTTTACGCCGCCAAACGGGGTGCGCAGGTCACGCAAGAACCATGTGTTGACCCACACCAAGCCCGATTCGACGGCATTGGCCACGCGATGGGCACGGCGCAAGTCGTTGGTCCAGACCGTGGCCGACAAGCCGTATTCGGTGGCGTTGGCACGGCGAATCACTTCTTCTTCGGTGTCGAAGGGGCTGATGGTCACGACCGGCCCAAAGATTTCTTGCGACTGGCAGGTGTAGTGTTCTTCGGCATCGGTAATGATGGTGGGGTACATAAACGCCCCGTTTTTCACCCGCTCTGGCAGTTCAGAAGGGGGAATACGTTCGCCACCGCAGCGGATGGTCGCACCTTCTTGGCGGGCGGAATCGACAAAGGTCATCACCCGCTCCAAATGCCCCTTGGAAACCAGCGCGCCCATAGTGGTTTCTGGGCACATCGGGTCGCCGACTTTAAGGGCTTTGGCGCGTTCAACCAGCTTTTCCACAAAGGTGTCGTACAGGGGGCGTTGCACGTAAATGCGTGACCCTGCCAGACACACTTGGCCTTGGTTGGCAAACGAGGAACGCAAGGTGACATCAATACATTCGTCCAGCGGCGCATCGGCAAAAATAATGTTGGGGTTCTTGCCGCCCAGCTCAAACGACAGCTTTTTCAGGGTGTGGGCACAGTCGCCCATAATGGTTTGGCCGGTGGTGGTTTCGCCGGTAAAGGTCAGCGCAGGAATATCAGGATGGCGGGACAAGGCCGCGCCAATCAACGTGCCAGGGCCTTGCACCACGTTGTAAACCCCTTTGGGGATGCCAACTTCGTTCATCACTTCGCCCAGCAACGAGGCGGTAGACGGCGTTTCGCGGGAGGGCTTGACCACCACGCAGTTACCGGCGGCCAAAGCGGGCGCGACTTTCCATGTCATCAGTAACAGCGGCAAGTTCCACGGCGAAATCACGGCGACTACACCCACGGGGCGGCGCACAGCGTAGTTCAGCGCGTTTTGAACTTGGTTTTCCCAGCATTCGGTGGCGATATATTTGAAGTGTTCAGCAAACTGCACAAAGTTGGCTGCACCGCGTGGAATATCCAAATGCCCTGCCAGCGACATCGGCTTGCCGGTATCGGCCACTTCGGCAGCGACGAACTCGGCGGCGCGGCGGTTAATGGCGGCGGCCAGCTCCATCAGCAGGCGGCTACGTTCGACTTGGGGCAGCTTGCCCCACGTTTCAAAAGCTGTTTTAGCGGCAGCAACCGCTGCATCGACTTCGCACACATCGCCGCTGGCTACTTTGGCGATGACTTCGCCGGTCGCAGGGTCGATTTTGTCGAAGGTCTTGCCGCTTTTTGAGGCAACAAATTCGCCGTTAATAAAATGTAAAACGTCTTTCATAGCGCGTCCTCTTGGGGTGCGGGTTGGAGTCCAATAGCAGCCAGTCCGGCGGCCGCACAGGCTTCGTCTTGCGCTTCGGATGCGCCAGATACGCCAATGCCGCCAATCCAGTCACCGCCGACTTTAATCGGCAATCCCCCGCCAAAAATCACCAAACGGGGACGCGAGGCAAAGCCCAGTTTCATCCCTTCATCGTGACCGATGTGTTTCATCCAGTCGCGGGTCGAAAAGCCAAAACTGGCTGCGGTGTAGGCTTTGTCGATAGCAATATCAATTGAGTGCAAAAACGCGCCGGGCATCCGCAAAAAGCTCATCATATTGCCGCTACGGTCTACCACAGCGACATTGATGCGCCAGCCATTGGCCTCGGCGTGTTGCACCGCCGCCCGGGCGGCGATAACCGCCGCCTCCCAGTTGATGCTGGGTAATAGGGTGGCGGCTTGCATTAGCTGACGACCGACAAGAAGCGTTCGTTCAGTTTGCGGTCGTGATAGAACACGCCCTTACCCACTTCGTCCCACGTCCACTTGATGGTTTCCATATCGGGATACCAGTCGTAGCCGCCGCAGAAGGTTTCGAGGCGGTTGCCGGAGGGGTCAAAGAAGTAAATGGTCAGCCCACGGGTCACACCGTGGCGGGTTGGGCCAATATCAATCGACACTTTGTTTTTGGACATGATGTCCGCTGCCCGCAGCACTTGTTCCCAAGTGTCGAGTTTAAAGGCGACGTGGTGCAGCTTGCCCATTTCGCCGTGGCGGACAAAGGCAATGTCGTGGGCTTTGGTCGAGGTGGTCAGCCAGATAGCCAAGTCGGTTTCGCCGTCTTCGAGCTTGACGCGTTCGACAAGGGCAAAGCTCAGGGCTTTTTCGAGCAGGTCGCGTGCACCGTCAATGTCTGGGCCGTAGAGCAAGCAGTGGTCCATGCGGGTCGGCGCCATGCCTTTGAGGCCATCGGGCCACGCATCGGGGTTGACCGTCGGCAGGCCATTGCCCACGCGGTCTTTGGTGGCGTAGAGCTCAATCACATGGCCGGTGGGGATGGTGAAGCGCACCCGCTCCCCAGTGGCTAGCATTTCACCAGCCGGCATCCGTTCGGTGGCGACACCTTGGGCTTGAATGCCCTTTTCCAGCAAGGTCAGTGTGGCTTCGTCCAGCACCTTAAAGCCGAAGAAGTCCAACCCTGCACGGTCAGCTTGACGCAGGATGACGCTATTGTGGTCGTGCTCATCCCATGCCTTGAAATACACCCGACCTTGGGCATCGCGCCCTGTTTCTTTCAGCCCAACCACTTCGGTGTAGAAGTGGATGGATTCTTCCAAATCGAGCACACGAATCTGTGCGTGTCCGGGACGTAGAACGCCTGTCATTGCCATGGTGTTGCCTCCTATTTTGCTTTTTATAAAACCGCGATGCGGTCAGCTTACGTCTGCTCGCCCAGCCCGTTTAAGGGGGCGGGTCGGCAGACTGTTTTTTTCATGGAACCCAAAACTTGAACCTGCAGGTCGGTGGTTGGCCGAATGCGGCAGGACAATACCCGTCCGCAGGCTTCGTCCTCGGCAGAAACGTGGTCGCGGTTCATTACCTTGGCCACATAGCTACCCGATAACACAGCCACTTTGCACACGCCACAGCCGCCTTGTCGGCAGCCGACGGGGATGCCTTTGCGTCCCAGCCGCTCCATGCCTTCGAGCACGGTTTGGTCGGTACGGCAACGATAGGTTTCGCCGGTATCTTGGATGGCGACGCTGAAACTTTCTGGGGTTTCTGTTTGCGTCATGGTGTCTGCTCCCAAACAATGGGTAGAACAATACATTCGTATTTTGTCGAAGTAAATATAAATTATCGAGATTTTTATCACGACAACTTGCCTTGACATCCTCCCCAGCTTGGAGGGCTGGGGACTCCTACGGCGGTCAGCTAAAAGCTAACGCACTTCGGCGGGTTCTTGCTTCACCGAGCGGCCTGACTGCGCCGACTCTCCACAAGCTAATAAGCGGTGTCCCCGCTCTAAAACATTGATCGCGCCGACCACATCGGCGTGGTTCTGGTAGCCACATGCGACGCAGGCGAACTGGGCTTGGCTGCGGCGGTTGTCTTTTGAGA
>RRZU011905033.1_pt1 | contig 12794 bp, 8 predicted proteins | sample 2165561 | NCBI WGS metagenome assembly RRZU01 (sample SAMN10456909, study PRJNA506462) | wastewater metagenome | isolation source: wastewater sludge | place: USA: Moscow, Idaho
AGTTCAGCTCGGCATCGAAGTCGGTCAGCGGGAAGGACAGCAGGCCCGATTCGAGGACAAGCTTGAGCTCTTGAGGCGACATGGTGGTTGGCTCCGTGTGGGGTGAGAAGGATGGCTGTCGATCAGCGTTGACAGTCATCGTACAACTAAGCTGAATGAACCCCCTAGCAGTGGAAACCCTTATCCCCATGAATTCACGGCTCTTTCAGAGCTTTTGAGGCTTTCGCGAGGATTCGATGTCGAATCAATTGCATGTCATCGTACAACAAGGAACAATTCGGCATTCTCTCCTTCCCCTCCTGCCTGGCCATGAACGACAACGCCGACTCTTCCTCCCGGCCCGCGGCCCGCGCGCCGCTGACGCTGCGCATGCATCCCGACGACAACGTGGCCATCGTCGCCAACGACGGCGGCCTGCCCGCCGGCACCGTGCTGGCCGACGGCCTGGTGCTGCGCGAGGCGGTGCCTCAGGGCCACAAGGTCGCGCTGCGCGACCTGGCCGAGGGCGAGACGGTGCTGCGCTACGGCGTACCGATCGGCTACGCGCTGCAGCCGCTGCCCGCCGGCTCCTGGGTGAACGAGCGCCGCCTGCGGATGCCGGCCGCGCGCGCGCTCGAGGGCCTGCCGATGGCCACAGTGCGGCCCACGCCGGTCGAGCCGCTGGAGGGCTTCACCTTCGAGGGCTACCGCAACGCCGACGGCTCGGTGGGCACGCGCAACCTGCTGGCGATCACCACCACAGTGCAGTGCGTGGCCGGCGTGGTCGACCATGCGGCGCGGCGCATCCGCGAGGAGCTGCTGCCGCTCTACCCCAACGTCGACGGCGTGGTCGCGCTGGAGCACGGCTACGGCTGCGGCGTGGCGATCGACGCGCCCGACGCGATCATCCCGATCCGCACGGTGCGCAACCTGGCGCTGAACCCCAACTTCGGCGGCGAGGTGCTGGTGGTCAGCCTGGGCTGCGAGAAGCTGCAGCCCGCGCGGCTGCTGCCGCCGGGATCCTTCCCGATCCACGACGGACGCGACCCACAGTCCGGCCCCGACACCGTCTGCCTGCAGGACGAGGCCCATGTCGGCTTCATGTCGATGATCGACGGCATCGTCGAGCGCGCGAAGCCGCATCTGGCGCGGCTGAACGCGCGCCGGCGCGAGACGGTGCCGGCCAGCGCGCTGGTGGTGGGCGTGCAGTGCGGCGGCTCGGACGCCTTCTCGGGCGTGACCGCCAACCCGGCGGTGGGCTTCGCCGCCGACCTGCTGGTGCGCGCCGGCGCCACCGTGATGTTCAGCGAGAACACCGAAGTGCGCGACGCGGTCGACCAGCTCACCGCACGCGCGGCCACGCCCGAAGTGGCCGAGGCCATTCAGCGCGAGCTGGGCTGGTACGACCGCTATCTGGACCGCGGGCGCGTCGACCGCTCGGCCAACACCACGCCGGGCAACAAGGCCGGCGGCCTGTCCAACATCACCGAGAAGGCGATGGGCTCGATCATCAAGAGCGGCTCGTCGGCCATCTCGCATGTGCTCTCGCCGGGCGAGAAGCTGCGCGCCGACCAGCGCGGCCTGGTCTTCGCCGCCACCCCGGCCAGCGACTTCATCTGCGGCACGCTGCAGCTGGCCGCCGGCATGAACCTGCATGTCTTCACCACCGGCCGCGGCACGCCCTACGGCCTGGCGCAGTGCCCGGTCATCAAGGTCGCGACCCGCTCGGACCTGGCGCGGCGCTGGCACGACCTGATGGATGTCAACGCCGGCCGCATCGCCGACGGCGAGCAGACCCTCGAGGAGGCCGGCTGGGCGATGTTCCGCCTGATGCTGGAGGTCGCCAGCGGCAGGAAGACCTGGGCCGAGCACTGGAAGCTGCACAACGCGCTGGTGCTGTTCAATCCGGCGCCGGTGACCTGAGAAGGCGACCCGGACTGCTCCGACCTCAGCCGCCGGCCAGCCAGCCGGCCGGCGGCTCGAAGCGGTAGCCCACGCCGTAGATCGAGCGGATCGGCTCCACGCCCGGGCTGACCTGCTCGAGCTTGCGGCGCAGGTTCTTGACATGGCTGTCGACGGTGCGGTCGCTGAGCGCGCGCTGGTCGTCGTGCAGCCGGTCGAGCAGCTGGTCGCGCGAGAACACCCGCCCCGGCGCGACGGCCAGCGCCGCCAGCAGCCGCAGCTCCACCGGCGTCAGATCCAGCGCCTGGCCGTCGAAGCGAGCCCGGTGGCTGTCGAGATCGATCTGCAGCCGCGCGGCGGGCCGCGCCGCCGCCGGCTCCTCGAGCAGCGCAGCAGGCAGGGCAGCACCGCCGGCAGACGGCGGCACCGCCCGCCAGCGCCTGAGCACGGTGCGCACCCGCGCCACCACCTCGCGCGGGCTGAAGGGCTTGCAGATGTAGTCGTCGGCGCCGCTCTCCAGCCCGATCAGCCGGTCGACCTCCTCGACCCGCGCGGTCAGCATGATGACCGGCGTGTCGCCGTGCGCGCGCAGCTCGCGGCACACCGCCAGCCCGTCCTGGCCGGGCAGCATCAGGTCCAGCAGCACCAGCGCGGGCGCGCGCTCGCGCACCGCCGGCATCACGTCCAGGCCGTTGTCGACGATGCGCGTGTCATAGCCGGCCGCGGCCAGATAGTCGGCCACCAGACGGGCCAGGCGGGGTTCGTCCTCGACGACGAGGATGAGGTCGGGGGAAGAAGACATCAGCATCACGGTGAGGGGATCAACGGGTCGGGGTCGGGATCGGCGCCAGAGACAGCACCACCCGGATCTTCAGCCCGCCCAGCGGCGAGGCCTCGGCCTGGATGCGGCCGCCGTGGGCCTCGACGAGGCTGCGGCAGATGGACAGGCCCAGGCCGGAGCCGCCGCCGGCGCGCCCGCGCGAGGACTCGACGCGGAAGAAGCGCTCGAACAGGCGCGGCAGCAGCTCGGGCGCGACGCCGGGGGCGGAGTCCTCCACCGTCAGCAGCAGCTGCGCGGCGGCCGGCTCATGGGCCAGGGCCACCCGCAGCTCGCCGCCGGCATCGGTGTAGCGCACCGCGTTGTCGAGCAGGTTGTGCAGCAGCTGGCCGAGGCGGTCGGCGTCGGCCAGCAGCGGCGGCAGCGGCGTGGTGGCCGCATCGGGCAGGTCGACGGTCAGCCGCAGCCGGCGCTCGGCGCAGCGCGCCGCAAAGGCCTCGACCTGGGCGCGCACCAGCGCCGCCGCGTCCAGCGCGTCGCGGCGCAGACGCAGCGCGCCGACATCGGCCATGGCGAGCTGGTGCAGGTCGTCGACCAGCCGGGTCAGGGCACTGACCTCGCCATGCAGCAGGCCGAGCGCCTGCGGCGTCAGCGGGTGAATGCCGTCCTGCATCGCCTCGATCTCGCCGCGCAGCACCGCCAGCGGCGTGCGCAGCTCGTGCGAGATGTCGGCCATGGACTCGCGGCGCAGACGCTCGTTGCGCTCGAGCGTCTGCGCGAGCTGGTTGAAGTCCTGCGCCAGGCGGCCCACCTCGTCCTGGCCGCGCACCTCGACACGGGTGCCGTGGTGACCGGCGGCCAGCCGGTGCGTGGCCTGCGCCACCTCGCGCACCGGGGCCAGCAGCGCGCGCGCCACCCACCAGGCCACCAGCGCGGCCAGCAGCAGGGCCAGCACGCCGGCGGCCAGCGTGGCGCGCAGCTGCTCGGACTGGAAGCGCAGCGCAGCGGCATCGGTCACCGACTGCACCGGCGCCAGCACGATCCAGCCCAGCGTGCGCCCCTGCGCGTCGACGATCTCGCGCTCCTCCGAGTTGGCCAGGATGCGCGGGAATCCGATCACATGCTGACGCTGCGCGTCCAGCAGCGTCAGCCGCCGGCCGTAGCCCAGCAGGCTGGGCGCGAGCTGGGCGGTGTCGATGGCCACCGGATCCTGATGCGGATCGCCCCGCGGCAGATCGTTCTCCACCAGCCGGAACCAGGCCCCGGGCCGGCCGGCGACGAAGTCCCAGCTGCCATGCTCGGCATGGGCCTGGCGCAGTCGGGGCACCGCCGCTTCCATGCGCTCGACCGCCTGGCGGTTCAGGTAGCCGAGAAAGCCGCGGTGAAAGCCCAGCTGCGCAGCCAGCCCGATCATCACCGCCACCAGCACCGCCACCGCCAGCACCGCAAAGAACAGCCGCACCGTCAGGCCGGGCCGGGGCCAGGGCGGGCGCAGGCGGGAGAGATTCAGCTTCATCATGACCCGACAAGGGTCGCACCGCACGCGCACGAAGGCAAGCCGGCGCCGCCGCTTCGACACTGGGCGCGGGACTTCCAAATTTCCTGCACATTCGGGCGCGATGCTGCACGCCATCATGCCGACACGTCGAATACACCATGCCCTCGTCGCCCTGCTGGCGGCGCTCACCCTGCTGTGGCTGCTGGCCGAGCCGAAACCCTGGCCGCAGCCGCTGACCTGGTTCTCCTTCCGCGCGGTCTTCGTGCAGTACAGCGGCGTCATCGCCATCGGCGCGATGAGCGTGGCGATGCTGCTCGCGCTGCGCCCGCGCCGGCTCGAGCCGCACCTGGACGGCCTCGACAAGATGTACCGCCTGCACAAGTGGCTGGGCATCGCCGCGCTGAGCACCTCGGTGCTGCACTGGTGGTTCGCCAAGGGCACGAAGTGGATGGTGGGCTGGGGCTGGCTGGAGCGCCCGGTGCGCGGGCCTCGCCCGGCCGGCGAGCAGCGCGGCTACATCGAGGCGCTGCTGGGCAGCCAGCGCGGCCTGGCCGAGACGGTGGGCGAGTGGGTGTTCTACGCCGCAGCGATCCTGATGATCCTGGCGCTGGTCAGGCGATTCCCCTATCACCTGTTCGCCAGGACCCACAGGTGGCTGGCCGCGGCCTATCTGGCGCTGGTCTTCCACTCGGTGGTGCTGGTGAAGTTCTCCTACTGGACACAGCCGGTCGGGGTGCTCCTGGCGCTGCTGATGGCCGGCGGCACGGTCGCGGCGATCCTGGTGCTGGCCGGCCGGGTCGGCGCGCGCCGCAAGGTGCGCGGCACCGTGGTCGAGACGAAACGCTATCCCGGCGTCGACTCGCTGGAGACGGTGATCGAGATGGCCCCGGGCTGGCCGGGCCATGCCGCCGGCCAGTTCGCCTTCGTGACGGTCGACGTGAAGGACGGTGCAAAGGACGGCGCGCACCCCTACACCATCGCCAGCGCCTGGGATGCGCAGTCGCCGCGCCTGAGCTTCATCACCAAGGCGCTGGGCGACCACACCCGCGCGCTGCCCGAGCTGCTGCGCCCGGGGCGAGAAGTGACGGTCGAAGGCCCCTACGGCCGCTTCGACTTCGAGGATGGCCGCGCGCGCCAGATCTGGGTCGGCGCGGGCATCGGCATCACGCCCTTCGTCGCGCGGATGCAGCAGCTCGCCAGCCGCGGCGGCCCGCGCGCGCAGGTCGATCTCTTCCATGCCACCGCGCAGCGCGACGAGGCGGCGCTGGCGCGGCTGCGCGCCGACGCCGCCGCCGCCGGCATCCGCCTGCATGTGCTGGTCGATGCCGAGGACGGCCGGCTCGACGGCGAGCGCATCCGCCGCCTGGTGCCCGACTGGGCCCAGGCCAGCCTGTGGTTCTGCGGCCCCGGCGGCTTCGGCCGCGCGCTGCATGCCGACTTCGCCGCCCGGGGCCTGCCGGCCCGGGCCTTCCACCAGGAACTGTTCCAGATGCGCTGAGCCGGCCGCAGCCCGACCTTCGCCCCTCCTGCACCCGACGCTCTCCGGAGTTCCCGACCGATGATTCCCCGCAACACGACCTCCCGCCGCCCTGCCACGGCCCTGGCGGCCAGCCTGCTGGCGGCCGCGCTGGGCAGCAGCCTGCTGGCCGGCTGCCAGAAGAACGATGCCCCGGCCGCTGCGCCCGCTGGCGCCGCCGCCGCCGGGGGTGCGAGCAGCGCCGGCGGCGCGAAGCCGAATGCCGGTCCGACCGCGGTCGGGGTGGTGGTGCTGCAGACCGGCCGCGCCAGCCTGTCGACCGAACTGCCGGGCCGGGTCAGCGCCGCCCGAGTGGCCGAGGTGCGCCCGCAGGTGCGCGGCCTGATCCGCGAGGTCAGCTTCACCGAGGGCGCGCTGGTGCGCGCCGGCCAGCCGCTCTACCAGATCGAGCCCGACAGCTACCGCATCGCGCTCGACAGCGCCCGCGCCAGCGTGGCGAAGTCGCAGGCGGCGGTCGAGACCGCCCGGCTCACCGTGCAGCGCCGCGCCGAGCTGCTGAAGATCGAGGCGGTCAGCCAGCAGGATCTGCAGGATGCGCAGGCCACGCTGAAGCAGGCCGAGGCCGATCTGGCCAGCGCCCAGGCCGCGCAGGCCGCCGCCCAGCTCAACCTGAGCCGCACCACGGTCACCGCGCCGATCTCCGGCCGGGTCGATCTGTCGGCGGTCACGCCGGGCGCGCTGGTCACCGCCGACCAGACCACCGCGCTGACCACCGTGCGCCAGCTCGACCCGATCCAGGTCGACATCAGCCAGTCCAGCGCCGAGCTGCTGCGGCTGCGGCGCGACCTGGCCGCCGGACGCTTCCAGAAGGTCGGCGGCGACGAGGCCCGCCTGCGGCTGCTGCTGGAGGACGGCAGCAGCTATCCGCTGCCCGGGCGCATCGGCTTCTCGGGCGTCTCGGTCAACACCGCCACCGGCGGGGTGACGCTGCGCGCGCGCTTCGACAATCCCGAGGGCGTGCTGATGCCGGGCATGTATGTGCGCGCGGTGCTGGAGACCGGCACGGTCGAGCAGGCGCTGCAGGTGCCGCAGCAGGCGCTGCAGCGCGATGCGCGCGGCGCCGCCAGCGTGATGGTGGTCGACGCGCAGGACAAGGTCGAGCGCCGCGCGGTGGTCGCCACCCGCGCCTTCGGCAACGCCTGGCTGATCGGCGAGGGCCTGAAGGCCGGCGAGCGGGTCATCGTCGAGGGCCTGCAGAAGGTGCGCCCGGGCGACACCGTCAAGCCGCATGAGGTCGACCTGGCCGCGCCGGCGGCTTCCGCGCCCTCGGGCCCGGCCCGCTGAGCAGGAGCGCAACGCCATGGCCCGCTTCTTCATCGACCGCCCCATCTTCGCGTGGGTGCTGTCCATCATCGTGATGCTCGCCGGCGCGCTGGCGATCACCACGCTGCCGCTGGAGCAGTATCCGAACATCGCGCCGCCGCGCATTTCGGTCAGCACCACCTATCCCGGCGCCTCGGCCAGGACGCTGGAGGATTCGGTCACCCAGGTCATCGAGCAGCGCATGAAGGGCCTCGACGGCCTGCAGGCGATGTCCTCGACCAGCGCCTCGTCCGGCCAGGCCAGCGTCTCGCTGACCTTCAATGCCGGCACCAATGTCGATGTCGCGCTGATGCAGGTCCAGAGCAAGGTGCAGCAGGCGCTGTCGCAGCTGCCCCAGGCGGTGCAGAACCAGGGCGTCACCGTCACCAAGACCGGCACCGACTACCTGATGATCGTCGCGCTGTACTCGGCCGACGACAGCGCCACCAACATCCAGATCGGCGACTACATCACCTCCAGCCTGGCCGATGTCATCAGCCGCATCGACGGCGTGGGCGATGTGCAGACCCTGGGCACCGGCCATGCGATGCGGCTGTGGCTCGACCCGGCGAAGCTGGCCGCCTACGGGCTGATGCCCTCGGACATCGCCAGCGCGGTCAACGCGCAGAACGCGCAGATCTCCGCCGGCCAGGTCGGTGGCCTGCCGGCGCCGCCGGGCCAGCAGCTCAACGTGACCATCACCGCGCGCAGCAAGCTGCAGTCGGTGCGCGAGTTCCGCGAGATCGTGCTGAAGACCGCCAGCGACGGCAGCGCGGTGCGCCTGGGCGATGTCGCGCGGGTCGAGCTGGGCGGCGAGAGCTACAACGTCGTGACCCGCTTCAAGGGCCGGCCCTCGGCGGCGATGGGCGTGCGCCTGGCCGAGGGTGCCAACGCGATCGCGGTGGCCGATGCGGTCAAGGCCCGGCTCGCCGAGCTGCAGCCGGGCTTCCCCCATCAGCTGCAGACCGCGCTGACCTACGACACCAGCCCCTTCGTGAAGGTGTCGATCGAGGGCGTGGCCCACACCCTGCTCGAGGCGGTGGTGCTGGTGGTGCTGATCATGTATCTGTTCATGCAGAGCTGGCGCGCCACCCTGATCCCGGCGATCACCGTGCCCGTGGTGCTGCTGGGCACCTTCGGGGTGCTGGCGGTCTTCGGCTACTCGATCAACAGCCTGACGATGTTCGGCCTGGTGCTGGCCATCGGCCTGCTGGTGGACGACGCGATCGTGGTGGTCGAGAACGTCGAGCGCGTGATGGCCGAGGAAGGCCTGTCGCCGCGCGAGGCCACCCGGCGCTCGATGCAGGAGATCACCGGCGCGCTGGTGGGCATCGCGCTGGTGCTGTCGGCGGTGTTCGTGCCGATGGCCTTCTTCGGCGGCTCGACCGGGGTGATCTACCGCCAGTTCTCGATCACCGTGGTCTCGGCGATGCTGCTGTCGGTCGCGGTGGCGATGAGCCTGACGCCGGCGCTGTGCGCCACGCTGCTCAGGCCGCTGCCGCCGGGCGCGCATCATGCGCCGCACCGCGGCCTGCTCGGGCGCTTCTTCGGCGGCTTCAACCGGGGCTTCGACCGCGGCACCCGCGGCCTGACCGCGCTGACCGGCACGCTGGTGCGCCGGGGCGGACGCATGATGCTGCTGTACGCGCTGATCGTCGCGGCGATGGCCTTCATGTACCGCCAGCTGCCGACCTCCTTCCTGCCGGCGGAGGACCAGGGCGTGCTGATGGTGGAGGTGCGCCTGCCTTCGGGCGCCACCAGCGAGCGGCTGATGAAGTCGATGAACGCGCTCGAGAACTGGCTGGGCCGCCAGGACGACATCGAGGGCTACACCACCATCCGGGGCTTCTCCGGCGACCAGGCCACCGGCCGCGCCTTCGTCCGGCTGAAGGACTGGAGCGAGCGCACCGGCGAGAACCAGAGCGCCGCGGCGATCGCGCGGCGTGCCAACCGCGAGCTCGCCAGCCTGCGCGACGCGCGGGTGATCGTGATGCAGCCGCCGACGGTGCGCGGCCTGGGCTCGAGCGGCGGCTTCACGCTGCAGCTGCAGGACCGTGCCGGCCAGGGCCACGACGCGCTGGTGCGCGCCCGCGACCAGCTGCTGCAGGCCGCGCGCCAGCGCCCGGAGCTGGCCCAGGTGCGCTCCAGCGGCCTGGACGACGCCGCACAGCTCGGCATCCGCATCGATGACCGCAAGGCCGGCGCGCTCGGCCTGTCCACCGCCGACATCAACAGCACGCTGTCGGCGGCGCTGGGCGGCCAGTATGTCAACGACTTCATCGACCAGGGCCGGGTCAAGCGGGTCTACATGCAGGGCGACGCGCCCTTCCGCAGTGCGCCGGACAGCATCCTGCAGTGGCAGGTGCGCAGCAGCAGCGGCGCGATGGTGCCCTTCTCGGCCTTCGCCACCCTCGACTGGACCTTCGGCGCGCCGCGCCTGGAGCGCTACAACGGCATGTCCTCCTACGAGATCGTCGGCGAGGCCGCCGCCGGCGTCAGCTCCGGCGCCGCGATGGCGGTGCTCGAGGAGCTGGTGGCCGCGCTGCCGCCGGGCTATGGCATCGAATGGGCCGGCCAGTCCTACCAGGAGCGGCTGTCGGGCGCGCAGGCGCCGATCCTCTATGCGGTGTCGGTTCTGTTCGTGTTCCTGTGCCTGGCCGCCCTCTACGAGAGCTGGTCGGTGCCCTTCTCGGTGATGCTGGTGGTGCCGCTGGGCGTGATCGGCGCGCTCGGGCTGACCCAGCTCGCCGGGCTGTCCAACGATGTCTATTTCCAGGTCGGTCTGCTGACCACCGTGGGCCTGTCGGCGAAGAACGCGATCCTGATCGTCGAGTTCGCCAAGCATCTCCAGGACCAGGGCATGGACCTGATCGAGGCGACGAAGCAGGCGGTGCGGCTGCGGCTGCGGCCGATCCTGATGACCTCGCTGGCCTTCATGTTCGGCGTGCTGCCGCTGGCCCTGAGCACCGGGCCAGGTGCCGGCAGCCAGCGCGCCATCGGCACCGGCGTGCTGGGCGGCATGGCCAGCGCCACCGTGCTGGGCCTGCTGTTCGTGCCGGTCTTCTTCGTGGTGGTGCGTCGTCTGATGGCGCGCCGCACCGCGCCGGAGGTGCAGTGATGATCTCCATGACCTTGAACCCGACACCTCCGACATCTCCGACACCTTCGACTCGCATGCGCATGAAGACGATCCGCCCGGGTCTGCGGCCCTTCGCGCTCGCCGCCGGCGTGCTGCTGCTGCTGGCGGGCTGCGCCTCCGCACCGCCGCGCGCCGAGCCCCCGGCGCTGGAGCTGCCCGCCGCACGCTGGAGCCATGCCGCCGCCGTGCCGGCCGCCAGCCCAGCTGCCCTGCCCGCCTGGCGCGATCTGGTGCGCGATGCCCGGCTGCGCGAGGTGATCGCGCTGGCGCTCGAGAACAACCGCGACCTGCGGGTGGCGCTGCTCGGCGTCGAGCAGGCCCGCGCCACCTACCAGGTGCAGGACGCCACCCGGCGCCCGACGCTCCAGGCCACCGGCAGCTCCAGCGCCTCCTTCACGCCGGCCGAGGCCAGCAGCTCGGGTCGCGACACGCTCAACCGCAGCTACAGCGTCGGCATCGGCATCAGCGCCTGGGAGCTGGATCTGTTCGGCCGGGTCGCCAGCCTGCGCGATGCGGCGCTGCAGAGCTATCTCAACACCGAGGCAGCGCAGCGCGCCACCCGGCTGACGCTGATCGGCGATGTCGCCACCGCCTGGCTGACGCTGGGCGCCGACCGCCGCCTGCTCGCGCTGGCGCGGCGCACCCTGGCCAGCCAGCAGGACACGCTGCGCCTGACCGAGCGCCGCCAGGCGCTGGGCGCCGCCTCCGGCCTGACGCTGGAGCAGACCCGCACCACGGTCGAGACCGCACGCGGCCAGGTGGCCGCGCTCGAGAGCCAGGTGCAGCGCGACCGCCATGCGCTGGAGCTGCTGGTCGGCCGCGCGGTGCCCGAGGCGCTGCTGCCGACCGACGCCGACACCGGTACCGACGAGGCTGCCGCGCTGGTCGGCCTGCCCGACGCGCTGGCCTCCACCGTGCTGCAACGCCGCCCGGACGTGATCGCCGCAGAGCACCTGCTGCAGGGCTCGCGCGCCGATCTGGAGGCCGCGCGGGCGGCGCGCTTTCCGCGCATCAGCCTGACCGCCTCGGCCGGCACCGCCAGCCGCCAGCTCGGCGATCTGTTCGCCGGCGGCGCCTGGAGCTTCGTGCCCTCGGTGAGCTGGCCGATTCTCGACGGCGGCACGATCGAGGCCGGCGTGACCCGTGCCGAGGCCACCCGCGACATCCGCCGCGCCACCTATGACAAGACGGTGCAGACCGCCTTCCGCGAGGTGGCCGATGCGCTGTCGGTGCGCGCCTCGCTGACCGAGCGGCTCGATGCGCAGCGCGCGCTGGTGCAGGCCTGGACACGCAGCCTGACGCTGGCCGAGGCCCGCTTTCGCGCCGGCGCCGACAGCTGGCTGACGGTGCTGGACGCGCAGCGCTCGCTCCACGCCGCGCAGCAGGCGCTGATCACGCTGGAGCTGACCGAGCAGAGCAACCGGATCACGCTCTACAAGGTGCTCGGCGGCGGTGGGGAGGAGAGCCGCTGAGGCATCTGCCCTGGCCGCTTCAGCCTGCGCGTCAGCGTCATGCCGTCGCCGCCGCGCCGGCGCACCCCACCAGCAGCTCGCGCAGCCAGCGGTGCATCGGGTCGTCCTGGTGGCGCTGGTGCCAGACCATGTACATCGCCAGCCCCGGCGTCGGGTGCAGCCAGGACAGCGGCGCATCGGCCAGGCCACGCAGAACGCCGTGGCGCAGCCGGCCCGGCGCGGTCGCCAGCCGTGCGCTGCCGGCCAGCAGCGCGGCCAGCCCGGCGAAGACCGGCACGGTGGCGACGATGCGCCGCTGCAGGCCCAGGCTGGCGATGCGGTCGTCGATGTCGAGCGTGCGCAGCCGCCCGTCATGCTCCACCGTCAGGTGCTCGGCGGCCAGGTAGTCGGCCGGGTCGCGCGGGGCCTGACGCACCTGCGGATCGAAGAACACCCGGTACTCGTCGTCGAAGAGCCGGCGCTGGAGAATGTCGCCCGCCTCCGGCGGCCGGGGGGTGAGCGCCAGCGCGCAGGCCTCGTCGCGCAGCAGCTCCGGCGTCGGCGCGCCCGCCGGAATCACCCGCAGCAGCACGCCCGGGGCCTGCGCACGCAGCCGATCCAGCAGCGGCGGCAGCAGCAGATCGCGCTGCAGGTCGTTCGCGGCGATCGTCAGCGTGCGGCGCAGCTGCGCCGGATCGAAGGCGCCCGCCTGGCCGAAGTCGCGCAGCTCGGCGAGCAGGCGCCGCGCGCTCGCCACCAGCGCATCGGCCCGCGCGGTGGGCACGATGCCACGGCCCGAGCGCACGAACAGCGCATCGCCCGTGATGCCGCGCAGCCGCTCCACCGCATGGCTCACCGCCGACTGCGTGAGCCCCAGCCGCTGCGCCGCCCGAGTGAGCGAGCCCTCCTCATGCACCGCCACCAGCGCCTGCAGCAGCCGGCCGTCAAGCTCGATCCGGCCTGAATCATCGATGTCGTTCATGTCACCCATCAGCAGCCATCTGTTTATCGAATGATTGCAGATCGGGACACTGAGGTCATCGCCTCACGCCACGCCTTGTGGCCCTGCACGGAGACTTCCCCGATGACGATGCCCGACATCTTCGGCACCACGCTGTTCGACGGCCGCATGGCCCGCCGCGGCTACGCGCTCAACCGCATGTGCTATTCGTTCAACTCGGCCGAGAACCGCGCCGCCTTCGTGCAGG
>RRZU012553623.1_pt1 | contig 12794 bp, 13 predicted proteins | sample 2165561 | NCBI WGS metagenome assembly RRZU01 (sample SAMN10456909, study PRJNA506462) | wastewater metagenome | isolation source: wastewater sludge | place: USA: Moscow, Idaho
CCGCACCTGGGCGCTCATCCGGGCGCTCGCGGACGCCGGCGTCGGCGTCCTGCTGACGACCCACGCGATGGACGAGGCGTCCGAGCTCGCCGACCGGGTGTGGATCATGGACGCCGGCCGCGTCACCGTGTCGGGCACGGTCGCACAGTTGACCGCGCAGGCGTCGCTGGAGGATGTCTTTCTGCGGCACACCGGTGGTGCGGCATGAACGCCGGGCGCGCGGTCCGGCATGCGGCCCTCGAGTTGCGCATGCTGCTGCGCAACGGCGAACAGTTGCTGCTAGCGTTCGCCATTCCGTTGGGCCTACTGGTCGGCGGCCTGCTGTGGGGCGCCGGTTTCGGCATCGACGTTCGCACCTTTCCGGCCTCGGTGATCGCGGTCGCCACCTGGTCGACGGCGTTCACGTCGCTGGCCGTGGCCACCGGCTACGAACGCCGCTACGGGGTGTTGGAGCGCCTGGTCTCCACACCGCTCACCCGCACCGACCTGATCGCCGGCAAGGCGCTGTCGGCCTGCGCCCTCGTCGCGATTCAGGCCCTGCTGCTCGGGGTGGTTGCCCTGGCGCTGGGCTGGCGTCCGGTGTGGAGCGTCGCCGGCCTGTTCACCGGCGTGCTCGGCGTCGCGCTCGGCATCGCCGCGTTCGCCGGTCTCGGCCTGCTGCTGGCCGGCACCCTCAAGGCAGAGGTCACGCTCGCACTGGCCAACCTGATCTACCTGCTCGGCCTGGCGCTCGGCGGCCTGCTGCTCGATCAGGTGCCGGTGCTGCCGACCGCGGCGCTCGGCTCGCTACTGCGCGCCGCCGCGGCCGGGTTCGCCGCCCCGCTTCCGTTGATGATCCTGGCCGCCTGGGCGGTCGCCCTGACCCTGCTCGCACGAAGGTATTTTCGATGGACATCCTGAACGGTCCCCGGGCGTTGCGCCGGTGGGCACTGGCCAACCTGGTCGCCAACATGGTGATCGTCTGGACGGGCGCGCTGGTGCGGCTCACCGATTCCGGTCTCGGCTGCTCGACCTGGCCGCAGTGCGATCCCGGCTCGTACGTGCCGCACGCCGAGGCGCCCTTGCACGCCTTCATCGAGTTCGGTAACCGGCTGCTCACCTTCGTGCTGATCATCATCGCGTTGTGCACCTACCTGGCCGCACGGCGCGCTGTGAGGGTCGGCCGGCAGTCCCGGCTGGTGTCGCGCCTGGCGTTCGCGGTCGGCCTGGGCATCATCGGCCAGGCCGTCGTCGGCGGTCTCTCGGTGCTCGCCCAGCTCAACCCGTGGGTGGTCGGGCTACACATGGTGCTTTCGGTCGGCCTGATCGTGATCTGCACGCGGATCGTCCACGAGGTCTACGGCCTGGTCGCTACCGAGGTGCCGCAGCTGCCCTGGCTGCTCACCCAGGCCGTGTTCTGGGCGTCCATCGTGATGATGTACCTGGGCACCGTGACCAGCGGCTCGGGGCCGCATTCCGGCGACGGCGCAGTCACCCGCAACGGGTTCAACCTCGCCGACGTGGCGCGGGTGCATTCGCTCTCGATGTGGGTCACGGTGGCGCTCACCGTAGTGCTGGTGGTGATCACCCGCGAGCTACCCCGGCTGCGGCGGGCTGCTCTTGGCGTGCTGGGTGTGGCGGCGCTGCAGGGGGCGATCGGCTACACGCAATACCTGCTGCATCTGCCCGAACCTCTGGTGCTCGCGCACATGATCGGCACGACCCTGTACACAGTGGCCGTCGCTCACCTGTGGTTCGGGGTGCGGCGCGACAACAGCGTCCCGACGCCTCAGAAGATCAGCGGATCGACTGCGGCGGCCAGAAACACCACCGCGAGGTAGCTGTTGCTCAGGTGGAACAGCCGCATCGGCTTCAGCGCGGCTTCGGTGAGCCCGCGCCTGGCCCGTCGCAGCAACTGCACCGATTCCACGATCAGCCAACCGCCTGCGAGCAGGGCGACCGCCGGGTAGAGCCAGCCGGTGTGCGCCACGGGCCACAGCACGAGGCTGACCGCCACGGTGATCACCGTGTAGATCATGATGCGCCACGCCACCGCCGGCGGCTCCATCACCACGGGCAGCATCGGCACGTGGGCCTGCTTGTAGTCCTCCTTGTACCGAAACGCCAGCGCCCAGGTGTGCGGCGGCGTCCAGAAGAACACGATGGCGAAAAGCACCAGCGGCGGCCACGCGATGCTGCCGGTGACAGCGGTCCAGCCGATCAGGGGCGGAAAGCAGCCCGCGATGCCACCCCACACGATGTTCTGCGACGTGCGGCGCTTCAGGCCCATGGTGTAGACGAACACGTAGTAGGCATTGGCGGTCATGGCCAGCGACGCCGAGAGCCAGTTGGTGCCGAAGCCCAGAATCACCGCGGAGAGCACGCCGAGCACCGCACCGAACACGTAGGCGCGGCCGGCCGGCACGCTCTGCTGCACCATCGGACGACGCCGCGTGCGGCGCATGTGACTGTCGATGTCGGCGTCCAGCACCGAGTTGAACACGTTGGCCGACCCGGCGGCCAACGTGCCGCCCAGCAGCGTCCAGATCACCAACTGCCACTGCGGCACCCCGCCGGCGGCGAGAAACATGGCGGGAACGGTGGTGACCAGCAGCAACTCGATGATGCGCGGCTTGGTCAGCGCCAGATAGGCACGCAGGGACCCCGAAGCCTCGGCGTCAACCGTCGAAACCGCCTGGTGCACGTCCACCCTCTTCCGTCATGGGTCGAATCGCGAGCAGTCTAGCCGCAGACGCCCGTGCCGCATACGAGCCCCACTAGAGTGACTGCGTACGTCTGAGAATCATCGCGAGGAGTGGATCGAGAATGAATGATCGGTTGAAGGCACTGGCTGACGCCGGGGTGTCCATCTGGCTGGACGACCTGTCGCGCGGCCGGCTGACCAGCGGCAACCTGGCCGGCAAGATCGCTGACGACTCGGTGTCGGGTGTGACCACGAACCCGACCATCTTCGCCGCGGCACTGACCAACGGCGCCGACTATGCCGAGCAGTTGAGGTCGCTGGGCGACGAGATCGACGTCGACCACGCGATCAAGCAACTCACCTCGACCGATGTGCGCAACGCCTGCGACCTGTTCGCGCAGGTGTACAGCAGTTCGAACGGCTACGACGGCCGGGTCTCGATCGAGGTCGCCCCGACCCTCGCGAACAACACCGGCGAGACCATCGCCCAGGCGTCCGAGCTGTACGACCTGGTCGACCGACCGAACGTGCTGATCAAGATTCCGGCCACCAAGCCCGGCCTGCCCGCCATCAAAGAGACCATCGCGGCAGGCATTTCGGTCAACGTCACCCTGATCTTCTCCGAAGAGCGCTACCGCGAGGTCATGGACGCCTACCTCTCGGGCCTCGAAGCCGCCGACGCCGCGGGCAAGAACCTGGCGACGATCCACTCGGTCGCGTCGTTCTTCGTCAGTCGGGTCGACGCCGAGATCGACAAGCGACTCGCCGCCGCCGGTCGCGACGACCTGAAGTCGAAGGCGGCGATCGCGAACGCGCTGGTCGCCTACGGCGCGTTCGAAGAGGTGTTCGGTTCCGAGCGGTTCGCCAAGCTGAAGGCGAAGGGTGCCAACGTGCAGCGTCCGCTGTGGGCTTCTACCGGCACCAAGGACCCCAAGCTGCCCGACACCCTGTCCGTCACCAACCTGATCGCGGACGGTGTGGTCAACACCATGCCCGAGAAGACCATGGACGCCTTCGGCGATCACGGCGAGCTGGGCGAGCCGATCAACGGCAAGGCGGCGCAGGGCCGGGCGGTGCTCGACGAGGTGGCCGCCGCAGGCGTCGACCTGGCCGAGGTCTTCGACGCGCTCGAAGCCGAGGGCGTCGAGAAGTTCATCGTCTCGTGGCACGAGCTCATCGCGTCGGTTGAGAAGGCAATTGCCTCCGTCAAGTGAAGTCGGCAACGATAGCGGGGTGACTTCCCGCAAGCAGTTCGTCAACCCGCTGCGCGATCCCCAGGATCGGCGGTTGCCTCGCGTCGCCGGGCCGTGTGCCCTGGTGCTGTTCGGGGTCACCGGCGACCTGGCCCGCAAGAAACTGATGCCGGCCATCTACGATCTGGCCAACCGTGGCCTGCTGCCCCCGGGTTTCGGGCTGATCGGTTTCGCACGGCGTGACTGGGAGCACCAGGACTTCGCCAAGATCGTCCACGACTCGGTGAAAGAGCGGGCCCGTACACCCTTTCGCGAAGAGGTCTGGAAGCAGCTTCTCGAGGGCATCCGGTTCGTGCCGGGCACCTTCGACAGCGACGAGTCGTTCGAAACGCTGAAGACGACCCTGACCGAGCTGGACGAGGTGCAGGGCACGGGCGGCAACCACGCCTTCTACCTGTCGATTCCCCCGAAGGCGTTCGACCAGGTGATCTCGATGCTGAAGAAGCACGGTCTGGCCAAGCGCGATCAGAAGGGCTCCTGGAGCCGGGTGGTGATCGAGAAGCCGTTCGGCCACGACCTGGCCAGCGCTGTCGAGCTCGAACGCCGGGTGAGTTCGGTGTTCCACTCCCAGTCGGTGTTCCGCATCGATCACTACCTCGGCAAAGAAACGGTGCAGAACCTGCTGGCGCTGCGCTTCGCGAACGAGCTGTTCGAGCCGATCTGGAACCGCAACTACGTCGATCACGTACAGATCACCATGGCCGAAGACATCGGCATCGGTGGCCGGGCCGGCTACTACGACGGTGTCGGCGCGGCGCGCGACGTGATTCAGAACCACCTGCTGCAGCTGTTGGCGTTGACCGCGATGGAAGAGCCGACGTCGTTCGAGGCCGACCAGCTGCGGGCCGAGAAGCGCAAGGTGCTGGCGGCGGCCAAGGCGCCCCAAGACATTGCGGCGCACACCGCCCGGGGCCAATACCTCGCGGGCTGGGCGGGTGGCAAACAGGTGATGGGCTATCTCGAAGAAGAAGGCATCAGCCCGCAGTCGCAGACCGAGACCTACGCCGCGATCAGGGTCGACATCGACAACCGGCGTTGGGCCGGCGTCCCGTTCTATCTGCGCTCGGCCAAGCGCATGCCGCGCCGGGTCACCGAGATCGCGCTCAATCTGCGCCGAGCGCCCCACCTGCCGTTCAGTCACACCGACACCGAGGCACTGGGCAGCAACGCGCTGGTGCTGCGCATTCAGCCGGACGAAGGCATCACGTTGCGGTTCGGCGCCAAGGTGCCGGCCACCCTGATGGAGATCCGCGACGTCACCATGGACTTCGCCTACGGCACCTCGTTCGCCGAATCGAGCCCGGAGGCGTACGAGCGGTTGATCCTGGACGTGCTGCTCGGCGATCCGCCGCTGTTCCCGCAGCACGAAGAGGTGGAGTTGTCGTGGAAGATCCTCGACCCGATCCTCGACTTCTGGGCCGACCTCGACACCCAGCCCGAGGGGTACCCCTCCGGATCGTGGGGTCCATCGAGCGGCAACACCATGCTTGCCCGCGACGGCTTCGTCTGGCGCAGGCCCTAGCGGGAGGCACCCACCATGATCATCAGCATTCCCGACACCAATGCCACCGGCATCCACATGGCACTGGTGCAGGCCCGGCACAGCATCGGCGTGGCCTCGTCCATGGTGTTCACGATGATCGTGATCGCCGATCTGCGGCACTACGACAAGGCCCTTGAGGCGTGCCGCGACGCTGGCCGCGAGCACCCGTCCCGCATCATTCTGGTCACGGACGGCCAGGCGAAGGCCGATCGGGTGGACGCCGAGATCCGGCTGGGTGAAGAGGTTCCGGGCGAGATCATCTCGCTGAGGTTCCACGGCGAGTTGGCCAACCACCGCGACTCGGTGGTGCTGCCGCTATTGCTGCCCGACTCCCCCGTCGTGGCCTGGTGGCCGGCCGGCGCACCCGACAAGCCGGGCCAGGACCCGCTGGGCAAGCTGGCGATCCGGCGGATCACCGACGCCATGGGGTCGTCCCATCCGCTGGCCGCGATCGAACGCCGGGCCCGCAACTACTCCCCCGGCGACACCGACCTCACCTGGACGAGGCTCACCCCGTGGCGGGCCCTTCTGGCCGCCTCCGTCGACGCCTACCCGTCGAAGGTGCTGGGCGCCAAGGTCGAGGGTGCTCCCGACAATGCAGGCAGCCTGCTGCTGGCGGCCTGGCTGGAGGACCGCCTCGGCATGCCGGTCACCCGTTCCGAGGCAGGGCGCGGCATCGGCATCACCGATGTCACGCTGCACACCGAGAAGGGTGACATCACGATCACGCGCGAGGACGGCAAGATGGCCACCTTCTCGGCGCCCGGCCTGAACGCGCGGCGCGTCGCCCTGCGCCGGCGCGACATCAACGCGCTGATCACCGAAGAGCTGCGACGCCTCGACGTCGACGACATCTTCGCCTCGGCGATGACCACCCTGGCGAAAGGCTGCGAACGGCGCGATGCCGAAAAGGCGTCGCGGTGAACGATCAGGTCCTGCGGTTCGCCGACTCGGACGCTCTGGTCGACCGCGCCGCGGGCATGCTGGCGGCGCAGATCGCCGGCTACCAGGCTGACCCCGACCGCATCGTCCATCTCTGTCTGACGGGCGGACGCATCGCCCAGCGCCTGTATGACAGCTTCGGCGGCCGGCTCGAAGCCGCCGGAGCCGACCCGGGCCGCATGGAGTTGTGGTGGACCGACGAGAGGTTCACCTCGACCGACGATCCGGCCCGGCACGCGGGGCCTGCACTGGCCATGCTGGCCGGCAAGTTTCAGCTCGATCCCGCTCGCACCCACCCGATGCCGGCGGCCGACGGGGTCGCGGACGCGGACGCCGCCGCGACCACGTATGCCAAGGAGCTCGGCGACGTGGTGTTCGACATCTGCCTGCTGAGCATCGGCCCCGAGGGGCATGTGGCGGGCATCTTTCCGGGACACCCGTCCTTCGATACCCATGCCCAGACCGTGATCGGGCTGACCGATTCACCCAAGGGCGAGGGCGATCGCATCTCGCTGACTGCGGCGGCACTCGAACGCTCGCATGAGGTGTGGTTTCTGGCCAACGGCGACGACAAGGCTGCCGCAGTGGCCGGCGCGCTTGCGGGTTCGTCCGACACGCCGGCCGGCCTGGTTCGCGGGCGTCATGCCACCAAGTGGTTCATCGACCGCGACGCTGCTCGCGACCTGCCCTGGTTCGAGTGCGACTGGTAGCCGATGGGCGACACCAGTACGAGGCCAAGAGCAACCAGGTTCATCGCCCCCGCGCTTGACCGGAGTCCCCCGTGCATTCGGGACGCCCCCTCAGGTACTGCCCATCACCGCCGCCTCCGCCCAGTCTCGACAACACGCAACCATGGACTGATCTCGAACGGGCTCCACCGACGGGCTCCCTACATCTGCAGAGCCTCCAAAGGCTGGCCGCTCGCTGCCGGACTGGCCACGATAAATGGTCGGCGGCCTGCAGGGGAGCCGGAACGAAATTCGCCCCGTGAAGATATACCGATTTTACCGCCAGATTGCAGATGGAACGATTCAAAGCGTCATTTGGCAAATCTGGCGGTAAAATCAGTATATCGATGGGTGGTGAAAAGTTAGCTGGCGCATGTGGTTATCGCTGGACCGACGAGATCCCGGCGTTCACCGGGATGACGGGAAGGCCTTCGCCAGCATGACCGGAGACGGGCGCCGGCATGACCGGACAACGTCCGCCCGGATGATGGGACAGCCTTCGCGAGACCCCGTTCGCCGGGAGGACGGTGATGACCGACGAACGGTCAGTAGATGACCTCGCCGGCGGCACGGCGGGCACGCAGTCCCTCGAGCGCCTCGGTGAGGATCGCGGCCGCCTCGGCGTCGCTGCGCCGCTCCTTCACATACGCGAGGTGCGTCTTGTACGGCTGGATCTTCGGTGGCGGCGGCGGGTTCTCGGAGTCGAGGTTGGCCGGCAAGCCGCAGCGCGGGCAGTCCCAGGTTTCGGGCACCACAGCGTCCGCGGCGAACGCCGGACGGGTCTCATGCCGGTTCGAGCAAAAGTACGAGACGTACAACCGGGGAGCGGAATCGCCCCGCTCGGCTTCGCCCATCGGACCGGCCCCGACCCGGCTGCCCCGAATCGCGCTACCACCAACCACGTGTGTTTCTCCTTGTCAGATCGCCCAGAAATGGGCGGGAGGATTCAGCTTCAGAAGGTTCCGAAGTCAGGAAAGAAGCGGTACAGCGTCAGCAGCCCGAGAATCGCCGCGAGCCAGACCAGCCCGATGATCACAGTGAGCCGGTCGAGCGTGCGTTCAGCCGCCGACGAACCGCCCATGGAGGTGGACATGCCGCCGCCGAAGAGGTCGGACATGCCACCACCACGGCCTTTGTGCAACAGCACAAACATGGCAAGCACGATGCTGGTGAGGATCAGGACGATCGACAGGGTCAGGATCGGCCAGGTCAACATGGGCACAACAATCACAGGGTGAATCCTAACTCACCAGCTCTGAACCACCGATTCGGCCGGGGCCGGGGCGGCGGGCTCAGGCGCGCTGGTAGAAGGTGACGATCTTGGCGAACTCGGCGGCGTCCAGGCTGGCACCACCGACGAGGCCGCCGTCGACGTCGGGCTGGGCCATCAGTTCGACGATGTTGCTCGCCTTGGCCGAGCCTCCGTACTGAATGCGGACGGCCTCCGCGGCCGGCGCGCCGACCAGTTCGGCCACCCGTGCACGGATCGCGCCGCAGACCTCTTGGGCGTCCTGCGGCGTGGCCACCTCACCGGTGCCGATCGCCCAGACCGGCTCGTAGGCGATCACCAGCGACCCCACCTGCTCGGCGCTCAGGTCGGCCAGCACCTTGTCGACCTGGGCCAGTACGAACGGCACCTGCTCGCCCGCCTTGCGCACGTCGAGCTTCTCGCCGACGCAGACGATCGGCGTGAGCCCGGCGGCCAATGCCACCTTGGCTTTCTCGTTGACCAGTTCGTCGGTCTCGCCGTGGTAGTCGCGGCGCTCGGAGTGACCCACCACCACGTAGCTGACGTTGAGCTTGGCCAGCATCGCGGCCGAGATCTCACCGGTGTAGGCGCCGGAGGCGTGCACCGAGACGTCCTGCGCGCCGAAGGCGATCGGCAGCTTGTCGCCCTCGACCAGCGTCTGCACGGTGCGGATGTCGGTGAACGGCACTATCACCGCCGCCTCGGACTTGCTCGGGTCGTACTTCAGGTCGTCCAGGCTCCAGGCCAGCTTCTGCACCAGTCCGGCGGCCTCGACGTGGTCGAGGTTCATCTTCCAGTTGCCGGCCATGATCGGAGTGCGTGCCATATCAGTTGCCTTCCTCGAGCACCGCGATGCCCGGCAGTTCTTTGCCTTCCAGGTACTCCAGCGAAGCGCCTCCGCCCGTGGAGATGTGCCCGAACTCACTGTCGTCGTGACCGAGTTCGCGCACGGCAGCTGCGGAATCGCCGCCACCGACCACGCTGAGTCCGTCGACCTCGGTGAGCGCCTGGGCGACCGCAGCGGTGCCCTTGGCCAACTCGTCGATCTCGAACACACCCATCGGGCCGTTCCAGACCACGGTCTTGGCCGACGTGATCGCCTCAGCAAACAGCTTCTCGCTCTCGGGGCCGATGTCGAGGCCCATCTTGTCGGCGGGGATCGCGTCGGCGGCGACCACCTCAACAGCGCCGTCGACGGTGCGAGCCGCGAAGTCCATGCCCGAAGCCACCCGGACGTCGACCGGCAACAGAATCTGCTTGCCCTGCGCCTGCGCCGTGGCCAGGTAGCCCTTGCAGGTTTCGAGGCTGTCGGTGTCGAGCAGCGACTTGCCGACCTCGTAGCCCTTGGCGGCCAGGAAGGTGTAGGCCATACCGCCGCCGACGACCAGGGTGTCGGCGATCTTGAGCAGGTTCTCGATCACGGCGAGCTTGTCGGCGACCTTGGCGCCGCCGAGTACCACCACGAACGGACGCTCGGGGTTCTTCAGCACCTTGCTGAAGACGTCGACCTCTTTCTTCACCAGCGTGCCGGCGGCGTGCGGGAGCAGCTTGGCCACGTCGTAGACGCTGGCCTGCTTGCGGTGCACCACACCGAATCCGTCCGAGACGAACACGTCGGCCAGGGCAGCCCATTTCTGGGCCAGCGCCTCGCGCTCCGCGTCGACCTTCGAGGTTTCACCGGGCTCGAAGCGGACGTTCTCGAGCAGTGCGATTTCGCCGTCGGCCAGGCCGGCGACGGTCTCTTCGGCCCCGGGGCCCGCGGTGTCGGAGGCCAGCTTGACCTCGGCACCGATCAGTTCGCCGAGCCGCTTGGCCGCGGGCGCCACCGAGTACTTCGGGTCGGGCGCGCCCTTGGGTCGGCCGAGGTGAGCCAGCACGATAACCTTCGCGCCGGCGTCCTTCAGTTGGGTCAGGGTCGGCAAAGCCGCCTTGATCCGTCCGTCGTCGGTGATCGTGTCGCCGTCGAGCGGCACGTTGAAGTCGCAGCGGATGAGTACCCGCTTGCCCTTCAGATCACCAAGGTCCTGTACTGACTTCACCTTCGGCCTTTCCTTACTTCAGTTGGCGGGTAATCACTGATGATCGTCGGCCGAGCGTGTCGAAACCCCGCGAGACCGCAGTGACACGGGGTTCGACAGGCTCAACCAACGACGGAAACGCTGATCAACGCCTCCTTGGTCGGATCGATCAGAGCTTGGAGCCGACCAGCACGGCCAGGTCCACGAGGCGGTTGGAGTAGCCCCACTCGTTGTCGTACCAGGAGACGACCTTGACCTGGTTGCCGATCACCTTGGTGAGCGGCGCGTCGAAGATGCTCGAGGCCGGGTAGGTCTCGATGTCCTTGCTGACGATCGGGTCGTCGTTGTACTCAAGGATGCCCTTGAGCGGACCCTCGGCGGCGGCCTTCACGATGGCGTTGACCTCTTCGATGGAGGTCTCGCGCGAGGCCTCGAAGGTGAGGTCGGTGACCGAGCCGGTCGGGACCGGGACGCGCAGCGCGTAGCCGTCGAGCTTGCCCTTGAGTTCGGGCAGCACCAGCGCCACGGCCTTGGCCGCACCGGTGGTGGTCGGGACGATGTTGAGGGCTGCGGCGCGGGCGCGACGCAGGTCGGAGTGCGGGGCGTCCTGCAGGTTCTGGTCCTGGGTGTAGGCGTGAATGGTGGTCATCAGGCCCTTGACGATGCCCAGGCCGTCATTCAGCGCCTTGGCCAGGGGGGCCAGGCAGTTGGTGGTGCAGGAAGCGTTGCTGATGATGTGGTGTGCGGCCGGGTCGTAGAGCTCGTCGTTGACGCCGATCACGATGGTGATGTCTTCGTTCTTGGCCGGAGCCGAGATGATCACCTTCTTGGCGCCGGCATCGATGTGTGCCTGCGCCTTGGCGGCATCGGTGAAGAAGCCGGTGGACTCGATCACCACGTCGGCGCCGATCTCGCCCCAGGGCAGCTTGCTCGGGTCGCGCTCTTCGTACGCCATGATCTTGTGCCCGTTGACCGTGATCGACTCGTCGTCGTAGCTGATCTCGCCCGGGAAGCGGTGCAGGATCGAGTCGTACTTGAGCAGGTGCGCGAGCGTCTTGTTGTCGGTCAGGTCATTGACGCCAACGACCTCGATGTCGGCACCGGACGCAGTCAGCGCGCGGAAGAAGTTGCGACCGATCCGGCCGAAGCCGTTGATACCAACCTTCACCGTCATGTGATGGTTCCCCTTCATTGAGTTTTTGCCCGCGCTGAGGCGTAGGCAAGGGTGGACATGACTCACTCTATAGACAAAGCGGGGGGCGTGAACCCTCTATCGAAAGCCGGTTCCGCGAACTGGTCAATTGGCGCTGAACACAGGTGATAGCGTGTTGAGTCGGCCACCTTCAGTCGCGATCGTCGATCATGTCGGCCGAGAGGCCGGCCTCGGTCGACGCAATGCCCAGTTCTGCTGCCCGCTTGTCTGCGGTGGCCAGCAGCCGTCGGATCCGGCCCGCCACCGCGTCTTTGGTCAGCGGTGGCTGATGCAGTTGCCCCAACTCTTCCAGTGAGGCCTGCTTGTTCTGCAGCCGCAGCAGCCCCGCCACCTTGAGATGCTCCGGTATGTCGTCGCCCAGAATCTCGAGCGCACGTTCCACCCGGGCCCCGGCGGCGACGGCCGCACGTGCCGAGCGGCGCAGGTTGGCGTCGTCGAAGTTCGCCAGCCGGTTGGCCGAGGCGCGCACCTCGCGGCGAATGCGGCGCTCCTCCCAGGCCAGCAGCGACTCGTGGGCGCCCAGCCGGGTGAGCATGGCGGCGATCGCGTCGCCGTCGCGGATCACCACCCGGTCGACGCCGCGCACCTCGCGCGCCTTCGCGGCGATGCCGAGCCGCCGGGCGGCACCGACCAGGGCCAGCGCGGCCTCCGAGCCGGGGCAGGTGACCTCGAGCGCCATCGAACGACCCGGCTCGGTCAGCGAGCCGTGGGCCAGGAACGCCCCTCGCCAGGCCGCGGTGGCCACGTCCAGGCCACCGCTCACGATGCCGGACGGAAGCCCGCGCACGGGGCGTCCGCGGTTGTCGACCAGGCCCGTCTGGCGTGCCAGTGACTCGCCGTCGCGGATCAGCCGGACGATGTAGCGGGTGCCCCGGCGCAGGCCGGACGAGGTCACCACGACGAACTCGGAGGTGAACCCGAACAGGTCGGCGATCGCCGTGCGCAGCCGGCGGGCGGCCCCGCCGGTGTCGAGTTCGGCCTCGACCACGATGCGTCCGCCGGCCAGGTGCAGGCCGCCCGCGAAGCGCAGCGTGGCCTCCACCTCGGCGCGCCCACAGGCGGGCTTGGTCACCTCAACGGTGGCCAACTCTGCCTTGACCTGCTGGGTCAGGGCCACGGATACATCCTTACCTCGAGGGTGTGCTTTCGTGGCCGAACACCGAAC
>RRZU010686189.1_pt1 | contig 12791 bp, 6 predicted proteins | sample 2165561 | NCBI WGS metagenome assembly RRZU01 (sample SAMN10456909, study PRJNA506462) | wastewater metagenome | isolation source: wastewater sludge | place: USA: Moscow, Idaho
AAACTCGCTGCCAACTTTTATCTGCCGCTTTTTCAACGCCTGAATAGCCCCAACAGCCTTTCGGTCGTTTACAGCAAAAACAGCATCGGGAACCTCCTTCATGTTCAGCAGGATATTCATATCGGATTCACCGCATTGCTGTGAGAAACCGGAATAGATAATCCACTCTTTACGTACAGGTAAATCATATTTTTCGAGAGCAGATAAATAGCCTTGTAAACGTCTTTGAGTGAAAGACAGGTGTTCACTACCCGCAATATGAGCTATTTTTGTATAGCCCTGTAAGATAAGATGTTCTGTTGCCTGAAAAGCTCCCAAGAAATCATCTTGCAAAACTTTGGATGCCACTATGTCGTCCGGCACTCTATCAAAAAAGACCAAAGGGACACCCTCTTCTTTCAACTCCTGAAAATGAGTACTCATTACAGAATTGGAAGAGATAGATATAAGTAAACCGTCAAGACTAGTTACAGAAAGGTTTTTAATCATGCTAAGTTCCCTTTCGGAGCTATCATTGGTTACTATTAATACGATATTATAACCATTTTTATAAGCCTCTTCTTGTATACCAGATATGACAGTAGAAAAGTAATAATTAGTAATAAAAGGAATAACAACACCAATATTTTTAGTATAGCCTGATGCCAAAGCAGCTGCATTAAAATTGGGTTTATATTTTAATTGGTTTGCCAAGGCGAGCACCTTCTCCTTCGTTTCTGGGTTTACATCATACGTATCCCGTAAGGCACGTGAAACTGTAGAAACGGATATCTGGAGAATCTCTGCAATATCTTTTATACGTAGTGGACGTTTTTTCATCAAAAATATTTTAATATTCGGTTCACTCTATACTTGAGTCTGTATGCAAATATAACAATCATTTACAAATAAATAAATATGAAAGCGATAAACTCGACCACCACAAAAAGAAAGCCTCTACCTATAACAATCCTACAATTCGGAGAGGGTAATTTTTTACGGGGCTTTGCCGATTGGATGATTGACAAAATAAATTCCGAGGAATTAACAGCCCACGGCGTAGCTGTTGTTCAACCAATCGAACAAGGAATCAGCGAATTACTGAATCAACAGAACTGTATGTACCACGTAACCCTCCAAGGTATAAAAAACGGGCATCCGGTAAAGGAAAACCGTCTTATCAGCTGTATCCAGACAGCTATCAATCCCTATAAGGAGTACAATGCATATGAAAATCTGATACTCAGTCCGGATCTTAAAATAATTCTGTCAAATACCACCGAAGCCGGCATTCGGTACGACGATCAGGACGACCTGTCTGCTTGTCCGCCTAAAACCTTTCCGGCAAAAGTTACAGCTCTACTATATAAGCGCTTTAAGAAATTTGGTGGCAGTGCAACCAGCGGATTATCCATAATCTGCTGCGAGCTGATAGAAGACAACGGATCTACCCTTCGCAGCTACGTTCAGGCACATGCAAAAAGAGAAAACCTCGGCACAAGCTTTATCCAATGGGTGACAAACAACTGTTTTTTTTACGACACGCTAGTGGACCGCATCGTTCCCGGATTTCCGTCTGACACCATTTCCGAGATTAAAGAAGAGTTGGGATATAACGACAATCTGGTTGTAAAAGGCGAATACTTCCACCTTTGGGCCATCGCCGGACATCCGCAGATTAAAGAGCTGCTTCCTTTCGACAGAGCCGAACTTAATGTCGTATTTACAGACAATATCCATCCCATACGTACAAAAAAAGTACGTATATTGAACGGTACACACACTGCCATTACATCCTTGGCTATGCAGATGAACTGTTTTACTGTGCGTGAAGCAATCACCCATCCGCTAATACACTCTTATATCAGTAAGTTGGTATTTGGCGAAATCATTCCCGTTATTCCTGAAAATCAGGATAAATTATGCGATTATGCTTCACAAATTCTGGAACGGTTCTACAATCCCTTTATCAATCATTATCTTAAAGACATCGCTCTTAATTCCTTGTCAAAATGGGAAACGCGTAATTATCCTACCGTTTTGGACTACTACAGCAAATATAAAAAAATAGCTGTTCAAAGTGCCTTTTCCCTCGCTTCGCTGCTGGTATTGTATAGCGGGAAAAGCCGTATCAGCTTTCAACCCAACGATGCCCCGGAAGCAGTCCATTTTATTCAAGATACATTCAATCCGGATAATCCCATCCTATGGATTAAAAACATACTTGAGAACCGGTCTATATGGAGCAACGATTTCACCCAAATACCCGGATTTATTGAACTGGTGAGCAAAATTGCAGCAAATATACTGGCCTTGGGTCCGGAAAAAGCGTTATACACGATTATCGAATAATTAAAACAGACAGAAATGAATACATTCATACAAATTCATGAAACCGACAATGTACTGGTTACATTGCAGAATCTAACAGCCGGTCAACCCGTCCAAACAGATCATTCAACTTTTTCTTTGAAAGAAGATATCCCGGCCGGACATAAGTTTGCATTGCATCCCATTTCCCAGGGAGGTCACATTTACAAATATGGATATTCCATCGGACATGCACTTTCCAATATACAACCCGGCCAGCATATTCACTCCCATAACCTGGCAACCAACCTGAGCGACAACCTTACCTATAAGTATCAGAAGGAAACAATCAATACGGACGTATCCGAAAGCAATCTCACTGTAAACGGGTACATCCGGTCCGACGGAAGGATGGGTATTCGCAACGAATTGTGGATAATCCCTACTGTGGGATGCGTAAACGGTATTGCGCAAACCATGATCGATCGTCTCAAAAAGGAGACAGACACTAACCATATAGACGATATACGGGTCTACACCCACAATTACGGATGCTCCCAACTGGGAGACGATTTGCTTAACACGCAAAAGGGACTGGCTGCACTGGCCAAACACCCCAACGCCGGAGGCGTGCTGGTGTTAAGTCTGGGTTGCGAAAATAACCAACAGACGTCCTTTAAGAAAGTAATGCAGACCTGGGACGAATCGCGCGTTCGCTTTCTGATTGCCCAGGAGGTGGAAGACGAAATAGAGGTGGGACTTTCCCTCCTCAAAGAGCTGGTGCTGGAAATGAAAAAAGACCACCGCCAGCCTCTGCCCATTTCATTACTCAAAGTAGGACTCAAATGCGGAGGCAGCGACGGATTTTCCGGAATAACTGCCAACCCCCTGCAGGGAAGGTTTTCCGACTGGCTCATCGGGCAAGGGGGAACCACGATTCTGACTGAAGTACCCGAAATGTTCGGTGCAGAAACCATCTTAATGAACCGGGCCCAAAACACCGAAACATTCAACCGGGTGGTATCCCTCATAAATGATTTCAAAGACTACTTCCGGGCAAACAACCAACCCATTTATGAAAACCCATCACCGGGAAACAAAGCCGGAGGCATTACCACCCTGGAAGAAAAATCACTGGGATGCACTCAAAAAGGAGGCCGCTCCGCCGTAGTCGATGTACTCCAATACGCCCAACCGGCAACCAAAAAAGGACTCAACCTGCTCAACTCGCCTGGCAACGATCTGGTATCCTCTTCGGCACTGGCCTTTGCCGGTTGTCAGCTCATCCTGTTCTCCACCGGCAGAGGTACCCCGTTCGGCAGCTTTGTACCCACCATAAAAATAGCAACCAACTCGGCATTATACAATCAGAAAAAAAACTGGCTCGACTTTAATGCCGGTATTTTATTGGAAGGAACCCCCATGGATACCCTGTTGCAGCAATTTACAAAAAAGGTACTGGCCGTAGCAGAAGGCTCCATGTTAAAACACGAAATAAACGGATACAAAGAAATAGCCCTCTTTAAAACCGGAGTCATACTATAAAAGGATAAGAAGAAGCCATGTCGACGGGGAACAGGATACAGAAACCCGACCTCGTCGAAGCGAGCGTTAGAGACAGACTTAAAAAGGTGGTTAAAATATAGAACATAAACTTTGCCAATTTTAATACCTATATATTTTATCCACCTCTAATAGTCTGGATAACCTTTTTTGATGTAATAATAATCTTGTTTAGCAATTAAGCCCAACCAGTGCTTGTAAAATGAGTGCCATTTTTTGAATCAAGTATCTCAGAAAAATCCAGATCAACTTAGACCTTAAATTTTGCTGCATAACGTATCCATTTTCCCATTAAATTATACCATCCATTACTCAAAATAAAACCATTTATTTCTACTTTACCATTAATTTTGCACTAAATATGAATTATAGTATGTTGAGCTTCTATCGGTAACGTTACCGATAACGTTATCGGTTTTTTATTTAGAACTTTCTTTCAGTTTTAAATTATTGTGATTTACCTTTGGTCAAACAAATCAATAAAACACATGTAAAACATAATGAAAAATGCCTATGGACAAACACAATTAATTTGAATTTTATCAAGAAATGGGTTTTGAATTTTTAGAGTAAGCTCATTTCATAATTGTTATATTGAATAGTTAGTCTTAAAAAATAATGTTTATAACCTAATAATCTAGTGGATATATGATAGAAAACCCATTGTTTACATCTAAAAAACAAAAAAGATTTAGATTAAAGAATTCTTTTACTTTAATATGCTATTCTTTGCTGTTTATTTTCTTATCACATTTTCAGTCGTATGCAAATAACGTTCCTGAACACATTGCTACTGTAAATAAAAACACCGAAAAGATATTACCGAATGTTTTACAAAATAGTACAAAACAAATATCCGGGAAAATAGTAGATGAAAAAGGCGAGGCTTTGATTGGCGTTAACATCTCTGTAAAAGGGACTTCATTAGGTACAATATCGGATATAGATGGTAATTTCATAATAAATGTTCAACCCGATGCTGTATTGATTGCCTCATATGTTGGTTACCTAAGTCAAGAAGTTGGCACAAGTAATAAAACAATGGTTAAGATTGTTCTTAAAGAAGATGTTAAATCACTTGATGAGTTTGTTGTTATTGGATATGGTGCGGTTAAAAAATCAGATTTGACAGGTTCTGTACAGAAAGTTGATTCCAAAATTCTGAAAAATCAAACAGGAACTCAAATCTCAGAAATGTTAGCTGGGAGTGTTGCAGGTTTTAACGGTGTTCAAGGATCATCGGCAAAGGGAGGAGGTAGTATGGAGATTAGAGGACGTACTTCTTTGAATGCATCCACCGAACCAATGATTGTTCTTGATGGTGCTATATTCAATGGTAGTATGCTGGATATCAATCCGCAAGACGTTGAGTCGATAGAGATTTTGAAAGATGCCAGTTCAGCCGCTATTTATGGAGCTCGCGCATCTAATGGAGTCATCATGGTCTCTACAAAAAAGGGTGAAAAAGGAAAGCCTATGATTGCTTTTTCTGCACAAATTGGCTCAGCTAGCCCTACCAACATGTATAAGTCATATGACAAGAATGGTTATATGACTTACAAGAGAGATATGCAAAGAGCAAAAAACCCTAAGATGGTTTCATACTATTATGATGATCCCAACAATCTACCAGCAGGAGTTACTCTTGATATTTGGAGAAATGCCAGTGCTAATCCACAAGCAGATAATACGAAAGAATGGTTAAGTAGATTGTACTTTTATCAGACTGAAGTAGATAATTACCTAAACGGCAATACGGTCGATTGGTTTAGTGAGGCTTTTGGTTCTGGGCTTAGACAAAAGTATGATGTGAATATCAGTGGTGGATCCGATAAAATGTCTTATTTCTGGTCTGTCGATTATCAGGATAATGAAGGCGTTATCACAGGAGACGACTATTCTGCAATAAGAACTCGTTTGAATTTTGACTTTACAATTACGGATTGGTTGACTGCTGGTATTAATACGCACTTTACTGATAGAGATGAAAGTGCTGTCCCGGTAGATCTTTCAACCATGTATTATATGAGTCCATACGGCTCTATGTTTAATGAAGACGGTTCTACAAAATGGTATCCTAATGATTATGCGCTAGCCAATCCATTTTTGAATTATTATGGGCAAGACAAATTGAAGAAAGTCAACTCTGTATTTGCATCTGCTTATACAAATATTAAACTTCCTTACAATATAAACTATAAAATCTCTTTCCAACCTAATTATACTTTCGCAAGCGAATATAACTTTTACCCGTCTTCTATTCCTGCAGGAGGTCAAGGAGGAGTTGCATCTAGGGCTGAGTCTAAAAATATGAGCTGGATATTTGACAACTTAGTGAGCTGGAAAAAACAATATGGTATTCATGGATTTGATGTTACTCTACTGTTTAGTGCAGAAAAAGCTCAAAGATATCTAACATCAGAAAATAATCAAAAATTTATTCCTAATGAAAATCTCACATTCAGCGGAATACACTTTGGTACTGTTCCTACTGTCAGTTCTGATGATACACAAACAACAGCTGATGCATTAATGGCTAGATTAAACTATACTTTACTTAATAAATATTTGATCACTGCCTCTGTTAGACGAGATGGTTATTCAGCTTTTGGTGTAAATAACCCTAGAGCGACATTCCCTGCAGTTGCTTTAGCTTGGAAAATTTCTGAAGAAAGCTTTTTTAAAATACCTCATGTTTATCAAATGAAACTTCGTATGTCCTGGGGTGAAAACGGGAACAGGGACATTGGGGCTTACGCAGCATTAGCACAATTGAAATCAGTCCCTTATTTTAATGGGACAAACAGCAGTGTGGGAATTGTAAGTAGTACTTTGGCAAACTCTGAGTTGAAATGGGAAAGAACTTCCTCATATAACATAGGCATGGACTTAGGTCTTTTTGATAATCGTATTGACCTGACTGCGGATTTCTATGTAATGAATACATTGGATTTGCTAATGGCGAGACAATTACCTGAGATTACAGGATTCAAAAGTATTATGACAAATTTGGGCGAATTACAGAATAAGGGAGTTGATCTAACATTGAATACTGTTAATATTGACAATAAAAACTTTAAATGGACATCAAATTTTGTTTATTCTGCTAATAGAAACAAGATTGTTAAATTATTTGGCAACTATGAAACTGTTGAAATTAATGGTCAGACGGTTCAACGAGAATTACCCGATTATACGAACAATTTATTCCCTGGCCATGCAATTGATCAAATCTGGAATTATAAAGTTTTGGGGGTATGGCAACAAGATGAAGCTGAGGAGGCTGCTCGTTACAGACTTTTACCGGGAGACTGGAAAACTGAAGACGTAGATAATAATGGTAAGCTTGAAGCTCTGCACGATAAACAATTTGTAGGCTACAAAGAACCAAGATACAGATTAGGTTTTAGAAATAATTTCACGTTCATGGAAAACTTTAATCTTTCCATCTTCTTCAGAGCTGATTTGGGACATAAAGCTGCATTCTCAGATGCTTTGCGAGCTAATGGAGCAGATACTGGAGAAAAGAGAAATTCATTTGATCTCCCTTACTGGACTGTTGAAAACCCAATCAATGATTATTCAAGACTTACTCCTAATACGAGTGTCTATGGAGGAGGACTTAATATTTATAAGTCTCGTTCTTTCTTGAGACTTCAAGATGTATCTTTTTCTTATACTGTTCCAAAAGTATTCACAGATCGTTTCAAATTAAATAATCTTGAAGTTTATTATTCAGGTCATAACTTATTATGCTTTACCAAGTGGCCAGGATGGGATCCAGAATCATTGACTACACCTATGCCCAGAAGCCATACATTTGGTCTTAGGCTTTCATTGTAACAAGGATAACGATACATAAATTACGATAATAAATCATAAATTAATTATATGAAATATATTAAAATTCTTCTATTAACAATACTTGTCACGTCGTTAACAGTTTCTTGTGGTGATGATTGGTTAAATCCAAATCCAAAATCTTTTTACACTCCTGAAAATGTGTTTATTGATGAGAACGGTCTGTCAGCATTATTGATAACTATGCGGAAAGACCTTAGTACAGAGTGTACTTCAAATATCCATTACATCGCTGCAGACATTGCTGCATCCGATTTGGCTTCTCCTTGGTCTCAGTTAGATTTTTATAACCTAACTCCAGCTAGTTCAAAGTATTATCCATACTTAACAATATTTACTAAGGCATATGAATTCATCAAGAACAGCAACGTTCTTATTTCTAGAATTGATGCAATTGAATGGAAAAGCGAAAGTAAAAGGAATGCGGTTTTAGCTGAAGGTCTATGGTTCAGAGCTTATTGGTACTATCGTTTGGTAAACTCTTATGGAGATGTACCTTTCATCGGAGAAGAGGTAACAAGCGCTAAATTAGACTTTTACACTCACAGCAGATGGGCTATTCTTAATAAAATCCAAGAAGATTTGGAGTTTGCTACACAATGGTTACCTGAGAAAACAGCACCTGGAGTAATTTCAAAAGGTGCCGCTCAACATTTACTGACGAAGGTGTATCTTGCCAACCTAAATTTTGATAAAGCGATAGAAACAGCTGACAAAATCATTAATGGTCCGTATGCGTTGATGACTAAAAGATTCGGTGTTGATGCATCAGATACAAGACGAAATTTGTTATGGGATCTTCATAGACCTAAAAACTTCAATATAGCATCAAATACAGAAACTATATTGGCCATTGTAGACAGATATGAAGCTCCTGCTAACGCTAAATCTCCCGGGTTACACACAATGCGACAATACAACCCTTCATGGTGGGCTGTAGAAGTTTTAGACAGTCAAGGAAAAACTGGTATGGTGGCTTCAGGTGCTCAATATGACTCATTAGGGAGAGGCAATTCAAATGTTCGTCCAACCTCACATTACCAATATGGCATCTGGAATATTAAAGGCCAAACATGGCAAAACACATCAGACTTAAGAAGAGCGGATATAAACTGGGTAGATACAAGCGAAATTATATATAACAATCCTAAATCTGTTGATTTCGGAAAACCTGTCAAGAAATCTAATTTTGCAAATCCCGTTGATACTTTTAGGACATATTATGCTATAACACACTATAAAATGTATGTACCTATGGATGACCCTAACGCGATGCCTATGGGCGGAAACGGAGACTGGTATATATTCAGACTAGCGGAAACATATTTGTTACGTGCTGAAGCATATTATTGGAAGAATAACCTTGCAGCTGCAGCAAATGACATTAATAAAGTAAGAGCAAGAGCAAACGCTGTTCCTGTCGAACCAAACGAAGTTACATTGGAATTTATTCTTGATGAACGTGCTAGAGAGCTATATGCAGAAGAACCAAGGCATTCTGAGTTAATTCGAATCTCTTATATCTTAGCCAAAGCAAATAGAAATGGTTATAGTTTGGAAGGGTTTAGCAATAAAAACTTTTACTATGATCAGGTTATGAAGTACAATGAGACATATAGACAAAAAGTCACCCTTTTAGACAATGTAGCGACAATGGCACCTTTTCATGCTTTGTGGCCTATTCCTGATGCAATCATTACTGCAAATACGCTTGGAGTAATTAATCAAAATGTAGGTTACGATGGAGCTGAAAAAAATGTGAAGCCTCTTGAAACAATCAAGTAAATAAAAGATACAACAATACTAAATTATGATTAAAATAGTTACTATCCTAGGAATGCTATTTTTGTTTCTTTGATGGTAACTATTTTACTGTTTTTAGAAAATCTATGACAATGACTACACGAAGAGATTTTATTAAAACATTGACTTCTGCAGGAGTAGCTGGATGTATCCCAGAATTGGGCATCTCTCAACCGGCATTAAATTTATTAAAAGAAAGTGCTACATCAAATTTGATATGGGCAAATCTATTGCATCTAAGTACGAACATGTGGGAGGACAACCCTTATGTTAGTGATCACTCTTTGTTGAAAGATGCTATAAATGCACACGATGTTTATAAAGATGATTACAAATACACAAACTACAAAGAAGCATGTGCTTGGGCTATGCGAGCATATCGTCCTTATTTGATAAATGAAGATAAGACATGGGATTCAATTCTTAAAAACATGTCTGAGTCTGGCATGAATATGGTGATTATAGACTTAGGTGATGCTGTTAAGTATGATAGTCATCCTGAAATTGCCATCAAAAATGCTTGGACAATTGATCGCTTGAAAGCCGAAATACAAAAGATTCGAAGCCTTGGTATGGAGCCTATTCCTAAATTGAATTTTGCTGCTTCTCATGATGCATGGTTAGGTGAATACTCCAGAATGCTCTCTACTAGACAATATTATTCTGTCTGTAAAGATCTTATTAATGAGGTGATTGAAATATTTGAAAATCCTCGCTTTTTACATCTAGGTATGGATGAAGAGACTGCAAAACATCAAAGGCGCTATGATTATGTTGTGATACGTCAGAATGATCAATGGTGGAAAGATTTGTATTTCTATGTAGATGAAACAGAAAAGAGAGGAGTAAGACCTTGGGTCTGGTCTGATGATGGATGGAGACATCCGGAACTTTTCTTTAAAAAAATGCCTAAATCAGTAATCCAAAGTAACTGGTATTATGATACTGAGTTTGACTTATCAAAAATGAGTGAACCTTCTCTAACTTATCTCAAGTTCTATGATGATCTGGAGAAATACGGATATGATCAAGTCCCAACCGGAGGTAATTGGACAAATGATACGAATATGGAAGATACAGTTAAATATTGCAAGCGGGTCATCAATCCAGATAGATTATTAGGCTTTATGACCGCTCCATGGTTGCCTAATATGGACATATGTCTTGGTAGACACTTGGAAGCAATCGATCAAATTAAAATAGCAAAGAATAAATATTATTAAAATGAAAACTATCTTCTCTGTTTTGACATGTGTTATATTTGTCTTTGTCGGATTACCACTCAATGCACAACAAAGCAATTCCGTTAAAGAGAAAGTAATTAGATTTGATGATACTAGAAATTTTAATTGGGGATCTGATTTCGAGGAGGTCAATATAGTTTCCAGTGTTGATCGTGCAATTCAAAAAGCTTTTATTTATAAATCTAAGTCAACAATTAAGAAACCTTTAGTTATTAGCCTGCATACTTGGAGCGGAGATTACACTCAACGTGATAGCTTAGCCGAATTATGTAAACAAAAGGATATAAATTATATACATCCTGATTTTAGAGGTCCAAATAAAACGAAAGAAGCATGTGGTAGTGATTTAGTAATCTCTGATATTAATGATGCAATAGACTACGCGATAGCCAACTCAAATGTTGATACAACAAAAATATCAATTATTGGAGTTAGCGGTGGCGGTTATGTGACCTTGTGTTGTTTTATGAAGCTTAAACGAAAGATTTACAAATATTCAGCTTGGGCTTCAATTACGGACTTGGAAGCTTGGTATAATCAGAGTAAAATAAGAGGTAATAAATATGATGAAAATATTTTAAAATGCACATGTTCGGAGAATTCTCTAAATATTGAAGACGCCAGATTTCGTTCTCCCTTATACTCAAAAACGCCTTTGTCAAAGATTGGTAAAACTAAACTAAATATTTATGCCGGGGTCTATGATGGAATCCAAGGTAGTGTGCCATTTACGCACTCGATCAATTTTTATAATAAAATACTAAAAGATCTTGGAGTAAAAGATCAGTCTAAGTATGTATCGGACTGTGAAAAGCTACATTTATTAGAGTTCCAAAATGCAATTGGTGAATTAGGATACCTCGGTATGAGGAAAGTTTGTTTACATAAAGAAGTAGATAATATCAAATTAACCATTTTTGAAGGGAATCATGAAATGTTGACTCAAATCGCATTTGATGAGATTTTGAAAAATTAATGCAAAAAATATGAAATATAAACATCTATATAATTCTCGTGGCTTATATCTTTAATTCAAATGAAAACTTGGGTGAAAGAGATTGGATTAATTTAAATTTTAAAAATTGTTATCCAACTAGAGAAGAAATGAATATTACACTTGATGGGTGATAGATTATATTCATTATCCTTATTTAGATTTGCTCGCACATGCTAGAGCCATAGAAAATAGATAAAAGGGAATATTCAAAGAATAAAAAAACAACTTGTCTAACCATAAAAAGAAGAAATACATATGAAAACAAATCGTAGAGGATTTTTGAAAGTAGCTGGACTAGCCGGAGCAGGGCTTGTAACAGGCTGTAATTCAGCCAAGGCAGCAAGTGGAAGCCTAGATAAAAAAACAGTTTTTGCACTTGATCATATCAGGGAAGAAGCAGAAAAACAGTATAAACAACTATTTAATATGTCAGGTTACTGTGCTCCTAAACTGGATGTCGTCCGGATTGGTTTTCTGGGAGTAGGCAATCGTGGTTCGGCTGCTGTTGAACGAATAAGTCGAATCGGTGGAGTTAGTATTGTGGCAATTAGCGACGTACAACACGATAAAGCAGAAGCTGCTAAAGCTCGAATCAAATCACCTGGACATGAAGCTACTTTGTATACAAAAGATGATGAAGCCTGGATGGAAGTATGTCGTCGGGATGATATTGATCTAATTTATATTGCAACTCATTGGGCTATGCATGCTCCTATGGCTTTATATGCTATGGAACAAGGAAAGCATGTAGCTGTTGAGATTCCTGCAGCTACAACTGTAGAGGATTGTTGGAAGTTAGTCGAAACATCGGAACGCACAAAAAAACATTGTGTCATCTTAGAAAACTGTTGTTACGACTTCTTCGAACTCTTGACTCTTAACATGGTTCGTCAAGGATTCTTTGGTGATATTGTGCATTGTGAAGGGGCCTATATCCATGACATTTTGCAAAGCTTTTTCGACAAAAAAAGCCGTTATAACAATTGGCGTTTGAAAGAGAATGCGGAGCGAAATGGGAATCTATATCCGACTCA
>RRZU010925438.1_pt1 | contig 12789 bp, 10 predicted proteins | sample 2165561 | NCBI WGS metagenome assembly RRZU01 (sample SAMN10456909, study PRJNA506462) | wastewater metagenome | isolation source: wastewater sludge | place: USA: Moscow, Idaho
ACATAGATGTAGAGGCACATGAAGCTGGCCCAGGCCGCGGCGAGCTTCACCTGGACAGGGACCCGATGATCCATGCGTGTCGTCGGGGCGGCTGCTGTCTGCGTGGTCATCAGGATTAGTCCTTCGTGGTGAGTCGAGTGGTTCTCCACCACGATGGCCGACGTCGCCTGCGGACTCATCAGCCCGCAGACCCGAGCTGAGCCGGCCGAAAGAACGTCCTTCCGGCCCTCCTTTCGGCTCGTGGCCGGGGCCCCAGGAGGAAGGGCGCGCGGGGTGTTCCTCGAGACATGCCCGTCCTCGGCCGCCCGGTCAGGGCAGGCCCGCGCGCGTGAACTCCTGCTGCAGTCGGGCACGACGGCGGTGTTCGAGACGCAGGTGCGCAATGACCTCGTCGACCTCCCCGGCGCGCGGACTGGCAGCGGCGAGCACGTGCATCCGGGCCAGGCGCCGGGCAGCCTCTCGGTAATTCCTCGCGTCGGCGGTCGCAAGCGTTGTCACGACGAGCCGGGTGTGGTGCGCCAGGGTGGCCAGCGGGTCGACTTTCTCGTATGCCGCGAGCACCCGATCCCAGACGTCGTCCGCCTCCAGCAGCAGATCGTGGGCGAGCGCCCACGCCAGCTCGACATCACCGAGCGACGTGAGGGCGAAGGTGACCGCCTCCCGGGGCGTCCCGGCGAGCCGTGCCAGCACCACCTCGCGCAGCTGCGGCCAGCCATCGCCGGCTGCATCGCGCACCAGGGCGGCGTGCCCCGCGGTGGGCCAGCGCTCGAAGGTGGCCAGCCGGGCATCGAGCAGCGCCTTCGGACGGTGCTCGGCGAGCAAGCGATCGAGGTATGCCGCGGCCGTCACCGCTTGGTGTCCCCCGCCTGGATGCGTGACCGCGCGCTGCGCCCAGGTGATGGCCAGGTCGACCTCGCCGATCTCCTCGAAGGCCGTGGCCGTGTCGGTCGACCACGCCGGAACCCGCTGATCCCGAGCGTGAGTGCGGATGATGGCCTCGATGTCCCGGTCGTGCACGGCCAGGCGCCGGTCGTTGTGATGGATCGTGAACCACGCTGCACGGTGCGGTGATTGCCAGATATCGCCGTGTGGAGGCTCGGCGCCCAAGGCGCCGCGTCGCACGTCCAGCTCGCGGCGGTAAGCCCGCATGCCCGGCTCGCCGAGGGCTGGAGCGTATGCCACCGGATCGATCGTGAAGAAGTCACACTCCTGCTCGAACTGGAAGTCGATCAGCCACCGCACCAACTGGGCCGGGGCCGCTGCTGCCGGGGCCGCGGTGCGGGCGTGCAGGTCGAGCAGCCGTCGGCAGGCGTCGCCGATGATCCCGCTGGAGTCGTTGGCGCGCACGATGACCGACAGTGCCGCCCGGATCGCCCGCTGCGTCACTCGGAAGACCTCTGCGGGGTCATCGGCTGCGTGGTGCTCGAGCAGATCGACTGCCTGATGCATGACGACACCGTGGGCGTCCGGCGCGCAACCGAGGCAGATCCGCGCGGGTGCGGATCGACGGGAGCACGGCGTCTGAGAGTGCGGACACGGGTGCGATCATGACAGCTCGCCCGGTGGTCTGTGCACCCTGAACAGCCCCCCACCCCTGTCCGATCCGGGGCACCGTGAGCTGGTGGCGCCGGTGAGCTGCGCGGGCGACGGGGCCGGGCCCTGTCAGGGGCCGTCGCCGCCTCCCCGCCGATATCGTCGAAGCCGACTCTGCGCACCAGCTGTCGGCTCGGCGTCCTCGATGTTGCCCTCGCAGCGCACCCGGTCGAGAAAGCGCGTGGGCGAACCGGGCTCGGACGTCTCGATGCCAGGATGGACCGCGACGTCGACGAACAACCGCGGGAAGAACCGCTGAGGATAGACCCCGGCAGCGAGCAGCCCGAGAGCCGGACCTGCCCATCCCGGCTCGTCAGGTTCAAGCGCGTCACCTGCTGGTCGGATCCGAGCGTGCCCCGGGTCGGTTCGCGGCGGAATCGCCGAGGGTGGCCGAGGTATCAAAGAGGGTCGCGACGTCAGCAGCGAGCCGGCCGGCCGTCCACCCCTCGGGATGGAACGAGCCTGACAGGGAGGTGGCCTGTAGGTGCGGGAACAACGCTGCGACAGCGTCGTCGACCTGAGCCTGACGCTGGTCCAGGACCTTGAGCACACCAGCTGCCGCAGTGCTCCCGAGCGGCCGACCGGTGACCGGTGAACCGGTCGGGTCGTCGGGGTCACCCGCGGCCGCGAGCGCGGCTTCGGTGGCCTCGGCGGTGGCGGCGCGTAGCCGCTCCCCGATCCGCTGGGCGAAGGCACTGAGGAAGGCGGCCCGGAAGGCCCGAGTGCCGCTCGCGCCGCGTCTGGATCCGGCACTGGCGCGGGTCATCGCCCGCACACTCTGCACGAGCAGCGACGTGAAGATCGTCTCGGCCGCGGCCAAGTCGGGCTCGTGGCCGACGACGGTGACGAACCCGAGATCGCCACTCCAGACGCACCGACAGCGATTGGCGTTGGCGACCTCTTGCAGGAGTGCGACCTTGGGCCGCTCGTAGGGCCGGTCGATGCCGATCCGCACGGCCCGCGGCCCCGCGGTCCGTGCGGGCCCCGTGCTCGCCAACATCGCGGCGTCGATGCTGTGCCGCGCCATGAGCGACTGGGCCCCGGCGGTGAAGGTCTCCGCCTCTGCCTCATAGGGGGTCGACTCGGCCTTGGCCAGCAGCGCCCGCACCCGGCTCAGGATACGTTCCTCGACCGGCGGCCCCGCCGGGCCCACGGTGACCACTGCGGTGCCTGGCAGCGGATCGAGCACCTCCAACGGGGGCACGCGCAACATCAGCGCAGCCACCTGCAGACCCGCCTCGACGATGTCGTTGAAGTCGCCGTCCAGGGCGGCCACCCGAGCCGTCACCGGGTCGGTGTCAGCGCGCCACCACACTGTGGCGCCGATCTCCCGCAGCTGCGCCGGCCACCGTGGGGCTATGGTCGAGGCGGCGAACGTTGCAAGGTGGTCGGCGATCTGGTCAGCGACGATCTGTTGACCGAGCGCACCGAGCTGGCGGCCCACGAACCGGTGGATGTCGGCCGGTTGCCACCCCAACTCCCACACCGTCTCCACGCAGATCCGCAGCGCGCTGCGCAGGTGGCGGACGACCAAACCGCGCCCCGGCTCACGAAGACCGAGCTCGAGCACCCGCGTGACCAATCGGTCACGCCCGTGCCGGGACCCGAGGTAGAGCTCCTCCACCGCCTCGCCCACCCGGTCGGCGATCAGCTCCGAGAGCCGTTCGTCGTCGCTCAACCCTCGGGGCGGTCCGACTGGCTCGTCAGGCTCGAAGCACGGGGTGGATGGCCCGGGAGACTCGGCTCCCGGCATACCCCATGCGGCCGAGCCACCTGCGGCCCGTCGGGCTCGGCGCTCTCGGGCCTTCGCCGCACGGCGAGCCTGGTTGTTGCGTCCCATCACTCGTCCTCACTCGCTCGGTCGGCACCGTGCCTGAGAGACTCTGCCATCTCGCGGGCGAGCCGCCCAACACGTCGAACGGTCCGACGCGGACGCCAGTGATCTACTCGGCTGTGGTGCCCCCTGGTCGCGGTGGCCCGCGTCAGTCTCAAGCCAGTTCCCACAGAGCCGCCAAGGGGACGGCCACGAGTCCGGATCCGAAGGGCAGCGTGCGATCACCGGTGTAGAGGACGACCCCCGCGAGGAAGTCGGCGCCACAGCGGGCTTGCAGATGACGTATGCCGCGGAAGTCGTCACTGCGGACCGTCGCCGAGGCCTTGACGTCGATGGCGACAACGCGCCCCCGCCGATCCTCGAGGACCAGGTCGACCTCGACCTGGTCGCGGGTCCGATAGTGGTAGAGCTCCGCGCGGGTGCGCGCCCAGGTCAACTGGCGGGCGATCTCCATCGCCGCGAACGCCTCGAGCAGCCCCCCGAGCGGAGCGTTCTCCCGAGCCAGCCCGGTGGCGTCCAAGCCCAGAGTGTTCGCGGCGATACCGGAGTCGACGAAGGCGACCTTGGGCGCTGCGACTGCTCGCGCGCTGAGGTTGCGTGACCAGGCGGGGATGCGCTTGATGAGGAACACCTCCTCGAGGAGGCCGACGTAACGAGCCGTCGTGGGCTGCGGCAGGCTGAGCGCCGACCCGAGGGCCCCGGGGACGAGCAGTTGCCCCGAGCGCGCGGCCAACAGCCGGATGAGGGCGCGCATCTGGGGCGCCCGCTCGATCTCGGACACCTGCATGACATCGCGGTTGACCAGATCGGCCAGGTATTCGTCGAGAAACCGCTCCCGCCGACGAGCGGGTCGGGCGACCGCGCCGGGGAAACCACCCCGCACCAGTCGCTCGAGGTAATCCTGGCGACCCCATGAGGTGGTGTGCCGCACGTCCGCACCGCCGTCGAAGATCAGGTCCACGAAAGCGTCCGACCCCTCAGCGTCCAGCTCTCCCTGGGAGAGCGGCCACAACTCGATGGACTCCATGCGACCAGGCAGCACGTCGGGGACCGACCGCAGGCCCAGCAGTCGCGCGCTGCCGGTCAGCAGGAACCGCCCAGGCCGAGGGTCCTCGTCCACCGTGGCCTTCAGCGACAGCAGCAGATCAGGCTCGCGCTGGATCTCGTCGATGACCATGAGGCCCGGGGCCTTGAGGAACTCGACCGGATCGGCTGCCGCCGAGCTGCGGTCGGCTGGACGGTCCAGGTTGCGCCACTCCGCGGCGTGCTCACGACAGAAGCCCGCGGCCAGGGTGCTCTTGCCGGCCTGTCGGGCCCCGGTCACCAGCACCACTCGGGTGTCATCGAGCGCCTCGGCCACCCGCGGCGCGATGCGTCGCGGAATGATCCGGCCGATCGGCGACTCCGGCACTCTCACCACGACTCCAGCATAGCCGGTGTGTTGATCTTGCCGCTGTAGTTGCGTTGATCTTGCCGCAAGCTACGTGTGGATCTAGCCGCTGATCCGGCAAACGCCGGCTGGACCGTCCGCGGGACTTCTCAAGGCGGCGTGGGGTCCCGCTCCCGCTCTAGGTCGAGCTGCCGCCTGAGCCGACACGACGTCGCCGGTGCGCGGCATACGGTCAATTCTTCGACGAGCGCCGCGATCCGCTCCCAGAACGCCGACGCCTGCTCCGGCGAGATGCGCCCGTGCCGGATGAAACACCCACAGCTTTCCGTCCTCGTATGCCGCGCTCGACTCGTGCGCAGCCACCGGAAGTCGTTGACGTCGCGGAGCACCACCTCCCCGGAGGTGGGTGCGGCGACGTAGAACAGCCGGGCCGTGCGGCCGGAGAAGCGCTCCTGCATGGCGCGGACCTTGCGCGTGCGCACGACCTGCAGGGGTCCGTTGAGCGTCAGCCTCCACGTGGTGCGCGACGGTGCTCTTGGGGCACCCGATCGCCTGGGCGAGCCCGGAGACCGTCGCGCGGCGTGCGGGCTACCAACCGGTAATCACCCTGCGCCAAGGCCGGCTGTGGCGCACGCCACACCCCCAAGCAACAACGCTCACCACACGCCCCCACACCTGGTGGCTCAGAGGGCTCACACGCCCATCTTGCTGACAGCTACGATGGCCATATGGCAGTTCCAGAAAGCCAGATCGCCCTTCGCCTCCTGGTCGTCTCGGACCTGCTCGCGACCAACCAACCCGATGAACCGGTTTCATGGATGGTCCCGCCATATGAAGGCAATCTCGAGAATCCCTTCTTTGCCATGCAACAGACTCTTGGCGATGTTCGTCTTGATCTAGTAGTATGCGCGGGCAATCTCATTTCGTCAGAAGATTCCCCCGCCCTCCACGAGATCTGGGCACGTCTCGCAACTTTCGCCGAAGAACATGACGCCAAGCTAGTGTGCGCCCCGGGAGACCATGATACCTTCTCAGGGGGCGACGGGATCCGGACTTTCGAGCATCTGAGAACACTACAACCCACTTACCCAATCCCATCGCACGATAGCCCCGACGCATACTGGCGAGACAGCTTGGCCGTCCTCGAGGACCAATCCGGTGAGATAAGCTACAGAATTCTAACCCTCCTCAACGGAGCGAAAAACCCCAACCTGGAGCCCCAGCTAGCCGGGGATAGCACGATCTCTGCGCTAGAGAGATACTTAGAAGCGTCGGAGCAGTGCTCAATTCAGATACTTCTCCTCCACGAGCCTCTCGAGGACCCCCCAAACCCACTATGGACTTCCCCCACTGCCATTCCCAGAGCAGGCCGCATCCTGCAACTTCTTGAAAGCACCGGCCAATGGCTAATCATTCATGGGAATCATCAACCACCGGATGCCTTTTACGCCCACGGCGGTAGCGGAGCCCCTGCGATCTTCTGCCCCGCAAGCTTCGCGAGTCGCTCCGGCACCGTGCTAACAGGCCTCCCCAATCAGTTTTACCTTATCGAAATTCCAGTTCCAGGTTCTGCGACCCAACATCAACCTCTTTCCATGCCCATCATTTTCCGAAGCTGGGATTGGAAATATCCATTCGGATGGCAAACGGCAAGTACCAACCTTGGCCTCCCCTCCGTGGGCGGGATGGGCTGGCGCACTGACCTAGTCGCCCTAGCCGAGGCTATCCGCCAGCATGTAGTCGAAAAGGCGGCTTCCAAGCTCGGGCCAACGCTAACGTTCTCGGAGCTTCGAGCCCGGATCCCCCTTCTTCCATTCCTAATACCGCGCGATCTCACGGCGGTCATTCGTCACTTAAGTACCGGCAGCCCCGCGGTGTTCACAAGCCATGACTCCAATGGGCAGATACTTCACATGGGTGTTAGAGCGCTGCCCACCATTGCCGAGACAGCGTGGCCTTTACGTTCTGACGACCGGGGGTTGAGATGGAACTAGTTGACCAGCGCGCGACACGTCCAGACCCTACTTTCTCCGCAGCGTTTAATGCTCGCACCATGACCGCCCCACAGGTCGCCGCGTCCTTTGTTGCGCCGTCCTTCTTTCCAAAACTTCTTTCCGCTAATAACTCCCTACTGTCCGGTCCTCGTGGTTCGGGAAAGACTACACTCCTCAAGATGCTTCAACGGGAGGCTCTCAAGGTCTGGGACTCTCCCGACTCTGAACAAATACTCCAACAAATGTCCTACACTGGAGTATTCGTAGCCACAGATCGCACCTGGAAGGATCAACTGCTTCCTACTTCTAGGGCCACGGAATCCCAAGTGGAACTCCGACTCGCGGAATCCGCATTCACTGCTCATACACTTAGGCAGCTTATTCGGGCGATCGCTCACAGGTATTCGGAACTGCCCATTGCGCCCGAACGTCGAAATGCGGGTGAGCGTGAGATCGCACGCGCGATTGCGAAAATGGCCGTCGTGAACCCTGACGAAGACACGTTTCGCTCACTCGCGATAGCTCTCTCTATTCGTCTCAACGACATCGGGACGTACAGGTCTCTTGTAGCTCGTGGCGATGATCTTCCCCAAATGCCGTCCTGGGCGCATGGCGAATGCTTAACCGTGGCACAAACGGCTATAGATATATTCAAAGAGGTGGCCGAAGATGTCGACCATCAGTGGGCCTTTCTGTTTGACGAGTTGGAACTTGCTCCGACCCAAATCGTTGAAAGTCTCATTGGGGCAATGCGGGGGCAGGCTGAAGGGATAATCTATAAGCTCAGCCTTGCACCAGTTCAACCAGAGCTTTCCCTTCTGAATCTTCCAAACACGGGGGTGCCCGGACAGGATTTCGAAGTTATTCGACTAGACTATCCCAGACAAATCTTAGCCCGCAATTTTACCATAGCACTCCTTCTGAAGAGCTTGCCAAACGATAGGTCGAACTTGCGCACCATTCTTGGCCGTAGTCATCTGACCCATCATGACGATCCCCTTGACGAGCATAACTTCGCACACGATGCCGCGAATGATGTGGCGGAGGGACCGAGTTCCCAGACTGATGTGGCGGAGGGACCGAGTTCCCAGACTGATGTGGCGGGGGGACCGAGTTCCCAGACTGATGTGGCGGAGGGACCGAGTTCCCAGACTGATGTGGCGGAGGGACCGAGTTCCCAGACTGAGGCAGAATTTTATGATAGCACTCCATACGCTCGGGGTTCTCGCCTCTGGTCTGCATATTTGGAACTGAGTGAAAAAGATGACTCGTTTAAGTCGTGGCTCGCACATAAGGACATCGATCTATCGGCGCTTGAGAAGCTCACTCCTCAAGAGAGGGCATCGGCGCTCCGAAAGGTCCGTGCGCTTGTAGTCGTACGGAATTTCTATCGTGGAGATCAGGCCCGCAGGAGTAGGAAATCGTACGAACTCTACTGCGGATACGATGCCGTTGTAGCATTCCTTGACGGCAGCCCTCGCATGATACGCGCGATGAGCGATGAGATGCGACGGGCATCGAACAACTACACCCGTTCGCTCTCTGTTTCGGCGCAAAGTAGAGCGATCGAGAACGTGATGAATCGATTTATGGCCCTGATCAGGGCTCAAGAGGCACTCCTGACTAAGACTGGCAGGAGTTACGGGGTGCTCACGATTCTAGACTGTATTGGGAACGGGCTGGCGCGTTCCGTGGTAATCGAGCCCTTCAACGACAACGTCGCGCTTACCTTCAAGGTCGACGGCACCCTGCCAAATCATGTCACGCGAGCTCTCCAGTTGGCTGTCAACTGCGGCGCAATCGTACATTTGCCTAGACGCGGTGGCCCTGATGCGTTGAGGCCAGACCTTGTCGGTGAACACTTCCGCCTAAGCTACCTATTGGCTCCGCGCTATGGCATACCGATGAGGCTTGGCAGACCAGTATCTCTTCGCCAACTTCTCATCGAGGGGGGCGGCCAGTGGCTCCTAGATTCCCGTCGCGGGACCGCCGTCCATCGTGGGGCGCAAAGCCTGCCCGGAATGGAGGACCCGCATGTTCACTGATCCCCTCGGCTCGCCGCACTTGACGGTGCAGCCGCTTTCTAGAGAACAGATGCTCGATCGTAGTGAGCGGTACGACTGGGTGATCGGAGCGATCGGGTATGAGCGGCGTGCAAGGTTTGTCGCTGAGTCCCTGGTAGAAAAGTCTCGCTTGGTCGTTGGAATTCCGTTTGCGGTCAATCGCGAGCTCTCCTTCAACGCGAATTACAAGTGGTTTGCACGCTATGGAGAAGTGTGGGAGGTCTCGGAGGCCACCATCCGCCAGACAATCGCAGCTGCTACGTCTACAGTTCAACGACCCCGTGGTCGGCCGTTGCACGTTGCTGTCGACATTTCATCGCTTACCCGTCAGCGCTTGGCGGACATCATGTTGGCTCTATACGTGGAGACTATGACTCCACTCATTGTCGACTGGATCTATTCGCCTAGCCATTCGCCAAATATTGCCATTGACACTGCCCCCCTTACCGTAAATGGACCACTGCGCGGTTTCGAGGGGTGGGGGGACCCGGAGGAACCGCTCTTCGCTGTTGTGGGCGCCGGGTTTGAAGGCGATCTGGTTTTGGGCATTCTGGATGATCTTGAAGCCCAGAACGCTTGGGCATTTGTGCCAAGTGGCTACTCATCCAAGCATGACCTACGCCTGGAGAAGGAACTCAGGGGTCTTCAGAACGTCCTTGCACAAGACCGATGGATCACTTACCGCGTAGACGAACCATTCGACGCACTCGCACGACTCTCGTCACTCGCCTCTGCATTAGCCGAGAGGGGGAGACTGGTTGTAATACCTTTTGGCCCCAAGCTATTTGCCCTAATCTCATGTTTAGTCGCGCTCACCAATAGGCGACGGATCACGGTCTGGCGGGCGAGCGTTGATGACGGTAGAAGGCCTCGGCAAAAGAGACCTAACGGTGACCTGCTGGGCCTACGAGTCTGTTCTAACTATCGTACAATCCAATGAGACGCTTGTGAAGATTCGTTCGCTAACCCGTCGTCTAGCATTTCGATCCCCAGCTAGGGTCGATGACCTGTGAACGACTTTGTTTCGCAGAAAAGAGAACTCCCGGATTACCGCATCGTTATCGATATTGGACATCACCACATGCACTCCACGTGCTACGAGATCGTAAGCGAGCTCGCTTAGTCTTCTTTGGTCACTCCAAGAAAATAGCGTTTGGTTGTAGTCAACGAAGCCGCAGGAAGGGCTGGCCCCCGCGTAGGGCGGATCGAAATAGACAAGATCGCCTGGGGCTGCCATCTGAGCGTGAGCCATGAAGTCCTGAGTTGTCAAGCGAACCCCAGACTGCCGAAGGACTTGGCTGCATGACAGCAAGTGTTCGGGATCAACCATTCTCGAACTCTTGGGCCGACCGAATGGCACATTGTACTCCCCACGTGAATTCACACGATAGAGTCCGTTCCATGCGGTCTTGTTAAGGTATATGAATTTCGCCGCAGCCTCTACTTCACTGGTGGCAACGAGGGCTCTTACTTCGTAGTAGGAGGCTCTGTCCACTGGCCACTGATGGAGCGCGTTCCAGACATGACTCGGATGGTCCCCGACCGTCCGAAAGCACGAAATCAGCGGGTCACACGTATCACCGAGACTAGCGAGGCTTGGCTGCAGTAGGAAGAATAGCGAGCCTCCGCCTAGAAAAGGCTCGTAGTATCTGTTGAATTGGGCGGGCAGGAAGGGGATGATCTCCGAGAGAACGCGTCGTTTCGACCCTGGCCAACGCAGGAACGGCCGCGGAAGTGTCGACATCGTCTTCTTTGCGCGTTCCTGCAGTGGCGCATAGCTGTAGCTTTGCGACGATTGTTCCGAAGAGAATGCGGTTCGAGATGCAACTGTCATAGCAGTCCCGGGCTATCGATGCCTGCGCGGATGGTTGCGCTTCTCCACCATGCTGACATCTCGTTCCCCAGCGTTTGATTCAGCAGTGCTAAGCCGACTACAGCTTCGTCGAACTCTGACTCACCACGGTCATTCAAGAATGCGTTGAGGTAGCCCGAGGCGACTGCAAGTGCGGCATGGTGTTTCGGAATTGCCGACAGTGTGGTGGGGATAAGGGCCGTCGCACTTCGCGCCTGATAGCAGGCCTTGACTAGGCGCGTCATTCCCGCTATGGTTTGCTCCTCTGAGTTTCGCAACGAGGCACACAGGTCTTCGTACTCCTGCGCGGAGCGCATTCTTTCACGCATATTTCCACGGCCTACTGGTGGGCGGTTCTTCTGCGCGAGTCTTCTAACAATCTGCTCGGTGCGAACAACTCCGACCAAGTCATCACCGGCGTTTGACTGGTCATCAGCTAGGCTCGATTCGTACATTACGTGGAGACTCCGAGCCGCAAAAATGGGCTGCGCCAAGACGGGTATTCTTAGTAGCGTCTCGATAAGGCGTGATTTTCTGGGAGTCATCCCAGACGCGTCAACTACGACTCGACGAGTGTCACACTCTGAGCATGTCCACACAATTTCATCCGGGTGGTATGTGCAGGAGTACTTCTCCAGTGGAGGTCCCCGCAGTTCATTGACTACCAATGTCTGCTGAAGGGCGGCCATAAGAAGTGTGACGTTATCGGGGGAGAGATCGGGGTCCAATTGAACACCCAGATTGCCCGTCACCCCGCCATCCGCAAGCCAGACCTTGAGACGTTGTGACGTGTGTCGGGGCGCCCAAATGGACGGGCCCGTCTTCGCCTTGGGTTTCCTTATCCTGAGGCGAGTCGGTGGAAGTACTGGCGGCAAAGCGGTGCTCGCCCGAACTGCTTTGCGGAGAGTGACGTTGCCTGCTTCGAAGAAGCCACGGTTGGATGAGCAGACTTGGGCATTAAGTGGGTTGGCAACGAAGAACATAGATCCGTGTTCACTTAGATCGGTCGAGACGAAGACATGTTCCTTCTGCCAATCTGCCTTGCTTAGACAAGACAGCCGATGAGATCCGAGAACCCCACTGTACAGAAAGTAGAGCCACAGACGAATACCATAATGCAGTGCAACGAAGAGGGCCAGCATAGTCGTCATCGCGGAGAATGGGAATGTGAGATGTTTGAGCGAAATGCCGACTACGCTCAAGAGCGCCAGTGTTGTCAGGATCGCGGAAGAGATAATAGCCGTTGCCGACGTTCTCTTGGAGGTGAGCAAGTCGAACGTATTTTGAATGAAAACACTTAACTCTGCGTTGCCTGGTCGTTCGATTGCCAGAAGAGCGTTCAGAAGACTTCCGCCGCTGACTGAAACGATCCGTCCCACGTCGTTCCACTTCTTTGAGTGACCTAGATAGAATAGGACCCCAAGAGCGCCAAGAGCTGCTCGGTATCCCCCGCCCGAAAGGAAGAGGTCGATTCGAGTGCGGGATGAGATTGGGTGATCCATAGCCTATGTGGTGTGGCGGACGAGTTGGCTTGATGAGGGGCGTCGGTTGGTTGTGTAGGAGCCTACCATTTTCACCGCAGGTCGGCATCGACTTCGCTGAGTGACTCAGAAACCCTGGGCCATGTTCGTGAAGCGGCTGTAGTGGCCCTGGAAGGCGACCACGATCGTGTCGGTGGGGCCGTTGCGGTGCTTGGCGACGATCAGGTCGGCCTCGCCGGCGCGTTGGGATTCCTTCTCGTAGGCCTCTTCGCGGTGCAGCAGGATGACCATGTCGGCATCCTGCTCGATGCTGTTGTGCACGGCGATGCCGTTGGCGACGAAGTTGTGGCCGCCCAATACCGTTGCGTCGTAGACCTGTGCGACACCAACGGGCTCGATGGAGACGACCGGCTCCCAGATGACGTCGTTCACGGCATACAGGTCGAGGTCGGCGGCGTCGAGGACGGCGACGACGTGGCCGAGGCGTTCGCCGGCGGCGGCGCGGTCGGCGGGCGTGCCGGCGCCGCGGTCGCTCATCACGTCACGCATCGACTCCCACACCTGCTCGGGCACCGCGGCGGG
>RRZU011044163.1_pt1 | contig 12789 bp, 30 predicted proteins | sample 2165561 | NCBI WGS metagenome assembly RRZU01 (sample SAMN10456909, study PRJNA506462) | wastewater metagenome | isolation source: wastewater sludge | place: USA: Moscow, Idaho
AACTCTCTCCATAAGTTTTGTAACTTTTTTTAACCTGTTTTCATGGGTCAACACATAATCACCCAACTCTACATTCTCTATTTTTTTGTACCCTGTTTTTGTGTTAATTTTGGTGTTTTCCAAAACACACGGAAAACTGTATGTAAATAAATCAATATCTTTTTCTAAATCTTTGCCCTTAACTTTTGAAATATCACCTAAATTATTATTTAATACTGCCGCTAAATAATAATCTTTAACAGTTTCAATATTAGTTGAATGAGTGATCGTGTGTTTCCAAGTGTTTATGTTTACTCCGATATTTCTTTCTTGTAAATAATTTACCATAACTTCTTTTTTTGGAAAATCATATGTATCTCGCAACTCTAAATAATCAGTATGTATTGCTGCATAACTTAACATTGCAAATTTATCAATCTCAATAGTTGAACGAATTTCATGTGGTATCTCTGCTAAGTCCATACCCATTTCTTGAAAACCAATTCCACTAAAACTTGTAATTGTTCTAATTGGTTTATCTTTTTTAAACCTAAACGTTGGATATAGTGCTTGAAATAAATCCATTTGTGCCATTATATTGTTCTCCTTTTACTCTTTGTTTGCGTCATTATACCTACCACTCCTCATCAAACCCAAACATATTTGCGTACAGTTGTTTCTGCATATAGTTTAATTCGCATTTGTAATTGTATAGTAGTTCTTTTAATAGTTCTATATCGTATTCTTCTATTGCTTTTTCATACTTTTTAGCATCTTCTACTTTTTGCACGTATTGTGCGTATTCTGTTTTCATGATATTATGTCCTCGTTATTTTCTTTAATATCTCTTTCAAGATTAGCAACGATTTGCTCTTTTGTCATATTGCATAAACCTAAACAATAATTAGTCTTACTTTTTTCACTTTGGTAAAAACCATTATATGAATACTGCCTAATAATTACACCCTCGTTGGTAAATCTTATTTCTTCACGAGGTAATTCAATAAAATAATCCACCCCATTTACGCTTTTATATAATTCTTTTTCGATATGGTCTTTATGTGAATAATCAAGTAATTTCTTTCTTGCCCTTTCGTATTCTTTTATCTTTTCATCTTTAAATAATTCATTGTATATTTCTATTTCTTTTTTTAGTAGTTCGGCTAATTTCATTTCTTCACCTTTCCGATTCCCAATCATCTTTCGTAACCATAAGTGCTGCTTGTTTTTTTGTTTACCCCTAGTATTTTATACATAGTGTATATCTCGCCATCAATTACGATGCTTTTGTTGAAATCATTTATCGTTTGGTGTTCAGTGAGTGTGTCTAGGTCAATCACTACCTGATAAAATGTTCTTTCGTTTATTACTTTAGACATCCAACACCTCCATCATATATTCTTCTAACGTATCCATATCTTCTCTAACCATTCTAATTAAAGCCTTTTGGCCTTTCAATTCATCTTTATTAAGCACTCTTTTTCTTCTTAACCATCTTTTATTTTGGTGGATTGCTGTTAGCGTTATTTCAGCTATTTCATCCAACTCTAGTTCGGTTAGCATTATCATTTCTGTAATTATTTTTCTTAGTTTATTCTCTTCCATCTCTCAAACTTCTTCCTAAATTCCAGTGCATCCATAGTAATTCTTTTCATCCCAATGTTGAATGTTACATAGGCTTTGTCTTTACTAATCATGATGCTTTCAATTTCAATGCCTATATTTTTATTTGCATATGTTGTTTTAATATAACCATTTTGTTTTGGGTGCCATATACTACCTGGTATTAACACTTATCATCAATCCAAACTAATATAAACCCAATTAAAGCCATAAATGTAATCATAATCCCAACCGTTAATATCACTCTACTTACCACCTTCCTGTTTGTATTAAAAATTCTTTAAATGATTCAAAATTTATATATCTTCTACCATTTTCTTTTTTTGTTTCAATATCATATATTGATATGTATGTGCGGACATTACTTACAGCAAGCTCAAACTCTTCTGCTATTTCTTTGGGTGTAAGCCAATCAACTTCATCTGGTGATGGTATATATTCTTCATTTGTTAATTCGCACTCAATAATTTTTATCCATTCTTCTGCTTCCGATTTTCTTGTGTCTCCAATTGGATAGAGTGCTAATGCTTTTTCTTTTAGGTTTTTGAGTGCTTGTAATGCTGTTATTCTGTCATTCATAATCTAACCTAATCTAACCTAATCATATCAACAGAAACAAACCAAACGCGATCCATGTCGCACGTTACTTCGTAAAGTAAAGGATAATGTGGACTCCAATGTGTGATAATACCTGTTCTAACCTTAGCGTCAAACATATTTTCAAACTTAACTTTAGTGCCAATTTCGTATGTTTCAAAAACTTTTTTTGGTTTCGATAATTTCAATAATTCGGCATAAACTTCTAGTGCGTGTAATTCAAGTGATGATTTATTTTTAACTTCCATAAGTGCATCGTATTTTTCTTGTATTTCTTTTCTATTCATTTTATTTTAGTTTCTCCTTTACTAATCTATCCGTTTCAATCATTACTCTGTGGTTTAAATGCAAGCGTTGAAATATTTGATATAATGGTTCATCTTCCTTATATTCAATAACCATTCGTGTATTGCCATGTTTTAGAATGTAGTTGTTATCTTCTATACTTTCTATAACATAACCAAACTCATGTAGTTCTTTTAGAAATGTTTGTAGTTTTTTACAAGGTGTTTTATCTTGTGGTAGTTTTCCCTTTTCCTGCATAAACTTTTCTTTTTTTGACAAGCCCACTTTCATCCTTGGTTTCCTTTCATCAGGTATTCGGTTACCATTTGTAATATTTCAAAATCTCTGTCCCATGTGTCTTCGGAAAATTCAACAATTCTATCATCTTCATGTATTACAAGCATTTCGTAACCATTACCATTGAATACCCTTAAACCAAAATATGTTCTGATTGTTTGATAACCTAAATCTTCTAAACTTCTAATTAGTTCGTCCATCTCAATCCTCCTTTTTCAAATAATCCTCTAAACTCGATTGCGTTGAGTTCGTTTTTTCTAACAATTCCTTGGATTTTTGTTTTTTCTATCAAGGTGTGTCCTTTCTCGGTCGCACTTCCAACTCCTCCAGCACTTCCAACTCCTCCAGCACTTCCAACGCTAACTTTTCTAATAATTCATCATCATTTACCGCAATCCTTAATACCCTTGCTTCATCATTCCAGATTGATAAGTTTTTAAAACTTGTTTCTTTGGTGAATATTTGTGATGTTTTGGTGTTCAGTATCCATTTCATTGCATGTTTTATGTTGTGTGTTTTCATGTTTGCCACCTCTTTCATGTCATATGCGTGTGTTTTCATTTGTACCGCCCTTTCATCTAATCGCCTCCAATGCTTGTGCTTGTTGTTCAGGTGTTGTTGTTTTAATGTATCTCATTGTAATATTGTTGAGATTTTCTGTTGAAGTATGCCCTAGCATATCTGCGATAATTACTTCTTGTACTTGGTTTTCACTTAATATAGTAGTGAATGTTGCCCTTAAACCGTGTGGGCTAAGGTTGTGAAAGCCCATATCATCAAAGTATTTGCGTACTCTTCGCCATAAAGCATTGGCCGATAAAGGCCCCCTTTGTCCTTGAAGTGGTTTACCAATGATTTCATTTGGTAGTAATGCTAAACTAACATCACGCTCTTTATCGCCTTTGGTTTGCTTAAGGCTTATAGCCTGTTTGCCACTTGTATCATAGTACACATGGTTGATAATACCTAAGTTAGCAACTTCGCCTATACGTAGCCCTGCGTAGCCCATAAGTGCTATTGCAGTTCTGACTACTCCAGATGAATTATTGTAAAGCATGTCTAATTCATCTTTTGATATTGCTTCGTGTGATGTGTTTTTTATCTTTGGTGCAATTTTTCCTTTTGCAGGATTACTACCATTTCTCAATTCATTATAGATTTGCCACTCAAAGAAGCCACTTATAGATGATAATCTTCTTGCGACTGTTGCGGTTGATAAACCGTCTTTATTCATTTTCATAACCCACATTTCAACATCTGAACGTGTTGCATTTTCTAAGTCATCTCCAAAGTGTTTAAAGTCATTTGAGATCGCTGTGATTGTGTTGTCTGATAGTTGCCTACCATATTTTAACCATTCTAGGTATTTTTCTGTATGTGTCATATCTTACACTCCTTTGTTTGTTAAATATATTATATAGTATTTATAATTACTTTGCAAGTGTTGATTACACAATCACCACCAATTCTCTACTTACATTAGTTCGGTTGACTACATAAGGAACACCAAGTTGATAGCACGCTTTGACTTCTGCTTCAAAGTATTTTTTATTTACTACTTTACTACGTTTTCCCATTTTTATTATGTAGATTTTTCCATTTGTTTTTATTGTACTTTTCTTAACCATAGGTGTCACTTTTAATTCACTTGTTTTAACCATATTTTTTTCTCCTCTTTTTTTATGATGATATACTTTGCATATTCGCCAGATCGCATACTGCCGTTCATTTTTGCGAATAGTATGATATCCATTTCTTTATATTTTTTAGCAGATGTGCGCCACCATTTCAGGCTTTGCACATCTTTGTATGTTTCTATTATATGTTTCATTTTTTTATACTCCACTTTTATTTACCATTCCGCACGGGTTCCACGCCACGTTATTACTTGCCATTCCGTACGGGTTCCATGTATCGCTTACCATTCCGCACGGGTATCACAATCTACTTACCGTTCCAAAACTTAACAAAGAATGTTAAAAAGAATGGGATGAAAAACAATACCTTTAATACTGTGTATAGAAAACTTAGCATACTATCACCACCAGTCCAATTGCAAGCCCTACAGGTATCGCCACCAGTCCAGATATAAACCCTACAGGTAACACCGCGATCATACTTGTTGTTTCTTTTTTAATTGGTTCTTTTTTATTTAATTTTCTCATAATTTTTCTCCTTTTATATTGTGTTATATGATTTCATGTGTTATAATATATAGGTACTGGGCGCAAGGTTCCCCCTACAACACATCCCCTTGCGCATGGTACTTTTTTTATGCTCGCTGTCCTTGCGCATGGTACTTTTTTTATGCTCTAACTCATTGCATTCGTGTTTATGTTCTAACTCATTGCATTTGCTTTAATATTGCCAAACCCTCATCAATATCATCATAACTCACTTGCTTGTATTTATGTTGAATTGTAAGTTTGCCACTTCTATTAAGCCAAACTCTATTATCTCCAACTTTAAGTTGAATACCAATATCTTCAAATTCAAGCCTTGCATCTTGCAAGGCTTTTTTTAGTTTGTTTTTCATTGTGCTTCCTCCAATTTTTTTAATCTACAACTGCACCACCATAAAATTCACTGAATGATGGTTTTCTATATAGTTTTAGTTTCTCACTGTAAACGATCGTGCCATATTTACTATCGCCATCACTTGGATAGACCTGCTTCCAGTCATCAGACTCTGGATAATCAAAACCATAGTCGCCTGTGTCTTTTAGGTATGTCATTGTGTTTTTGATTTTATTAAATTCTTCTCTTGTTATTCCTGTTCTCACTCTCTATCTTCCTCCAATTCTTTTAACATTTCTTGTAATCGTTCTATACCAACTTCATATGCAAGTCGATATACTAAGTCATTTGTTCCTGTTATTGCGATCAATTTTTGAATTAGTTCTGTGTATGTCATTGTGCTTCCTCCAATTTTTTTAGTTCTTCAATCACTGTATTTAGTGTGCTTAATTCCGCCATTAAACGATTTGTGTATATTTCGCCACTCCATGCCTCGTTTAATTCTTTTAATTTGCAAACTTTACGCTTTTCTAATATTTCCATATATTCTTTTAGTGTCATTGTGCTTTCACCATCCTTTCTCACTATACACCGGCTTGCGCCAGTGTTTCGCCACCTTTCAGTGTTGCTCATCGGTAGTGTTTTGTAGTTTTGTAATAATAAATGTTACTTCGTTAAACTCGTTATTTAACGTTATATTTTCCACCCATAAATCATCAACCTTGAAGTCAAACATCCAATGTGTGCAGCGCGTGTCGCTCCAATAAATCGCTCCTTTATGTAACCTTTCCAATATCTCATCATTGATCAAGTGTGCGTTTTTAGTGCAGTTTATTTCCAACGTACTCATATCTTAGTACCTCCTTTCTCTTAAATTAAACCCTTTAATATCAAATACGTTTTGATTTTCAATATGCCACTATCAGATCCACGCTCATCGCTTCTCAATATGATATATTTGTATAAACCCTGTTGAATACATAATTCTAAAATTTCGCGTTTGTTATAACCGTCTTTTAATAAGTTTGTTTTTTCTAACTCTGGTATATCACTTAGGTATTTAATTGACGGTTTTAAATCTAAAAACATACCTCCGTAACCTGCCGCCCATTCCATAAACCCATAAACCGTATCAATTCCCATGTGTTCCAAAGACCATATGCGATGCTTATACTGTGTTTGTTTTGCTTTCTCTAATGTTTTTTTGTGTTCTGTACTCATATCTTAGTACCTCCATATACCGCATATTTTCAGCGTTACGCCTATTCCTAGGCGTTTCGTGCCATTTCAGGACTACTCATCAGACGCTTTAATCAAAAACTCTCACTGGTAGTAATACGCTTTTAAATAATTTGTTATAACTTTTAACTTGTCGCATTTCGCCAGTAAACTCCATTCTCAATGCCTCATCTCCAACGATGTTCATGAATGTTGTCAAGTTTTTTACATTAAGTGCAATTTTTTCAATAGCACATGTATCGTTATTCATGAGTCGCTCCAAGTTTGGATAGACCATACCGTCTGTATCTTTTGCAATTTCGTTAATCGTATCTACTGTGATATAATCTCTTGTTGAAGCTAATTTATACCATACGATCAAATCATCAAGATGGATGAATCTACTTACTTCATGTGCCGCCATGATAGGCTCTTTGCTTCTATGTGCTTGGTATGAATCTGTAAACTCAATGTATCCTTCTGTATCAATGTGTATTCTACTAAATATTGGTCTTTTATCCTCGTTCACTTTCAATAAATTTCTAATGTGCATTACTTGTTTTTTATTCCATATTTTCTGTGTCATATCTTACACCTTTGAGGCTTTGTGCCTCCCTTTCTTATTACATATATATTATACCATATATACAACCATTTTTATATGCCTTACAGCAGTTCACATATTCTCACATATTTACTTTTTTCTTATATCAACTTGCTTCGCTGCGTTTCTATACCTTGCGGTACTACCATCTTTCAGGTATGCCTTTCGCTTGTCGCTCTTCATATGCTTGTCGGCTCATTTCGGCTTCGTATTCAGGTTTTAACCACTCGCCGTCCTCGGTTAAGATACCTTTTTCAATAAGTATATCATGTGGATGATGTTCGCTCCACCTTACGCCCATTTTAGCCATTTGATCACGTGGTAGTTGTGTACCGCCGCCGTATTTTATTTTCATATCAAGCCAATTGCCTTGTCCAGGTAGCGGCTCAAGCCAACCGCAACTGATGAAATAATTCTCGGCGGTTTCGTATGTTTCAGTTTCAAAGTCTAAAGATTCTTTATAGTACATATCAATGTATTTTCTTGATAGTTTATCAACTTGTTTCTGTCTTGCATTATTTTTTATTTTTCTTCTCATTTGCTCTTTTGCATCAACGCTAACACCACGTACATTATCGATGTAATAATCATATGCTTTGATGGTTTCGTTTTCTACATTTAAGTCATTGATGATACAAAATTCTTTAAAGAAGTCATTTATCTGATTTTCTAGAAATTCTCTTTGTGATTTTTCTCCTAACTCTTCTGTAAGGTACTGCATCCTTGCGATCGTTTGTGTTTGGAACCTGAAACTGATAGGTCTTGTTTCTTTTAGTCTGTTTTGTTTAGTCATGTTCTATCATCCCCTCTCTCTCACTTCACTTTGTTCAGTTCCACGCCTACGGCGGCGCTATGCTCCAGGTTTAGTCTGTTTTGTTTAGTCATTGTTTGTTATCCTTTCTTGTCAACTTGCTTCGCTGCGTCTCCGCTGTCGCTTTACTCCATGTCATCATACTTTTTCTTTTGTAAATATAAAACAAGCTTCCTGTAGTCGATTGGCTTAAAAATATTGTGCTCTGCCGTAAGTTGCCATAGGTGAATGTCTGGGTCTATGTTCAGTGCTTCACATTGCATTTGATACATCTTTTCAAACGTTTGGCGAAACAATCTTGTGCGTGTTTTAGTGTCCAAAACACCAACTAAAAAATCTATTTTAAACGCCAAGTATGGATCAATTTTTAAATTCATTCTTACGTCTTTTGATCCGTTGTGTTTTACTGCTTTTAACGCCGCTAACTCTTCATCTGTTATTCTATTGTTATTCATTCTATATACCTTCCTTTTTCTCTGTGTTTGTGTTCATTCGCTATACCTTCCTTTTTTGTATTTTATTCTGTGCACTATGTAGCGTCTTGTGTCTTTCAACTTAACCTCCTTTACATGATTATTGTAACACATGTAACAAGTGTTGTAAAGTGTTATTGTTACATCCTTACAAACATACATTGTTACCTTGTTACATAGCCATTTTTAATAAGATATATATTGCCATAGTAGCCATATGGGTTTTTTTTTAATATATATGTATAGTTATACATCTTTATTTTTAGCGTATGTATAGGTATGCATTGGGTGTATAACTATACATATATGAAATAAACACATATTTTTATATGTTTCTATCAAAACCGCTATGTAATGGAGTAACAGGTTTACATGTAACATAAAAAAGAACACCTTACACGTCCTGATGCATAAAGAAAAAGAACGCTTTACACGTTCTTTTATTTCATCATTATATATGTTTGCACTACCTATTCTTTCATCTCTATATATGTGCGATCTATATCTTGGTTGTTTCAGTGTTTATATGTGCGCCATGTCATTTCTTTCAACTCACTTCTGTACTTGGTTTGCGATGTTTAAATGCAAGTACCATAAGCACCACCAGCACCACATAGCCAAGTATGGTATGCTGTAATAAATATATGAGATAGAATATACCTGTAATTAAATAGCCTAGTAGAGCGATCATAAACCGTAACCACCTTTCATCAATAAGTGTATATGTTCTTCAAGTGCATTTTTTATAATACTTTCAGTGTCAATATCGCCAAAAATCTCATCTACCTTTTTTTGGATATACTCATCAGTAATCTCATTATTTTTCATCTTTTCAAGTTGTAACACACCGTGCACCAAAGCATCACCGTTTGTTAACCACTCCACGCTATCAATATATTTTCCTATTTCTAGGTTATAATCATTATCTACCAAGTACTGTTTTAAAGCTGCTTTAACGTCTTCTTCTGATCCATAGTCCATAGCATATGTTATGCCATGCCCAACCTCACCATACATCACACAATCGTTATAAAAGTTATGTGCATTGTATTCTATACCGTCTTTTCTATCTAAAATTAAGTCTATAATCATTTTTTCTTCCTTCTTTCTATTTATCTTAAAAATTCTAAATCATATGTAATATACTTGCTTACTATTTCATCAATTAGATCACCAAGTGTATCAAAGTCTTTATGAGATATTGGCTCATATTTTTTATCGAAATAAGTTAATCTGTAATCATCATTGAAACCTACTGATATTAATACTATCATTTTAGTTGTTTCTATTTGGATACCCCTTTTTATATTATCAACACTTATTATATTTTTATAGTAATGTTCTTTAAGTTTCTTTTTTAATTCATCAAGCCTTTTTAATGAATGATTATTTTTAAATAATGCGATTCTATCACTTCTCAATGCTTCAATTTCATCAAGCCATATTCTAGGGCTTAAAAAATCAAGTTCATAGTTATTGATTTGATCGTTTTTCAATGGTTTATCACTTGTTATAAAATCGTGATAACCTTTAATGTGTATATCTTTATCATTTAAAATCGTTGTATTGTTTGGTATTGTACCAATTGATGCGCCCCTATTTCTTAATCCATATATAAGCATTTTATTTACCCAACCTTTCGTACTTAATTTCTTTAAACAATTCAATATCAATCAAGTCATTTAAATCTTCTAAGTATCTACTATCTAAAGCATTATTAAGATTATCTTGTGTTAGTGCATCAATCTCAATTAAAGCATCTTTTACCATGTTTACTAGTACTTGCATTTCTTGTGTTGTCATTTCATGTAGTTGTGTCATATTATTTCACCTTCCATTTCTAAAAGTAATTTTCTTGCTTTTTGCCTTGCTTTTTCCATGTTTTCATAGTCTTTTTTGTTTTCAATTATAAAGGGATTTTTTCCCTTATTTTGATGAAATACTTTTATCATTTCTTCGTGTTCTTTTTGTGCTTTTTTATATTCTTTCATGCTTTCTCATTTCCTTTCATTTCCAGAGAATTTGATTTTTTGATTTTTCATATCTTTTTGGTTGTTTTCTTCCACCTAAGCAAAAAGCTCGTATGACACGCTAAGCGCATGAAGCGCTATCGAGGCATGCTTGTGCAACCGTTCAATTGTTAGAAAGTGGATCTTATCCCCTTTCCTTGTCTATATTATACCATGCATACCCCTAAAAAGATATAGTTTTACGATTATCCCATAGTTTCACACAATTAACCTAGATCCCAACTTGCAATGTATCACTCATTATATTGCGAGTTTATAAATGTGGTGATTTTATAAAGTCAAGTGTTATCAGGACTTCACACAATTTCACACATTTGCAGATATGGTTGTTTTAAGGTAGTTACTTACTTTGTGATAGTTTGTTGTAACATGTTAGTTACTTATTTTATATAACCAACTTACTTTATGTAACCACCTATCCTTAACCCACCCCCAAGGGGGTAAAAGCACTTTCCACAAAAGTGCGTAGTAAGCCACAAAATATATATTTCAAAAAACCAAAAAGTATGCTATGATATACACACGAAGTAGGAGGAATAGTCGCCACACCTACAAATTGAAAAATGAAAATATATATGGTATGCTATTCACAAAAGGATGGTAATATGATAAATAAAACACACAACATAGACTGCGAAAGTGGTATGAGAGAACTTAATGACGAAAGCATAGACTTGGTAATAACAAGCCCACCCTATTTCAACGCAAGAGAATATTCTCAATGGGAAACCGTTACTGATTACATGACGGACATGAAAAACATATTCACAGAGGTATATAGAATCTTAAAAAACCATAAAGTGATAGTGGTAAATGTGGGAGATATCGTTTCACAAGTTGGGAATGCAAAATGGGATACAAGAAAATTACCATTAGGAGCGTACTTCACAGTAATGTTAGAAAATATAGGTTTCACCTTCATTGATGATTACATTTGGGATAAAGGTGAACCACAAAGCAAAAGACACCTTGGTAATCCACCATACCCATTTTATCAGTACCCTGTAAATGTATATGAACATATATTAATATTTGAGAAAAATGAATTAAGTACAAATAAAATACCATGTCCTGTTTGCAACAAAACCATTACAGTAAGTAATTCCCAAACAAAACAAGGTGTTCAAAGTTGGGAATGCAAAAACCAACAGTGTCCAGAAAAATCAAAAACTGGCAGGGGGAAAAGGTTTAGCGCAAGAAGCGTCATGATGAGTGATTATCAACAAGAGAAAAACGAGATACCTAAGTGGTTTGTTGAAAAGTGGAGGAGAGATATAACAAAAATAAACCCTGTTCATAAATTTGTGACAACTGGCGAAAACATAGTAGGTCATAGTGCGCCATTCCCAAAAGATATACCTGAAATGGCTATTAGATATTTTAGCGGTGTTGAAGATGTAGTTCTTGATCCTTTTATGGGGAGCGGAACTACCGGTATTGTATGTAAAAAACTAAATAGAAATTATATAGGATTTGAATTAGATAAAGAATATTGTGAATTAGCCAACAAAAGAGTTGAAGAATATGATGTTCAACTAGAGTTAGAGATATGAAGCACATAAGGAGGGGTCATAAACATGAACCAAGAACTAGAAACACAAAAAATAAATAATAAAATCTTAGAATTAAAGGAACAAGGTTTTAGCACAAAAGGAATATCTGACAAATGGCACACATTCGGCGAACTATACTACCACCGTATGATATTATTTTTAACAATTCAAAAGGCACACCTAGACAAATCTTGGCGCTCTCTACAACACCATGACGGCACAATGTTTGAAGATAGTTTCATTGTGGGTATTGATACACCGCAAGGTCAATACACATATCATTATAATTTAGAGTATTGGGATTTATTTAAAGATATTAAAGAACTGGAATATGCGCCCAAGTATGACGGGCATCAACCAAAAGATATTGTGAGGTTATTGAGTTTATGACCTATACAAAAGAAGATTGCATAAGAGATACGACAAAGCACATAATGAACGTAAGACACAGAATGTGGGAAGTGCAAATGAGTGTAGAGAAACGAGCCTTGCTCCATGATGCAAGTAAATTGAAAGAACCAGAACTATCAATTTTTATCGAATACACACCTAAGTTAGCAAATACAACTTATGGAAGCGATGAATACAAAGAACATTTAAAAGGTATGCAAGTAGGTTTAAAACACCATTACGCAAACAATTCACATCATCCTGAACATTGGGAAAACGGAATAAACGATATGTCTTTGTTAGACATCATTGAAATGTTAGCAGATTGGAAAGCTGCAACCGAAAGACATAATGATGGTGATATAATGAAATCACTTGAAATAAATATTAAAAGATTTGGGATTGATGAACA
>RRZU010980760.1_pt1 | contig 12787 bp, 10 predicted proteins | sample 2165561 | NCBI WGS metagenome assembly RRZU01 (sample SAMN10456909, study PRJNA506462) | wastewater metagenome | isolation source: wastewater sludge | place: USA: Moscow, Idaho
GAAGCGCATTTATACCATAGAGCATATTGGCATGAAGGTAAGATGTACTATAGAGGGCAAGTTGTTATAGATAAATCTGTGGCGGTTGCTTAATGTATTTTAGTAAATGATATCTTAACTCTCACATCGTGAGAGTTTTTTGTTGTTTGTAATTTTAATTAAATAAGAAGTTTCAAATCAAACGGAATGGAATTTTTTTTGTAATTTTCAAGTCTTTTAAAAATTTTTCAGATTCAACTATTTGAAAAAAAACAATAATCGCATAAAATGAGTACAATTAAAGCCGCAATAACCGCTGTTGGAGCCTATGTTCCGGACTTTGTGTTAACAAACAAAGCGCTTGAGTCCATGGTTGATACCAACGAAGAGTGGATAACCTCTCGTACAGGGATAAAAGAAAGAAGAATCCTTAAAGAAGAAGGGAAAGGAACTTCCTTTTTAGCCATTAAAGCTGCACAAAATTTATTAGCTAAAGCTAATGTTGATCCTCTTGAAATAGATTTGTTGATAATGGCAACCGCTACTCCAGATATGCCAGTAGCCTCAACGGGAGCGTATGTCGCAACTGAAATAGGTGCTACTAATGCTTTTGCTTATGATTTGCAGGCAGCTTGTTCTAGTTTCTTATTTGGCATGTCAACTGCCGCTGCTTACATAGAATCAGGAAGATATAAGAAAGTACTGTTGATTGGTGCTGATAAGATGTCTTCAATAGTAGATTATACAGATAGGTCAACTTGTATCATTTTTGGAGATGGTGCCGGTGCGGTATTATTTGAACCTAATTACGAAGGATTAGGACTGCAAGACGAATACTTGCGCAGTGATGGTGTTGGTAGAGATTTTTTGAAAATAGATGCTGGCGGTTCCATTAATCCGACCACTTTAGAAACGGTAAAAGAAAATAGACATAATATTATCCAAGACGGAAAAACAGTGTTTAAATATGCAGTGACCAATATGGCAGATTCATGTGAATTAATTTTGAAAAGAAATAATTTGACAAATGAAGATGTTGCTTGGTTGGTTCCTCATCAAGCCAATAAACGTATTATTGACGCTACGGCTAACAGAATGAATTTAGAAGATTCTAAGGTATTAATGAATATCGAAAAATACGGAAATACAACTTCTGCTACTCTGCCATTGGTGCTTAGTGATTTTGAACATGTATTCAAAAAAGGAGATACAATAATTTTAGCTGCTTTTGGAGGTGGATTCACTTGGGGATCTATTTATCTAAAATGGGCATACAATAAAAAATAAACTAAACTAAAAACAAATAATTATGGATTTAAAAGAAATTCAAAATCTAATCAAGTTTGTAGCAAATTCAGGAGTTGCAGAAGTTAAATTAGAGATGGATGATGTGAAAATCACCATTAGAACAACATTAGAAGGAAATGCTACAGAAACCACGTATGTGCAGCAAATGCCTGCTCAAGCCACACTTCAACAAGCAGTAGTACCGCAACAAATTGTTCCGGCAGCAGTTGCTCCAGAAGTTCCAGTAGTAGAAAACGCACATTACATTACTATAAAATCCCCGATTATTGGAACTTTTTATAGAAAACCATCTCCAGATAAACCAATGTTTGTTGAAGTAGGTAAAACGATTTCTAAAGGGGATGTTCTTTGTGTAATCGAGGCCATGAAATTATTTAATGAAATTGAATCTGAAATTTCTGGTAAAATTGTGAAAATATTGGTTGATGATACCTCACCAGTTGAATTTGACCAACCTTTATTCTTAGTAGATCCATCTTAATTAATTATAAATTATGAATTATAAATTATGAATTGGTTTTTGATCAATCATAATTTTAAAAAAACTCATAACTATAACTCATAACTCAAAATAGATGTTTAAAAAAATATTAATTGCAAATAGAGGAGAGATTGCGTTACGCGTAATTAGAACATGCAAAGAAATGGGCATAAAAACAGTAGCCGTTTATTCTACTGCTGATGCCGAAAGTCTGCATGTAAGGTTTGCTGACGAAGCAGTTTGTATTGGCCCACCGCCAAGCAACTTATCCTATATGAAGATGTCAAATGTGATTGCCGCTGCTGAGATAACCAATGCAGATGCAATACATCCAGGCTACGGATTTCTTTCTGAAAAGGCAAAATTTTCAAAAATCTGCCAAGAACACGGAATTAAATTTATCGGACCATCTGCTGATATGATTGACAGAATGGGTGATAAAGCTTCAGCAAAAGCAACTATGAAAGCCGCAGGAGTTCCATGTGTACCTGGTTCAGAAGGATTGTTAGAGTCTTTTGAGCAAGCTCAAGAGTTGGCTGCTGAAATTGGTTATCCCATAATGTTAAAAGCTACTGCCGGTGGTGGTGGAAAAGGGATGCGTGCTGTTGCTAAGGAAGAAGATTTGCTAAAAGCATGGGATGACGCCCGTCAGGAATCTATCGCTGCTTTTGGAAATGACGGTATGTATCTTGAAAAATTAATTGAAGAACCGCGTCATATCGAAATTCAAATAATAGGGGATGCTTATGGTAAAGCCTGTCATCTTTCAGAAAGGGATTGCTCTGTTCAAAGACGTCATCAAAAATTGACTGAAGAGACTCCTTCTCCGTTTATGACTGATGAATTGCGAACTAGAATGGGTGAGGCTGCTGTGAAAGCTGCTGAATATATTAAATATGAAGGTGCGGGAACGATAGAATTTTTGGTGGATAAACACCGTAATTTTTACTTCATGGAAATGAATACCCGTATTCAAGTGGAGCACCCAATTACGGAACAAGTTATCGATTATGACTTGATACGTGAGCAAATTTTAGTTGCGGCTGGAGTTCCAATTTCAGGTAAAAACTATATTCCGCAATTACATAGTATTGAATGTCGTATTAATGCAGAGGATCCTTATAATGATTTCCGTCCTTCTCCAGGAAAAATTACAACGTTACATATGCCAGGAGGACATGGTGTTCGTTTAGATACACACGTATATTCAGGTTACACTATTCCACCAAATTATGATTCATTGATTGCAAAACTTATTACTACGGCTCAATCTCGCGAAGAAGCAATTAGTAAAATGAAAAGAGCCTTAGATGAATTTGTAATAGAAGGAATCAAGACTACTATTCCGTTCCATAGACAATTGATGGAAGATCCGCGTTATATTGCGGGTGATTATACTACAGCATTCATGGATACTTTCAAAATGAATGATCCGGAATAAAAAATATTTAATTTTAAGAAAAAAACCTTACAGTGATGTAAGGTTTTTTTTGTTTATATAGCAACTATTTTTGGATAGAGATTTTCATTACAAAGTCTCTTTCAACCATTTGTAAAACTCTTTTTGCCAAACTTGTGCATTTTGTGGTTTCAAAACCCAATGATTTTCCTCCGGAAAATATAAGAATCTACTTTTTATTCCTCTTAATTGAGCCGCTTGAAAAGCTTCTTGTGATTGTCCTATTGCTACACGGAAATCTTTTCCTCCTTGAATAATTAAAATTGGAGTATTCCATTTGCCAACATGATTAATAGGATTGAACTCATTGTATGCTTTTTGAGCAGCAACATTATCTTTTTCCCAATAAGCGCCACCAAAATCCCAGTTGTTGAAGAAAACTTCTTCAGTAGTTCCAAACATGCTTTGAGTGTTGAAAACTCCATCATGAGCAATGAATGTTTTGAAACGGTTGTTGTGAATTCCCGCTAAGTAAAACGCTGAATACCCACCATAACTAGCACCTACACATCCTAGACGGTCTGCAGCAACATATTTTTCTTTAGCAACATCATCAATTGCTGATAAATAATCTTGCATTACTTGTCCGCCCCAATCTTTACTAATTTGCTCATTCCATTCTACACCGTGACCTTGCATTCCACGACGATTTGGCGCTACAACTACATAGCCGTTAGCGGCCATTAATTGAAAATTCCAACGGAAAGAATAGCTTTGTGTTAATGGTGATTGTGGTCCGCCTTGGCAATATAATAAGGTTGGATATTTTTTATTAGCATCAAAATTAGGTGGAAGAATAACCCAAACTAACATTTTTTTACCATCAGTTGTAGTCACATATCTTCTTACGGTTTTGCTTAACGCCAAAGAATTATAAGTATTTGTGTTTACATTTGTTAGTTGTTTCCAACTTTTCTTCTTCAGATTATAAGAAAAAATTTCAGCAGCATGATTCATATCTGTTCTAGTTACGATTACGTTATCTCCAGAAAAATCTACTATTGAACTTACATCAAAATCACCGTTTGTAATTTGACGAACTGTGATTGCGATACGCGTTACACCCGGAAAGTTAACCTCAAATAATTGTTTTGTCCCGTCGATTGGTGCTACAAAATAGATTTTGCTTCCATCTTTACTCCACATAAAACTATCTACTGTTCCATCCCAATTTGCAGTCAAATTCATTTTCATGCCTTTGAAACTTACGATTAGATCGTTTTTGTCCGCTTCATAACCATCTCTTTTCATTTGTAACCAGGTCAAATTTCCTGCAGGAGAAAATTGTGGTCCCATATCATAACCAAGATTTCCTTCTGTTCTGTTTATCGTTTTTCTAGTTTCTAGATTGTACTCATAGATATCTGTATTAGTAGAAGTCGCGTATTGAGTTCCTGCTTTTTTCTTAGATACATAAAGAATGCTTTTGCTGTCTGGAGACCAAATATAATCTTCGTCTCCTCCAAAAGGTTTTTGTGGGCTGTTGAAATTCTCTCCTTCAAGAATGTCAATTCCTACAGCGCCTTCTTTGTTTTCTTTATAAAAAACGTGATTAAATTTACCTTCGTTCCAAGTGTCCCAATGGCGATAATCTAAGCCATCATAGATTTGAGCATCTGATTTTTGTAAATCAGGATAAAAATCTTTTCCGTGAACCTTGTCTATTTTTACTTCTTCGTTGTACAGGATGTATTTTCCATCAGGAGAAATATTTTTATCTTTCAAGAGTGTTTTTGTGTCCTTTACTTCAGTTGGATTTCCTCCATTTACTGAGATAGTATACAGTTTACTCTCTGATTTATTTTCTGCTACAGAAGGATAAGTTACTTTATAAACGATATTTTTTCCATCGATAGAAAGTCCTAAAGGGGTTACTCTTCCTAATTTCCAAAGTAATTCTGGTGTCATTATATTTTGCGCCAAGGCATTCAAACTCATCATTAATAGGGGTATTAACAGTAATTTTTTCATTTCTATAATTATTTTTTTTCGAAAGATAAAATTAGCCAATTTTTTTCGATCTTTCTTGGTTTAAATGCATGCTTTTTAGCCCCGATAGGAGTGGAAATCCTTTGTTTTTTTCTTTGAAAAAAAACAAAGATTATATCGGATAGCGGGATTAGCTCCAGAAAATTATTATTTTTATAAAAATTTCAGCTATGAATTTGAGTTATTGGGAATTGAAAAATTGGTTTACAAACGTAGATTATACAGTTGTAGGAAGCGGAATTGTGGGTTTGCACGCCGCATTACGCTTGCGCGAAAGATTTCCTAATAGCAAAATTCTAGTTTTAGAAAAAGGAATGTTGCCGCATGGCGCAAGTACCAAGAATGCAGGTTTCGCCTGTTTCGGAAGTATTTCTGAGATTGTAGATGATTTAAAATCTCATTCAGAGGAAGATGTGATTCAGCTTATTAAAAAACGCTGGGAAGGATTGCAGTTGTTGCGAAAAAGATTGGGTGATACTATTATAGATTTCAAACCCTACGGAGGTTTTGAGCTTTTTTTAAAGGAAGATGAAGGCGGTTATAATGATTGTATTAGAAAGCTCCCTTTTATTAATGAAATTTTAAAACCGCTTTTTAAAAGTGATGTTTTCGCAAATAAAATTGACCGTTTTGGGTTTGCCGGTATTCAGGAATATTTAGTTTTCAATCCTTTTGAAGCGCAGATTGATACTGGTGATATGATGCAGGCTTTGCTGAGAAATGCAGTTTCAGAAAATATTTTAATTCTAAACCAACAAACTGTAACGGCTTATTTAGATAAAGGAAATGAAGTTCAAGTGGCTTTGGTTGACTTTACTTTTAAAACTAAAAAATTATTGTTTGCTACAAATGGTTTCGCAAATGAATTAACTAAGGGAGCAGTTCATCCAGCTAGAGCGCAGGTTTTAATAACGGAATCCATTCAAAATTTAGTTATCAAAGGTGCTTTTCATTTGGATAAAGGATATTATTATTTCAGGAATATTGGCGATCGCATCTTGCTTGGAGGCGGCAGAAATCTCGATTTTGAAGCCGAAAATACTAGTGAATTTGGACAAACAGAAATCATACAAAAAAAATTGGAACAATTATTAAAAGAAGTAATTTTGCCGAATCAAGATTTCCAAATTGAACATCGTTGGAGTGGCATTATGGGAGTTGGCAGTAGTAAGAATCCAATTGTTTCTCAACTATCTGACAATGTATATTGTGGTGTACGATTAGGCGGAATGGGAGTGGCGATAGGAAGTTTAATAGGAACAGAATTAGCAGATTTAGTATAATGGCAACAAAAATAACCCCAAAAAAAACAAACCAAACCGTTAAAAAAGAACCTAACTCTTTTATGAGCAAATTATCTCGTTTTCTATTCAAAGCACTCTTATGGTTTTTTGGAATTTCCTTGTTTCTTGTGGTTTTTTTTAAGTTTGTACCAGTTGTATTCACTCCTTTAATGGTAATTAGAGCAATTGAAAATAAAGTTGGCGGAAAAGAAGTTTTTTTTAGCCACGACTGGGAACCAATAGAAAATATTTCAACAAATCTCCAAAAAGCAGTAATTGCAAGTGAGGATGGAACCTTTTTAAAACACAATGGTTTTGATTTTACGGCAATGCATAAAGCGTATAAAAGTAATGAGAGAGGTCGAAGAATAAAGGGGGGAAGTACAATATCCCAACAAACGGCCAAGAATGTATTTCTGTGGCAAGGCCGAAGTTATTTGCGAAAAGGACTAGAAGCATATTTTACCGTTCTTATTGAAATTATCTGGGGAAAAGAGCGCATTATGGAAGTCTATTTGAATAGTATTGAAATGGGCAATGGTGTTTATGGCGCTCAAGCAGCAGCTCAACATTGGTATCGTAAAGATGCGGCTAATCTTACCCCAATTCAAGCTGCAGGAATAGCAGCAATTTTGCCTAATCCAAGAAAGTATAAAGCGACGAGTTCTTCTTCTTACATTAATAATCGAAAGTCTAAAATTGTTAGGATAATGAGAACTGTTGGTAAAATTGAGTATTAGTTTTTTTTTTGATAGTGTCCGTTCAGTAAGATAGATAGAATAATAGTATTTGTTTTGGTTAAAAAATCAAGACGTTCAGTAAGTTTCGGGTCTAAATCCTTTTAAAAAAAACGTTATATGCCAATAGAAAATATACCTGAGATTTTTTTTGTAGACAAAGAAGTGTCGCAAGATATATTTGTTTATGATTTTAAAATGATTAGTGATGTTGTAAAAAGCAAAGTTAACTTAAGTATGAATATGTTTAGTTTCTTGCAAGTCGGAAAAAAACAAGTACATTTTGCAGATACTTCAATGGCCGTAAATAGTCAGCAGTCTCTTTTATTAAAAAAAGGGAATTGGTTATGGACCGAGTTGCTTGACACTGAAGCTATTTATTTTTGTAAACTCTTCTTTTTTTCGGAGAAAAAATTAACTGATTTTTTAATTAAATACACTAATAACGTCAAGCCCTATAAAGAAGATGTGCCGTATTTTGTTATTGAAAATGATGATTATATCGCTTCCTTTATAAATTCCCTGTCTTCTAAAACTTTTTTAAACCACAGTTATAGTGACGCTTTATTAGTTTTAAAATTTGAAGAAATTATGCTGTATTTGTTAAATAAATACGGAAATGAGTTTGAATTTTATTTGTATTCATTGATCTCAAAAGAGGTTTCTCCTTTTAAAAACATAGTAGAAAGTAATGTGAATTCTAATTTAAAATTGGAGGAAATTGCCTTTTTATGTAACATGAGCCTATCGACTTTCAAACGACATTTTACTTCTGAGTATAATGAAGCTCCCGGGAAATGGTTGCAAGACAAGCGCCTACAAAAAGCAAAAGAACTTCTTCAAGCCGGAGATTTAAAAGCGTCTGATATCTACTTAGATATTGGTTATAACAATCTCTCTAACTTCAGTATAGCGTTTAAAAACAAGTTTGGAGTTAGTCCAACTGATATTTAGGAGTAATGACTGAAACACGTAACTAATTGATAATGATATTATTAAATATACAGATAGACGTCTCTTTTTCGAAATTCTAAACATTGAACTTTTTTCATAAGTTTTTTGAACTATTTCAATAACATGTTAAGTGAACTCTCGCTGTACATTTGCACTATAATTATTGAAATAATAAAAATAAAAATAAAAAAATGGGAAAATTTACTGTACCAAAAGAATTGTATCACGGCCTAGGAAGTCTTGAAAACTTAAAAGAATTAAAAGGGAAAAAAGCTGCTTTTATAATTGGTGGTGGTTCTGTACAAAAGAATGGAGTACTTGAGCGTGCTCAAAATTACTTAAAAGAAGTTAATATTGAATCTGTAGTTTTTTCAGGAGTAGAGGCAGATCCATCTATTGAAACTGTAATTAAAGGAGCTGAGTTTTTAACACAAGAGCAACCAGATATTATTATTGGTTTAGGAGGGTGTTCAGCAATTGATGCAGCAAAAGGAATGTGGATATACTATGAATATCCTGATTCAAAATTAGAAGAATTGAAAGAGTTGTTTGCTGTTAAAAAGTTACGTAAAAAAGCTATCATGGTTGCAATTCCAACAACAAGTGGGACTGGAACAGAGATTACCGGCTTGGCAGTAATTACAGATAGAGAAAAAGGTACTAAATACCCGATTGTATCTTATGAATTGACTCCAGATATGGCAATTATTGATGGTGAACTTAGTGCAAGTATGCCAGAAAATGTAACTGCAAATACAGGTCTTGATGCTTTAAGTCATGGTGTTGAAGCTTATGCTTCAAATATTTCAGAGCGTTATAGTGATACATTAGCTAAATCAGCTATTGAGTTAGTGTTCAAAAATTTACTAACAGCAGTTTCTGAAGGTAGCAATTTAGAAGTTCGTCAAGCAATGCATGATGCATCTTGTATGGCTGGAATGTCGTTCAATAATGTTTGGTTAGGAATTGTTCACTCTATGTCTCATCAAATAGGTGGTACTTTTGGAATTCCTCACGGATGTGGTAATGCTATTTTAATGCCTAACGTAATTCGTTATAACTCAAAAGAAACTGATAAATACACAGATTTAGCTAAATTGATCGGTAAGTCTACAGCAGAAGAATTTGCTCAGGCAGTGTCAGATTTACGTCAATCAGTTGGTGTTGTAGCTTCGTTAAAAGAATATGGTATTGATCAAAAAGAATGGGAAGCTAAAATAGATACCCTTACTGAAAATGCAATGAAAGATCCTTGTACACTTTTCAATCCAAGAAAACCAAAGTTTGAAGAAATTAAAGCTATTTTACAAGCTTGTTACGATGGAACAATTGTTAATTTTTAATTCAAAAAATGTTTTGTCTAATTGCAAATGATTAGGAAGAAGAGAAAAAATGCGGAGTTATATAGCTCCGCATTTTTTTTTAGTTTAAAACTGTGTCTTTTGAATTTAAGTCAGTTATTGTTCAATTAGTTTCTGTAGAGGAAATTAAATAATTAGTAACTGATGTTTGAGTTGAGAAAACAACTCTTTTTTATAAATTATTTCCAAACGATGTCTTGTAGTTGAATACTGTCTTTAGTCATGTGGCGCTAGCTTATTGCGCTGAGGAGATTGCCAAAAAGTGATAGGTGTATGGTTTTTCAGCTATGTCTCTACAACGATTTCATATGGGAGCCGATATTATTACTATTAATGTGCTTGATTGTAAATAGACTGACTGTTGTGACTTTGGGTAGTATTATGTTATTTTACGTCATTGGCTTGGCCTGCTTTTATGATAGTTATAAGAGCTAATGCACTTGTTTTTATCAATAAGAATCTACTATAGAAAATTTTCTTAGTAAACTGCATGATATAATTTAAAAGCATTAGGTGTTTTTTTAGCTTTAATAAGCTATCTAACTTAAGGATAGTCTTTGAAAAAACGTTTGTAATGAGTTCATGTAAGTTGTCACTTCAATTATATTTTTATTTAAGCATCTGTTTTAAAAGCTTTTAATATTAAAGTAGAAATTTATTTTTACTAACAGCTAAACATTGAACGTTTTTCATAAGTTATTGAACTAAATCAATAACAGCATAAGCGAACTGCTGCCGTAAATTTGCAGTGTAATTAATAAGAAGCAATTCTTTGAGATTACATCTAAATAATTTAAAAATTAAATATATAATTATGGCAAATGTAACAAAACCTGTATTCAAAGAAAGATACGGAAACTTTATTGGCGGTAAATTCGTAGCTCCTGTAAAAGGACAATATTTTGACAATGTATCTCCAGTAGATGGACAAGTATTTACTCAAGCAGCTCGTTCAACACAAGAAGATATTGATCTTGCACTTGATGCAGCTCACGAAGCATTCCCTGCTTGGAGTACTTCTTCAGCTACAGAACGTAGTAATGCATTATTAAAAATTGCTCAAGTAATGGAAGACAACTTCGAATACTTAGCAACTTTAGAAACAATTGACAACGGTAAACCAATCCGTGAGTCTCGTGCAGCAGATATCCCTTACTGTATTGATCACTTCCGTTATTTCGCAGGTATAATTCGTGCAGACGAAGGAAGTATTTCAGAGCATGATAAAAACACAGTAAGTATCGTATTGCACGAACCTATTGGAGTTGTTGGTGAAATTATTCCTTGGAACTTCCCAATGTTAATGCTAGCATGGAAAATTGCTCCAGCTTTAGCAGCAGGTTGTACTGCAGTTGTTAAGCCAGCTGAACAAACTCCTACAAGTGTTATCGCATTAATGGAACTTATTGGTGACATTTTACCTCCAGGTGTATTGAACATCGTAACTGGTTTTGGTGCAGAAGCTGGTGCAGCATTAGCTACATCTAAGCGTATTGCTAAACTTTCATTTACTGGTTCAACAGAAACAGGACGTAAAGTATTACACAATGCAGCCGAAAACATTATTCCAGTAACTATGGAATTAGGTGGTAAGTCTCCAAACATTTTCTTCCCATCAGTAGCAGATAAAGACGATGATTTCTATAGCAAAGCTATCGAAGGAGCGTTAATGTTTGCACTTAATCAAGGTGAAATTTGTACAGCTCCATCTCGTATTTTAGTTCACGAAGATATTGCTGACGATTTTATCGCAAGAATGCAAGAACGTTTGAGCGCTATCAAAACTGGAAACCCATTAGATCCAGAAACAATGATTGGATCTCAAGTTTCTAAGCCTCAATATGAAAAAATTCTTAACTATATCAATATTGGTAAAGAAGAAGGTGCATTAGTATTAGCTGGTGGAGACGCTGGAAACTACGAAGGAGAAATTTCTGAAGGATATTACATCCAACCAACTGTATTAAAAGGAACAAACGATATGCGTGTTTTCCAAGAAGAAATTTTTGGACCAGTTGTAGCCTTAACTACTTTTAGTTCTACTGAGGAAGCTATCGCTATTGCAAATGATACTCCTTACGGATTAGGTGCTGGTGTTTGGTCTCGTGACGCTCACGAATTATTCCAAGTTCCACGTGCTATCCAAGCGGGTAGAGTTTGGGTAAACCAATATCATACTTATCCTGCCCATGCTCCATTTGGTGGTGTGAAAGAATCAGGATTTGGTCGTGAAAACCACAAAATGGCATTAGATCATTACCGTGTTGTAAAAAACATGTTGATCTCTTACGACAAAAAACCAATGGGGTTCTTTTAATTGAAACCTATAAATAAATTTAAAACCCCGCATTAGCGGGGTTTTGTTGTTTTAATAAAGTGTGTTTTGTAAAACTTCTTATGTGTTTTAATTGTCCAATATATCTGAAAAAAGGAATAGTTCTGCCTGTTTAAATTATCTTGGTGGAAGAATTTTATCTCGATAAAGAATAAAACGATACGATTATAAAAACAGTATGGTTTCGAAAATACGTAAGAACAACTAATTTATCTATCTCAAAAGAAAATATATACTACAATTCATAAATCACTCTAAAAAAAGAGCTGAACTTATGTTCGCTTTTGGTAATAGGGAAGCCAGCAACAAAGCCTATTGCTAAAGCTTCATCTATTTGTAATTTTGCTTGAGGACGCATGGTCATTTTAAAATCACCATTTGCAAATTCTTTATTGAATTCTATTCCAATGAAATGAGATGAATTAGGAATTTCATAATCAAGCGAAGTGTTAAATTGCCAATCAACATCTGTGTGGTTAGTTCCAAAAGCATGCTTTAATATTGGTCCAGCCAAAACTAATGTATGAAATTGTTCGCCCCAACGTTTTGCTGCTACAATAAACGGAAGGTATTCTAGTCCTGTAACCAGTTGGTCATTGTTTACGTTTTCAAAGTCTATAAAATTAAAAACTTGTGTGTATCCAAGAGCTAAAGTTGTTTTGTACTTGGGAGAAACGTAAAAAGAATATTGTGCTGAGAGTCTTAGGTTGTCAAATTTATTTTTAGGAGCTTCTTCTAAGTTACTAAATTGCTTGTAGAATGAGAAGTCAGTTTCTATCTCAAGACCCAATCTGTCAATGGGAGCAAATTCATATTCAGCTAGAACATCATATTGGTTATAAGTTGTTGTGTTAGCAAAATCAGCAGCTAAATTAAATTCTTTTTCTCCTTTTCTAGCCCC
>RRZU012459775.1_pt1 | contig 12787 bp, 9 predicted proteins | sample 2165561 | NCBI WGS metagenome assembly RRZU01 (sample SAMN10456909, study PRJNA506462) | wastewater metagenome | isolation source: wastewater sludge | place: USA: Moscow, Idaho
CAGGTCCGAGCCCTGGCGGACCTCACCGCCGAATGGCGAGCCCGCGCAACGAAGGCCCTCGGCCGGGACGCGACGATGTGGGCGCGCGAGGTCACCGACGACGACAAGCCAGTCCTGTTGCGTGCCGACGACGTGCCGCTCGACGTGATCGGCGAGATCGGGCGCTCAGTCGTGGAAGTGGTCGGCGAGAAGCGCTCGACCTGGCGACGGTGGAATCTCATGGCCGAAGCATCCCGGCAGACGATGGGCTGGCGATTCACCACCATGCAAGACCGAGAAGCCATCGTCGCGATGGTCACCGACGCCGCCGAGCAGCTATCCCTCCGGCTGACGCCACCCGAGCTCGCAACGTCGCCAGTCGTGTTCCGCCGAGGCGACGGCACCTCAGTGTTCCGCCCGAAGAGTTCGACCGTGTTCACCTCGGAGACTCAGCTGGCGGCCGAGGACAGGTTGCTCGAACGCGCCAGCAACCTGGCCGGGCCGACGGTGGCGCTCGCGACGGTCGAGAAGATCACGCGTCGCGCCGACGCCGATGGGCGGCTGCTCGGCGACGACCAAGCCGACGCTCTGATCCGAATCGCGGCGTCGGGACGGATGCTCGATGTCCTCGTCGGCCCAGCGGGAGCGGGGAAGACGACCGCGATGAACGCACTCCGCCGGGCGTGGGAGACCGAGCACGGCTCCGGTTCCGTCGTCGGTCTCGCGCCGTCAGCGGTTGCAGCCCAGGTCCTCGCCGACGACCTCGGAATCACGACTGAGAACACGGCGAAGTGGTGCCAGAACCACCTCATCCACGGCACTACATTCGAGGCGGGTCAGCTCGTCATCATCGACGAGGCATCCCTCGCCGGCACCCTGTCACTGGACCGCATCACTCACCTCGCCCAAGACGCTGGCGCGAAGGTGCTGCTGGTCGGCGATTACGCCCAGCTGCAATCCGTGGACGCCGGCGGCGCGTTCGCGATGATCGCCAGGGACCGGGCCGACACCCCCGAACTGGTCGACGTTCACCGCTTCACACACGCCTGGGAGAAGACCGCCTCACTCGAGCTTCGTCACGGGCGCACGGCGGCTATCGACACCTACCTCGCCCACGAGCGCATCACCGGCGGCGACGCCGAGTCCATGACCGATTCCGCCTACAACGCCTGGCGCGCCGACCGCGACGCCGGGCTCGTCTCGGTGCTGATCGCCGAAACCCACGAAGACGTGACCGCGCTGAACGGTCGCGCCCGCGCCGACCTGATCCTCAACAAGACGCTGAACCCCGACCGTGAAGTCGAGCTGCGCGACGGCACCGCCGTCGGCGTGGGCGACACCATCATCACGCGACTCAACAACCGCGACCTCCGCACCTTGGCCGGGCGGGACTGGGTGCGCAACGGCGACATGTGGACTATCACCGCCGTCGGCGACGACGGGACCATCACCATCGCACGCGACTACGGGACCGGCACCACCGTCCGCGCCGATGGAACCATCAGTGCTCGGAAGCGCGGACGGAGGTTCGGCGGCAGCATCGTCCTCCCAGCGGCGTATGTGGCCGAGCATGTCGATCTCGGCTACGCAGTCACCGCCTACCGCGCGCAAGGCATCACGACCGACACAGCGCACGTCCTGGTCGAACCGACCTCGACGAGAGAGACTTTCTACGTCGCGATGACCCGAGGGCGGCACTCGAACCGCGCCTACGTGACGCTTGACCGCGCCGACGATCACGCGCAGCCGCACCCCGGTGACGACCCCAACGCGACCGAGCGCAGCGTCCTCTACGGCGTGCTCCAGCACAGCGGAGCTGAGCTCTCGGCGCACGAGACCATCGTTGCCGAGCAGGAGCAGTGGGGCTCTATCGCTCAACTCGCCGCCGAGTACGAGACCATCGCCGCCGCAGCTCAACACGACCGCTGGGCCACCCTCGTCCGCAGCTCCGGGCTCACCGACGAACAGGCCGAGAACGCCATCAAGTCCGAAGCGTTCGGCCCGCTCGCGGCTGAACTTCGCCGGGCTGAGGCGAACCATCACAATGTCGATGCGCTCATGCCGCGCCTCGTCTCAGCGCGTGGGTTCGGCGACGCCGACGACATCGCCGCCGTCCTCCACTACCGGGTCGAACGAGCGACCGCACGACCGACAGGATCAGGCAGGACTCGCAAGCCACCGCGCCTCATCGCCGGCCTCATCCCGCAAGCGCACGGCGTCATCCACACCGAAATGCGAGCCGCTCTCGACGAGCGAAAAGCACTGATCGAGGCACGCGCCGACGCAGCACTTGACGCCGCCCTCGCCGAAGACTTGCCGTGGACGAAGGCTCTTGGATCGCCACGCGTCGACCGACGACGCGCAGTGACCTGGCGCAAGGCCGCACGCGTGATCGCCGCCTACCGCGACCGGTATCGCCTCACCGACGACGCACCCCTCGGGCCCCCGCCCGAGTCGGCCGCCCAGAAGATCGACGCCGCACGGGCGCGAGCGGCAGCCGAACGCGCCCGAGACGTGGCGGAGGAGGGCGCGAACCCGGCGCGGGACCGACTGCCGCCCGTGGCGCGACCGCCCCTACATTTGTAGAAACATGCGCGAGCGTTCAGGGAGTGGGCTCAATACATGTATGACTCTATCTGTAGGATGGCCTCATGGTTCAGCCGCCACCAACGAAGCGAGGAGCGCAGGACACTGCCCCGCGCCTCGGCGACGTGCTTCGTGACGCTCGTCGGTCTGCTGGCCTGTCCGCTCAGTCTGTGGCGGAGGCAAGCGGCCTGAGCATCGACACGGTTCGCAGCATCGAATCGGGACGAACGGCGTCCCCCGCGTTCAATACGGTCGCCCGCCTGGCGAGCGTTCTCAAAGTGAGCCTAGACCGTCTGAGCGAAGCGACCCGAGTAGACGAGCGAGACTCCTGATGGATGCTCGGCACGCGAACCGGAGCCGCGTCGGAGCGATCCTCCTGAATCCAGCCAGGGAAGCGAACCGGGTGTCGAGGACTCACGTGGTTCTGGAGGACGTGCGGGTCGCGAAGGCTTGGGGGACTATGGAGATCGCCAACCTTGTCGAGACTCCGACGCGGAACTCCAAGGAGCTCGAACAGGTAGCGACGTCCGTTCAACTGTTCCTTGATGCACGAGACCGTCTGGACACAGTGCTCGCCAGCAGCGACACCCTGGTGTTTGCTTGGGGCATAGCGCCACTACGCGGTCTGACTGGAACGTATGTGCGTGACCAGGCGAACTGGGTGATCTCGCGGGCGCTGCAGCATGGCCATACGCACGCTTGGGTCATGGGTGGGCATCCCCGCCATCCTTCCAGATGGCGCCAGTACGTTGGTCCGCAGCGGGGCCTGTTTGACGGCGCGACGACAGTCGACCGGCTCACGCAAGGACTCGAGCGTTGCGCCGTCGAGATCGCTCGGCCACGCCACGGTGAACTGTCGGAGGGTGCTGGCAGGCTTCTTGCCAAGAGGGCAGGGCGAGCAGCGTGAGCGCACAACCGGCATTCCATCTTCACGAGGTAGAGAGCGACGTCGCGGACGCGCTCCGACGCAGGCTCGATGCGCGCACGTCCGCGAACCCCGACTTCTGGTCGTTTAGCCACCTCAGAAGTCGATCGGGAAATCACGCGCTGTTCCAGTACCCGGCAATGATGGTGCCCGAGCTGCAGGGCGCGCTGCTAGACGATCTGCGAGCGGTGTCGCCAGGGTCAGAACTGGTCTATGACCCTTTCGCGGGCTCCGGGACGGTGATGCTTGAGAGTCTCTATCGAGGGCTGGAGTTTCACGGCAGTGACATCAACCCTCTCGCGATCCTTCTTTGTCAGGTGAAGGCTAACCCGCCAACGGTCGCTGCCGGCGAGTCTGCCGTGTCCAGGGTTGCCGCAAGGACGGCAGCGATCAAGAGTCCCGCTGTGCCCGTGTTCGCGGGCGTGGACAAGTGGTTCAAGCCAGAGATCAAGACGGGTCTGGCTCAGCTACGCGCCGCGATCCTGGGCGAAGAGGAACTGGTTGATCGTCAGTTCCTTTGGGTGTGCCTTGCTGAGACCGTTCGACTGGTCTCAAACTCGCGCATTTCAACCTTCAAGCTCCATACCTACACCGCGGAGGAGATCGCGCGGCGCGAGTCGGACGCAATCAAGGTATTCAAGTCGGTTGGCTCCCAGAACGTCGCCCACCTCAAGCAACACTGGGCGCGTCTTGAGCTCCTGCCCGAATCCAGAAGGACACCGCGCGTTCTCCTTCTACCAGGCTCCGTCAGTGACCCCTGGGTGGCTCCTCGGCAAGCGGACGTGCTAATGACATCCCCACCCTATGGGGACAACAAGACCACCGTTCCATACGGTCAGCATAGCTACCTTCCTTTGCAGTGGATCGCTCACGCTGACATTCCGGGCGCATTCGATGAAACGCTGATGGAATCGACGCATCGGATCGACCTTCTAAGCCTCGGTGGTTCACTCAAAGAGGCTGATGCTGCCCGGGACACACTATGCGAGAAGTCTGCGACCTTGAGTGAGTGGCTGCCAAGGATTGATGAAAAGCCAGCGCTAAGAAAGAAGGTCCTCTCATTTGTCCGCGACTACCAGCGTGCACTGAATGCCCTCAGTCCGCGCCTGAAGGATGGTGCCTTCTGCTTCTTCACTCTGGGTGAAAGGCGTGTCGGAAAGCAGACATTTCCGCTCGTTGACATCACTCGTGAGCTCCTCGTTGCAGATAACCACGAAGAGGTTATGACCATTGAGCGGGTGCTTCCAGGGTCACGCAAGCGGATGGCCGCCAAGAACAGCCAGGGCGCCACGATGGCGCAGGAGTGGGTCCTGGTGACCAGATCATGGAGGGCGGGCGAGTGAGCGAGTCTGCCGCAGACAGTCCGACGGTCGTGGAGACCCTTCAACTGGACGTCCATCCATCGGTTGTGTTCAAGCTCGGTGCTGACCTCATCACGGATGACATGCAAGCTCTGATGGAGCTGATCAAGAACTCCTACGACGCAGACGCGACTCGTGTGCGCGTCTCGATCGACACCCACGCACGGTTCGACCGGGAGACCGGAGAGCCTCGTGGCAGCGAGACGAGCTCATCGGACGACGCCGGCGGCCAGGACGACCTGGTCGGCGAAATTGTCATCGTCGATGACGGCAGTGGCATGGACCTCTCGACGATAAAGCGAGGCTGGCTCACGGTGTCACTAAGCCACAAGCTGGAGATGAAAGCGGCGGGTCACGTCACCGCAAAGAAGCGCACGCCTCTCGGCGACAAGGGCCTGGGTCGCCTTGGTGCGCAACGCCTCGGAGACCAGCTATCTATGACGACTACTCACCGGAGCGAGAGTCAGGGATCGGTCGCCCCGCTGAACGTGGTCATGAACTGGAGTGACTTCGCCGGTGCAGAATCACTGAGCAGCGTGCCCATTGACGTGCATCAGCTTGCCATTGGCAGCATGAAGCCGGGGACACGGCTGGAGATTCGCGGTCTACGCGATCCAGAGTTCTGGCGTCAACACGAAACAAACGACCTTCAGCGAGAACTCGCGTCAATGATCTCTCCGTATGAGGGAGTATCCGGCTTCAACATCGCGCTAACAATCGACGGAACCCCCATCAATCTCCGCGAAAAGGCCCAGGAAGTATTGGAAGCTGCGCCGGTAGCTTATTCCTTTGAGTTTGACGGCGAGAGGCTCGCGATCGCCGGAAGCTACTCCTCCCTGTTCCTGCGGCCTCAGCAAGGTGCAGAGGAAATCGCTGCCTACGATGAACTCATCGATCGCGACAACGGGTACGCGTTTTCAGAGTGGCTCCTCGCGAAATCTGACTCGACCCGTGCTCGCCCGCTCGGTATCACAGCTGGCGATGACCACTACTTTCTTCGAAGCGAGTCCACCATCGACCTATCGGCGCTGAAAGACGTCGAGCTTGTTGCGAAAGAAGTCGTGTCGCCCGGTCCCTTTCATGGTGAAGTAAGCGCCATCTCGCTGGCACGCGACACCACCAGCATCTTCGACCGCGCGTCGGACTATAGGGAGTTCGTCCGCGCGCTCGTCGGGATCAAGGTGTATCGGGACGGATTCGGCGTTCGGGTAGACGAAGACTGGCTCGGCTTGGGTGAGCAGTGGACCTCAGGCGGTTCCTACTACAGCCTTCGCCCGGGGAACGTCTCTGGATACGTGAGCATCTCGGCCAAGCAAAATGCCGCCTTGGAAGAGACCACCAACCGCGAAGCATTCCGGGACACTCCGGCGTACCGCAACTTCCTCTTGGTTATGAAAGCTTGGGCCGCGTATGCCGCGCGAGTCCAAGAGCACCTGCGGCGAGGGTACAACGAGTACAAACGCGAGAAGCTAGCCGAGTCGATCGACGTCTCACCCCGGATCACGCCCCACGACCTGATCAAGGACGTGAATCGGCGAATCTCAGAAGGTTCGGAACTAGCTGCTCAGGCTGGGGAAACCAAGCAAGTGCTGAATCAAATCGAGGCCGTTGCGTCCACCCTGGAGAAGCAGAAAAGGGCTGCCGATGAGACAGTCTTCCACGACCCGGCTCTCACGGCAGCACTGGACGAAACCGTCGCGCAACTCAAGGCGAAGGTTGCCGAGGCGAGGATGCTCATCGCTCACCTCGATGACCTCACCGAGGCGCACAGTCGGCTGCGCCTCGGTGTTGACCTGCTCGAAGAGCAGCTGCGGCTCGCCCAGGATCAGATCGGAGATGCGTGGGAGTCAGTGGCTCTCGGCCTGGGGGCTGAAGCACTCGCTCACGAGGTTCAACACATCAGCGACGGGCTTCGCGGACGGAGCGCGCAGATCATTCAGTACTTGAAGGCCTCCGAGAGTACCGACCAGCGAGTTTGGACTTTCGTCGAGCATGTTCGCTCGTCGGCCAGTGGACTGAGTAAGCAGGTCGCGAGGCTATCGCCTGCACTCCGCTACATGCGGGAGCGTCGAGACGACGTGCGCATGTCAGAGATGTGTCAGAAGCTTGAGGAGTACTTCAGTTCGAGGTGGGGCGCGAACGGCCTCAGACTGGAGGTCGATGTGGCAAACGACTTCAGCGTTCGAGTGAATGAAGGCAAACTGACGCAGGTCTTCGACAACCTCATCCTCAACAGCGAGTACTGGCTTCTTCAACAGATTTTCGCCAAGAAGGCAGACGGAGGGCTCGTCAGGATAACGATCGACGCCCCGTTCATCACGGTTGAAGACGACGGTGTTGGCGTGGATGAGTCAATCGAGGAACTGGCGTTCGATCCTTTCATCACGATGAAGCCATCCCAGTCGGGCCGCGGCCTCGGTCTCTTTGTGGTTCGGCAGCTCCTCGACTCAATGAGCGCTTCGATTCAGCTTGCCCCAGACCGCAACAGTCGAGGCCGACGCTACAAGTTCCGCATGCACTTTAGGAATGCGGAGCTCGTGAAGGGAAACGAACGTGGACGGTGAGGTCGACGGCGGTGGATCGCAGACTCAGAAGGAGCAAATCCAAGAACTGTTGACGGCGCTTGGTATCACCAGGGTCGTCAACGTCGACGACGACCACGCGCAGGGCACGCAGCAGAGCAAGGAGGAGGTGCTCGGTGCGATCCGGGCGCTGTCCATCGACCTGGTGCTCGTCGCGAGGCTTGTCCTCCCCGACAGCGAAGACGAGCAAGCTGGAGAACTCAGCCAGGACGAGGTGCTCGACCTGGTCAGCACCTCCTGGGACGACCTCACCGACCGTCAGCGGGACGAGCTCACCCAAGCGGCGTTGCGTGCCCAAGCGTCGGGTGGTGACCCGGTTGGCGAGCAGCCCCAAGACGTTGCTGGTAACAACGCCGCACTGCTTGCGCTTCCAGAGCTTCTCGAAGGCGTTGCAGACTTCCGGCGGATGAGTCTCGCGGATTGGCGAGCTGCGGGCGAGGCCCTACTCGATGACCAAGTTCCAACTTTGCTCCTGTTTGACCGCAGCTTCGAACGAGAGGGAGGCTCGGCTACTGCGGGTGACGACCTGGTGCGGGGCGTGCTCGCGCGCGACGACCGCGACCACGTTCACGTAGGGCTGCTAACCCACACGGCCGCCGACGAGGGTCGCGAGAACGATATAGCAGCTGAGATCACCGACGGGTTGGCCACCAGTCGGCCGGTCATCGTGGTCGCCAAGCGCCGCCTCCAAGATCAGCAGTTCCCTCAGGCGCTACGCCTTGTCTTGTTCGCGTCGGAGATTGAGGCCTTCCGGTTGCATGCGGTCGAGAGCCTCAACCAGGCGAACAGTAAGGCCATTGAGGCGCTAAAGGGAGTCGATCGGTACTTGCTCCTCGCGGCATTCGAGGCGGCTCGCGAGGAGGGACTTTACGAGACGGACTATGCGATGCGGATTGCGGCGACCTTCGCACGCAAGTCGCTCGCAGCCTCGCTGCGAGACGCTAGTTTTGTGGACAACGTGCTCAAGAGGCTGCGCGACGCTGGAGCGGTCAAGCTGTATCTCGATGGTGTCCCTCGGCCCGCCCAGTACGACCAAGTTCAGTGGGATGAACAGTTCGAGGACGGAAAGTCACTCGCTTCGCTGGCGATGCCACTCGACGTCGGCGACATCTTCAAGTTCAACGATCTCTTTGGGAAGGGACGTAGCCAAGGCAAGCCCCGCTACTACATTCTCCTTACGCAGGCATGCGATCTCAGCGTTAGGTCGGGTGGTCAAAGAAGTAACGATCTGACGAGGGTTGTTCTCACAGAACTGAAGCCCGCTGTCAAGGACGACCAAGGCGACTATCGTCCGCTCAAGTCTAATCAAGCCGATCTCGGCCTACTTCTGGGTTCGACCGGCGATCTGTGGCGTGTTCAGTTCGCCCGTCAGATTTGGGTTCCCGTGCTGGCGCTTGACGCATGCGTCACTAGCACAAACGGCCATGGTGTGATCAGCGGCGCCGACGTGGTGCACAAGAGTCTGCCTGCATCCTGGATACATCGCCACACGAAGATGCAGGCTGAAGTCCGAGGTCTCGTCTCGAAGTTTCAGGGCATGGAGTCGGCCCTGGAAACGGTCCAGGGCAAGGATGCTGAGGTTCGTCTTGCTCGCAGGCACGTCACCGCCGCGCTGCTCGGAACAGCCACCAAGCACAGTGACGGTCTCACGGCGACAATAGATGCGAAGGCGGCGAAGATCGAGTTCGGCGTGGAGCGGCTCGCGAGGGTTTCGGATACAGCGGCGCGGGGACTCTTGTCGCTGTTGCTCCAGCACCAGTCGCGCCCGGCATTCGACGGGAAGCTCCTCTATGACTCCGGCAACAGCTCTTGAGTCTCCTTCTAGAGCTGGGGGGACGTTGTGGATTCTGGCTTCCTACTCTCGACGACATCTCGTTTGAGCGATTCGCGGGTTCCGTGACGTAGGTTTCGCCCGTCAGGATCGAGGAGATCGCTCGCACGGGCAACCACCCGAGCGTGGCCCTCTGCAAGGAGTCGATGCGGGCCGACACTTGTTGCGCTGGTCACCGGACCGGGAACAGCACCTACGGCGCGGCCGAGCTCGTGCGCGCGCCGTGCGACGGCCATCGATCCAGAGCGGACGCCAGCCTCAACTACGACGGTTGCTGCGGAGAGCGCGGCCATCAGCCGCGCCCGAGCGAGGAAGCGGTGGCGCGTAGGCACGGCACCGGGTGGAACCTCGCTGACCATGAGGCCGAGGTCCGCCACTCGCTCAAGTAGCTCGCGGTGACCCATCGGGTAGGGGCGATCAACGCCGTTCGCCATGACCGCGATCGTGTCGCCACCGGATGCCAGGGCCGCTCGATGGGCAGCTCCTTCGATGCCGTACGCGCCGCCGGAAACCACTATCCGTTCAGCGTTGGCGAGATCGGAAGCCAGTTCTCCGGCCACGTGCTCGCCGTAGGAGGTCGCGGCCCTGGCGCCGGTGATCGTGACAAACTCGCGGAGCGGTCGCGCCAGGAACGAGGAAGCGCCACGAGTCCACAGGACGTATGGTCGCCGATCACCAAGATCGTCGAGCGCGGACGGCCAATCTTGGTCGCCAGGGATCAACACTCCGATACCCATGCGCTGGGCTTCAACGATGCGCTGGGAGTGTGTCTGAGCGTCCGGACGCTCGAACTGGGCGCGCCAGACCCGTGCGTCAACGGTGCCGAGGCCCGGCACGCCATCGTCACGCTCGGCGAGCCGGAGCACCTCAACCGCTCCCACCTCGCCCAGGAGACGGCCTGTCACGGCGTCGTCTGGTTCGACGATCATCGACAGCGCCATTCGTGCCGTGCGCTCGTCCTGTGCTACCTGGCTCAGGTTCGCCATCGTCGGCTCCTCTCGCTCGTACAGAGAGGTACGCGCGGCGACGCGGAAACCGGAGGGTTCCGTGAACGCCGACCCCGGCGTACAGTGGAGGTTGAGGCAGGTTCTCCTCATATTGCGGGTCCTCCGGGACGGCCTTCGGGCACTCATACACGTTCTGCCTACTCGACGGAGAAACACGTGTGACGAGAGGCCCGTCATGTTCCGCTTCATCTGGACGCTCAGCGTTCGCACCCGCGATTACCTGCATCGCTACATGCCGAGCAACCGACTGCTCGCTGCCATCCGCACCCGACGCGGACTCAGGTGGGGGCTACCCGCGATGCTGGTCGCTCTCCCGTACTTCCTGATCGCTTACGCCTGCTCGTCCGCGGTCGCCGTCGGCGGTCCCGGCTGGCTGCACCTCATCGTGCTGTGGGCGTGCTGGAACGCACTCAAGTTCGTCATCATGGGACCCGTGAGCGTTGTTCTGCTCGTTCGCGCACGCCTACACGAGGCCGCAATCCGTCGCCGTCAGCGCCGTGAGGCCTCCGCCGAGGTAGATACTCGCGTCCCGGTTCTGCACGCCTAGAGTCACCCGACTGCGACCAGGGACGAGGCGACGCGCGATCGACGGCCACCGCCAGGCCGGATCACGATGCCGTGCGATGCGAGCGCCCGCCGGACAGCCTGAGGTCCTGCCCCGACCTTCACGCCGACCTCTACCAGCGTCAACCCGCTGAGGTAGAGGTTGGCTGCTTCGTGGATGCGGGAAGGGTCGAAACTCCCGCGTCGGATCGGGACCGCCCGGCGTGTCAGGTGCGCGGCAACCGTACGGCGGTTCACTCCGAACCGGGATGCCAGCTCTACGAGCGTCGCCCCATCCCGATACTCCGCCACCAGATCGTCGACCTGCTCGGGGCGCAGAAGGGTTTGAGCCATCTCAAGTGACCGCACCATCCGACCCCGCGAGTCCGCCACCGTCGGCCCCGACCCACGCCGGTCCTGCTTGTAGAAGCCGCATGACCTGCGCAAAGATAGGGTTTTCAAGGGTGGGCAGGGGTTCTCAAACTCTCTACGCAGGTCCACCCGAGCGCCATGACGCGCTCCGCGGCCGCTACGGTCGTGGGCTGGACTACTGCGCAGGTGACGAGCGCGGCAGTGACGGGCGGATGATGGCCGGTGACCTCTATGTCGCTGACGATCCGCGGATCCGCGAGGCGGTCACGCAGACCTCCGAGGCGATCCACCGTGACGCGGAGCTGAGCCGCACGGACCCGGCCGCGGCACGCGCGGTTCTCGTGGGGTTGCTCGGCTCGCTCGGCGAGGAGTCTCACATCCGCGCGCCGTTCGTCGTCGACCTGGACGACAACATTCACCTCGGGGCGCGGACGTTCGTCAACTACAACCTTGTTGCGCTCGACGTCGCCCCGATCCGGCTCGGTGACGACGTGCTCGTCGGCCCGAACGTCCAGCTGCTCACGCCTGTCCACCCGCTGCAGCCGACGCCGCGCAGTGACAAGTTCGAGAGCGCGCTGCCCATCACGATCGGCGACAACGTGTGGCTCGGCGGCGGGGTCATCGTGTGCCCGGGCGTGATGATCGGCGAGAACACCGGCGTCGGGGCGGGGTCGGTCGTCACGCGCGACCTGCCGGCGGGCGTGCTCGCGGTGGGTACCCCGGCGCGCGTCGTGCGGGGACTCATCGACGACGACTTCGACGCTCGGCGCGGGCCCCGCGGAAGGGCGTGAGGAACATCGCGGCCCACGTCGGGGTTGACCACGCATGACGCTCTTCTCGATGCTCGACCTTGCGACGTCCGCCCCGGGCCGGACGGTGCGCGAGGCCCTCCTGGACATCGTCCCTGCCGCTCGCGCGGCCGAGGCGGCCGGCTACCACCGCGTGTGGTACGCGGAGCACCACAACATGCGCGGTGTCGCGTCGTCAGCGACGTCCGTGCTCGTCGGCCACGTCGCGGCGCACACCTCGTCGATCCGGGTCGGCGCGGGTGGCGTCATGCTGCCCAACCACTCGCCGCTCGCGATCGCCGAGCAGTTCGGCACGCTCGCCGAGCTCTACCCGGGCCGGATCGACCTGGGGCTAGGGCGCGCGCCGGGCGGCGATCTCGCGATGCTCGCGGCCCTGCGGCGTCGGCCGGAGGACTCCGAGCGGTTCCCGACGGACGTCGTCGAGCTCGCGTCGTACCTCGGTGACGGGCTGCCCGCTGTGGCTGTCAACGCGTACCCGGGCCGTGGCACGAACGTGCCGCTCTACATCCTCGGGTCTTCGCTCTTCGGCGCGAAGCTCGCCGCTCAGCTCGGGCTGCCGTACGCGTTCGCGTCGCACTTCGCGCCCGACGCGCTCGAGGCTGCGCTCGCCTCCTACCGGCAGGACTTCCGCCCGTCGGCGTCGTGCCCCGAGCCCTACGCGATCGTCGCGGCGAACGTCGTCGCGGCCGACGACGCGGACGACGCGGCGCGCACTTTCCGCGCCGTCCTGCGGGAGCGGGTGAGGCGTTTCGTGCTGAGGCCGGGCGTCGAACTTTCCGACGCGGACGTCGA
>RRZU013390926.1_pt1 | contig 12785 bp, 9 predicted proteins | sample 2165561 | NCBI WGS metagenome assembly RRZU01 (sample SAMN10456909, study PRJNA506462) | wastewater metagenome | isolation source: wastewater sludge | place: USA: Moscow, Idaho
CAACTAATTGCTGAATCTTATGACCTCATGCAAAGATTGCTAGGTCTCAGCGCAACTGAGATGCAATCAGTTTTTGCTGAATGGAACAAAGGCGAGCTAGACAGCTACCTCATTGAAATTACAACAGACATCTTGACACATCAAGATGACCAAGGTCAAGATGGCCCAATTGTTGATTACATCTTAGATGCTGCCGGTAACAAAGGAACTGGTAAATGGACAAGCCAATCAGCGCTTGATTCAGGTGTGCCATTACCGTTGATTACAGAGTCAGTTTTTGCACGTTATATCTCAGCTTACAAAGAAGAGCGCGTTGCAGCAAGTAAAATCTTATCAGCACCAGACTTCAAGTTTGAAGGTGATAAAGCAGAGTTGATTGAAAAAATTCGTCAAGCGCTTTACTTCTCGAAAATCATGTCTTATGCCCAAGGATTCGCACAATTGCGTGTCGCCTCTAAAGAAAATAACTGGGATTTACCATTTGGTGAAATTGCTGCTATCTGGCGTGCTGGATGTATCATCCGTGCTCGTTTCTTACAAAAAATTACAGATGCTTATGGTCGTGATGAAGATTTAGCTAACCTTTTGTTAGACGAATACTTCATTGACATTACTGCTAAATATCAAAATGCGGTACGTGATGTTGTGGCACTTGCTGTTCAAGCAGGTGTACCTGTGCCAACCTTCTCAAGTGCGATTGCTTACTTTGACAGCTATCGCTCTGAAAACTTGCCTGCCAATCTAATCCAAGCGCAACGCGATTACTTTGGTGCGCACACTTATGAACGAAAAGATAAACCTGGTATTTTCCACTATTCATGGTATGACGAAAAATAAGTCAATTATCTAACTAGGCAAAAAGCCTTGCTTTCTAACTAACTTAAATCTGAATTCAAATAGAAAAGAGAAAATTTAAAATGGGAAAAAAAATTCTAATCATTGAAGATGAAAAACAACTTGCGCGTTTCGTATCACTTGAGCTTGAACATGAAGGATACAGCGTTGAAACACGCCATGATGGCCGTAGCGGTCTTGAAGCAGCCATGACCCAAGAATGGGACATGATTCTTTTGGATTTAATGTTGCCCGAATTAGACGGTTTCGAAGTAGCCCGTCGCTTGCGCAATGAAAAACAAACACCTATTACTATCATGACAGCCCGTGATAGTACAATGGATAAAGTCGCTGGTCTTGATATTGGTGCTGATGACTACATTACAAAACCTTTCGCAATTGAAGAGTTACTAGCGCGTCTTCGTGCCAACTTCCGTCGTCAAGATCGCGAAGTCCAAAAGCGTAAGAAGACTGACGGTACAACTTTCCGTGATTTAATCATCAACAAGAAGAACCGTCAAGTACAACGTGGTGAAGAAATCATCGATTTGACAAAACGTGAATACGATTTGTTAACAACATTGATGAAAAACGTTAATGACGTTGTGACACGTGAACAATTGGTTCAAAATGTTTGGGGATACGAGGAAGGAACAGAAACAAACGTTGTGGATGTTTACATTCGTTACCTTCGTAACAAACTTGACCAAAAAGGGAAAGACTCATACATTCAAACTGTTCGTGGTTTGGGTTATATGTTACGTGAAAATAACTAAGCAAAATGTCATAGTTTTATAGTTTTTAAGTTGACAAACAAAACACAAGATTTTGGCTTGAACTAGCCAAAATCTGTTTTGATTTAGTGCTTGAATGCCTATATCATTGATAAGCTAACACCTGTCAGCTTATCAATTTACATAGATAACTCTGAACAAATGCAAGGTGTGTCAATTAATCTTGGGTGAGAAGTGTGTCTTACTTCAAGGTAGTTTTTAAAACCATTATCTGAAAGATTAAGGATGTCGAAATGGTTAGGGATATAATGTAGTTGACTTTAATGTTCTGAGATAATGTACTAGTGGAATATTTTAACTATGATGAAAAATGCCATAAAAATTTAGGAGAAGGTAATGGAGACTTTGCCATCTAAAAAAAAGCAACCGAAAAAACGTAGTATAATGCTCAAGTGGTCCTTTGCAAATATGCTTTTTTGTTTCTTGGTTTTCACAACATTTGTGACCATATCTTATCAAACCTCAGTTCTCTACTTTTTGGACGGTGAGAAAGACGGTCTTGTCAATGTTGTTGATGACCTTGTAGAGAAGCTAGAAAATAGCGATGATGCTTTGACACCAGATAATATCTATCAATATCTAGGGTATCAAGAGCCTGGTGTTCTGGATACTCTCTATGATGAAGACGGACATGTGATTAAGTCTGCTGAAGAAGTCGGCATTCCAGTTGTTGGCTGGCGCTCATTTCAAATATATGATATCACAGGACGAATGATTTTTACCACACAAACTTCAAGTTTACCACTAGCCAATAAAAAATCAACTGCACCAGTTATTGTGACAATAGGTGGTAAGTCTGGCTATATCATAACACGAGAAATCAAGTCTAAAAAAACAGGCAAAGTTGTAGGGTATTTGCAGTCCTTTAATAATCTAGGATTTTACTATAATATTCGCAATAAACTTCTGTTTATCTTGATAGCACTTGAGATTGTCGCCATGTTCCTTGCCAATTTTATCGGCTACTTTGTCTCAAATCACTTCTTAAAACCCTTGTCTAAATTACACGCCGCTATGAGACGTGTGACACATTCACCTTCAAGTGAATTTAAGAAGGTTGAAATTCACTCTGGAGATGAAATTGAAGAACTTGCAGACGTCTTCAATAAAATGATGTATAAAACACATGACTATATTGAAGGGCAAGAAAGATTTGTTTCTGATGTGAGCCATGAGTTGCGGACCCCGCTTGCTGTACTAGATGGTCATGTCAACCTCTTATTGCGTTGGGGTAAGGATGACCCAGAACAGTTAAAAGAGTCCCTAGAGGCATCTAGGCAAGAAATTAAAAAAATGTCAAGTATGATTCAGGATATGCTTGACATTACCCGCTTAAAACAATCGGATGAATTTCAAACAGAAGAAACAGAAGTTGTTGGCAGCGTAACTGATTTGATGAATAATATGGAAATGATTCATCAAACCTGCAGTTTTGCTTTTGAGGCAAATTTAGAACCACATGCCAAAGCTCAAATCTACAAGAATCACTATATTCAAGCATTAACTATTTTAATCGATAATGCGATTAAGTATTCTGGTGCGGAACAAAGTTATGTTAAAGTTACTTTGTCTGAAGATGATAGAAACATCATTACCTCAGTATCAGATAAAGGGATGGGAATTTGTGAAGAAGATCAAGCCCATGTGTTTGAGCGCTTTTTCCGAGCTGATAAGGCTAGAAATCGTGAGATTGGCGGAACAGGTTTAGGACTTTCGATTATTGCGAATATCGCCCAAATATATCATGGTTCTGTCTCCGTTAAATCGAAGCTTGGTGAAGGCTCAACCTTTACGCTTGTCTTGCCAAAAGCTGAGTCGCTTTATAACTTATAAAATAGAATGAAACGTTGCAGTTGCAACGTTTTTTCTTGCTTTAAAATTTTATTTGAATTTTTTGAATATTCCCTATTTACAACTCCTTTATTCTGTGCTAGAATATGTATCATAGAAGATGTCATAAAACGTGACATCGAAAACGCTTATTGAGCTATGCTCATCTTTTGATATGATTTTAGGAGATATCTATGAACTCAGGAAGTATTGCATTTATCATTATTTGTGCAGCTCTGGTTTTCCTTATGACACCAGCGCTTGCCTTTTTCTACGGTGGCTTAGAGCGACGTAAGAATGTGATTAACACGATGTTGATGGCTGTTATACCGTTAGGAATAGCCTCTATTCTTTGGATAGTGATTGGTTATAGTTTATCGTTTTCAGGTGATGGTACTTGGATTGGTGACTTATCCCACGTCTTTTTTAATGGTGTAAGTTCTTCTAACAATACCTTGCATGGTCTTGAAATTCCTGATGGTCTATTTGGTGGTTTTCAAATGATGTTTTCGATTATCACGGTAGCGATTCTAACAGGTTCTGTGGTTGGACGGATGCGGTTTACACCACTCGTGATTTTCATGGCTTTCTGGTTAGTCATTGTTTACTATCCTTTGGCACATATGGTTTGGGGTGGCGGTTTCTTAGCTAAAATCCATTCGATTGACTTTGCAGGTGGTAACGTCGTTCATATTTCATCAGGTGTCAGTGCCTTAGTCTTAGCACTTGTCTTGGGCAGACGACGTGATTACGCTAGATTAGAATATCGCCCACATAACATTCCTTTTGTCTTGCTAGGTGCTGGACTACTCTGGTTTGGCTGGTTTGGTTTTAATGCTGGTTCAGCACTCGCTGCTAATGGTCTTGCTGTTCATGCTTTAATGACAACGAACACTGCAGCAGCAACAGCTATGTTATCATGGCTATTGGTTGAAAAGATCACGATTGGTAAACCTACTTTGGTTGGTGCATCAACTGGCTTGGTTGTAGGACTTGTTGCCATTACACCAGGGGCTGGTTTTGTCTCACTCTGGTCATCCATCTTGATTGGGGCGTTGGTATCCCCAATCTCTTACTACTTCATCTCAGTTATCAAGCATAAATTCGGCTATGATGACGCTTTGGATGCCTTTGGAGCGCATGGTATAGGCGGTATATTTGGTGGTATCGTAACAGGTATTTTCACTGTACCATCACTTGCTTTAGAAAAAGGTTATGCGGGGCTTATCTATGGCTCAGGTAAGTTGTTCCTTGCCCAACTTGAAGCCATCTTGTTCACGATTGTCTTTAGTGCCCTTGCGACTTTCATCATCATTAAAGTTATTTCACTCTTTATGGCAATTCGCGTTAGCGACCGCGAGGAGGCTATTGGGTTGGATGACAGTGAACATGATGAAACAGCTTATCCAACATTTATGGGCTTGGATAGCTAAAACTCTGAGATGATACTATTTCGCGTTTTTGATGCAAAATAGTATTAGGTGATTGTTTTGAACGTTTATAAATCAGATGAAACATCAAAAGAATTAAGCCACAGATACCAGTGTATAATTAGAGTAGGAGAATAAAGCAATGAAAAAAGTAGAGGCGATTATTCGCACGGAAAAATTAGAAGATCTAAAAGATGCCTTAGTCAAAAATGATTTGGCAAAGGGCATGACAGTCACCCAAGTCTTGGGGTATGGTAATCAAAAGGGCTTTGTGGAGTATGTCCGGGGGCAAAAATTGAACACGACGCTATTAGCGAAACTCAAAATCGAGATTGTAACGGTTGAAGAACGTGTCTCTAAATTAATTGAGGTGATTCGTGAAACGACCCAGACAGGTGAAGTCGGAGATGGGAAAATCTTTGTTCTGCCAGTTGAAAATGTCATTCGCATTCGTACGGGAGAGCAGGATGCAGATGCCATTTAAGGCGATTTGATATACTATCATACTTATGCGTACTTATAGACTTAGTATGAAATGGTGGCAGGAGTCATCAAAATTTAAACAAAACTTAATATAATAGAAGTAACCACACACAACCACGCAAATAAAACACTTAAAAGATGGCTTTTTAGGTATACCTAGGTATATTTAAAAGGTTTCAGAGTTTAAGCGTTTTTTTGTTGGCATCATAGACGCATGACTGAGTATTGAAAAAATGAGATAAAAACGGTAGAATTAAAGGATATGAAGACAAGATTCGGATGAAAAAACGGATTAAATAAGGAAAACAATCATGAAAATAATCACAAATTTTGAAAATAAAAAAGTATTGGTTCTGGGTTTGGCTAAATCCGGGGAGTCTGCGGCGCGTGTGCTTAATCAACTAGGGGCAATTGTCACGGTAAATGACGGTAAACCTTTCGACGAAAATCCAGCAGCCCAAGATTTATTAGCCGAAGGCATCAAAGTTGTGACAGGTGGTCATCCACTTGATTTGTTGGAAGAAGATTTCGCGGTCATGGTCAAAAATCCTGGCATTCCTTATGATAATCCAATGGTTGAACGGGCGACTGCTTTGAATATTCCGATTATTACAGAAGTTGAGCTGGCATATTTGATTTCTGAGTCACCGATTGTTGGGATTACAGGGACTAATGGTAAGACGACAACAACAACCTTGATTGCGGATATCTTAAATGCAGATGGCAGGGTTGCTAAATTGTCGGGAAATATTGGTTTTCCTGCTTCTGATGTGGCATCGAAATCTACAGTTGATGAGACTTTGATTATGGAGCTGTCTAGTTTTCAATTGATGGGAATTGAAACTTTTAGACCTAAGATTGCAGTCATAACTAACTTATTTTCAGCGCATTTAGACTATCATGGCTCACAAGACAATTATGAGGCGGCTAAATGGCGAATTCAAGAAAATATGACTGCTGATGATTTTTTAGTACTGAACTTTAATCAAGCAAAACTTCGGAGTAAAGCTGGAGAAACAGCAGCACAAGTTGTGCCTTTTTCAACAACTGAAATTGTTGAAAAAGGTGCTTATGTTGCAGATGGCAATATCTATTTCAAGACTGAAAAAATCATGGCTGTGGCGGATTTATCTTTACCTGGTGAACATAATGTCGAGAATGCCTTGGCTGCGATTTGTGTTGCCAAGTTATCCGACGTGTCAAATGCTGCAATTGTACGTGTTTTGACGACATTTTCAGGCGTCAAACACCGCCTGCAGTATCTGGGTCAGAAAAGTCACATCAAGTTTTATAATGACAGCAAGGCGACGAATATTTTAGCGACCCAAAAAGCGCTATCTGGGTTTGACAATCGCACACTTTGGCTTTTAGCTGGAGGTTTAGACCGTGGCAATGGCTTTGATGAGTTGGCGGTAGATGTTGCTGATTTGAAAGGGATGGTTGTCTTTGGAGAAACAGCGTCTAAACTTCGTGCGCTGGCAGAATCTCTTGAGATTCCGGTCTTTGATAGCGAAAATGTAGCGACAGCAGCGCGTCTTGCTTATGACAAAGCTGAGTCAGGCGATACAGTTCTTTTAAGCCCTGCCAATGCTAGCTGGGACCAATATAAGACTTTTGAACAACGTGGTAACTTATTTATTGACGCGTTTAATGGATTGGAAGAAAAATAATCATGAAAATTATTGTTAGTGGTGGAGGAACGGGTGGTCATATCTATCCAGCACTTAGTTTTATCAACTATCTCAAAACGGTTGAACCAGATGTATCAGTGCTTTACATTGGCACAGAAAAAGGGTTAGAATCTAAAATTGTTCCGGAAAATGGGATTGACTTTAAAACGATAGATATACAAGGCTTTAAACGCTCCCTGTCACCTGAAAATGTCAGAACGGTCTATAAATTTATTAAATCTGTGTCGGATGCGAAAAAAATGATCAAGGATTTCAAACCTGATGTGGTAATTGGTACGGGTGGCTATGTCGCTGGTCCAGTGATTTATGCCGCAGCCAAGCTGAAAATTCCAACGATTGTTCATGAGCAGAACTCTATTCCAGGTGTGACAAACAAGTTTTTGAGTCGTTATGCAACGCGTGTCGCGCTTGCTTTTCAAGAGGCAGGGTCGTTTTTCCCGTCTAAGAAAACGGTTTTTACAGGTAACCCAAGAGCTCAGGAAGTTGCTGATTTGACAGATTCTAGTAATGTACTTGGTCGATATGGTTTAAGAACAGATAAAAAGACAATCGTCATTTTTGGTGGTAGTCGTGGGGCTCTCAAAATCAATACTGCAGTCGTTGAAGCTTTGCCCGAGCTAGCGAAAAAAGATTATCAGATTCTTTATGCCTCTGGTGAAATTTACTACAATGACCCAGAATTTTTAGATATATTCACAGCATTTAATCTAAAAGAAAATATCAAAATAGTCCCTTATATTAACAACATGGTTGAGGTTTTAAATGATGCCAATTTGATTTTATCAAGGGCAGGGGCAACGACCTTAGCTGAGATTACGGCACTTGGTTTGCCATCTATCTTAGTACCGAGTCCTTATGTCACTGCTGATCATCAAACAAAGAATGCTGAGGCACTTGAAAATGCTGGCGCCGCAATCATGATTAAAAATACCGAGTTAACTGGTAAGCGTGTTGTTGGTGCGATTGATAGTCTTTTGCTGGATGACGTGAGATATCGTCAAATGGCTGAAAGTGCTTTGCGTGAGGGTGTACCAGACGCAAGTAATCGTTTGTATCGAGTGCTCAAGGATGTATTAAATGGCAGATAAAGATAAACAACCTGAACTGACACCTTGGCAGCAAGAGCATGCTGAGTTTCAAAAGAAAAAGCAAGAAGAGGCAGCGAAATTGGCGCGTGAAGAAAAGCGCAAGAAGCAGCCTGCTAAGGTCGAATCAGTCATTGAAAAATATGAGGCAACACCTAGTCAACCGATGAAAGAAGAGAAACGCCCATTCCTCAAGCGCTTTAATTTTTTTGCCTCGCCAAAAGAAAAGGGAGAAATTGCTCAAGTATTAGGTGAAATCTGGCCTTTTATCCTAGTAACGCTCGTCATTTTTCTGGGCAGTATCTATGTCATCTCGCCGCTCAGTAAAATTGCAAGTTTCACTGCAACTGGTAACACACATGAGTCAACCGAGCAAATTGCTGAGGCAACCGGGATTAAAACTAATGACCATGTCTGGCAGGTCATCCAAAAATCGACTGCTATCTCGACTAAAATCGAACAAAAGTTTCCGCGTGTCAAGTCAGCGAAAATCTCATGGGTATTTCCAAACAACTTTAGCGCTAAAATCGTCGAATACAGTGAGAGTGTCTACCTTAAAACAGGAGACACGTATCAGTTAGTGTTGTCAAACGGTGTCATTTCAACACAAGAGCCTGTTGATGCACAAAAACGAGCTGCTCTACCAGTTTTAGATGGCTTTAGTGCGAAAGAAGTTAAGTCATTTGTCGTAGCTTACGAGACACTTAAGCCAGAACTAAAAGCCCAAATCACAACCGTTACTAAGGTGCCTACGAAAGTAACACCAGACTTCATTGCGCTTGAAATGAAAGACGGCCACCAAGTTAGAGTGCCTCTAAGTCAAATGGCTGAAAAACTCCCTTATTTCACTAGTGTCGCCTCAAATCTCACCGAACCTAGCGTTGTGGATATGGAGGCAGGTGTTTATGCCAAGTCTAAGGACGCCTACCAGAAAGATTTAGACGACGAAAAAGAAAAAGAACAGAAAGCTAAAGAAACTGCTGCCGCAAACGAGTCAGACCAACAAGCATCTGATAATGGTACTGAAACAGCAAGTACCGATACCACACAGGGCACTGAATAGTCAGAAACGGTCCCAAAATACTTCAAAATAAGATGATACAGTAACAAAAAATCAGGTTTAACTTACTGATAACGTGTTATTTTAAAAAAATGAAGATGGAGAGCAGTAAAGGCAGGGGCTATAATGAAAAAAAGAAAAGTCTGAATATCTTGACATTTAAGATATAATTAAGTAAACTAAGAAAGTGGTTACATTTTATTAGTTCAATATAACATGGGAGAAAAATATGACAAAAAAGACAAAATTAATGGGCATAGGTTTGATGTCTGTAGCAGCTCTAGGTATTTTTGCAGCCTGCGGTAACAAATCTGATTCTAGTGAGTCTGACGGTAAAGATTATTCATTCTATTATCTCACAGACCCTGAGACTTTGGATTATACTTTTTCAGGTCAAAAATACACTGCTGAAAATACAGCCAACTTTGTTGATGGTCTCGTGTCTTATGACCAATATCGTCAAATCGTGCCAGCCTTGGCTAAATCTTGGGATGTCTCAGAAGACGGAAAAACATATACTTATCATATCCGTAAAAATGTCCCTTGGGTTGATGCCGATGGCAACGAATATGACACAGTCAAACCTTCTGACTGGGTTACGGGTTTGAAACACGCTGCAGATACTAACTCTGAGACACTTTACCTAGTTAGCGATTCAATTACAGGTCTTGCAGATTATGCCAGCGGTAAAGATAAAGATTTCTCAAAAGTTGGCATCAAAGCTGACGATAAAGCTGGAACATTAACTTATACTTTAAATGCGCCAGAATCTTTCTGGAATTCTAAAGCAACTTATGGTATCTTGTACCCAATTAATGCTGAGTTCTTGAAAGAAAAAGGCAAAGATTTCGGTAAAGTCGCAACAGATGGTATCTTATACAATGGTGCTTTCATTGCAACGAAATTTGATAATAAATCAGCGATTGAATATAAAGCCAACGATACTTACTGGGATAAGAAAAATGTACACATCAAAAATGTTAAATTGTCATTCTTCGATGGTAAAAAACCAGAAGATCTCTACCAAAACTATATGGCTGGTAAATATAATCAAGCACAACTTTACCCAACAATGCCATACTACAAAAATGTTAAAAAATCTGACGTTATTTGGACAGCCCAAGAAGCAACAACTTACTTTGGTATGTTTAACTTAAATCGTCAAACTTATAAGAATACAGCACATGATACAGATGCTAAGAAAACAGCAACAAAACAAGCTGTTTTGAACAAAGACTTCCGTCAAGCAATTGGCTTTGCGATTGATAAAGCAAAATACAATGCACAACGTGTTGGCGAAGAAGGTGGCGAAAAACTTGTTCGTAACACGCTTGTCCCTTACGATTTTGTGACAATTGCTGGTAAAGATTCCGGGACTGCTGTTCAAGCTGATCTTCAAGCGATTGATGGTGATGTTTGGTCTAAACTTTCAGTTGACCAAGGTAAAAACTCAACTTACAATGTTGATTTAGCTAAAGCGTCATTTGCTAAAGCTAAAGAAGCTTTGAAAGCACAAGGTATTGAAGTTTCAAAAGAAAACCCAATCATCTTGGATGCACCAGTTTTAGATACAAGTACAATCAACATTGCTGCTGCAGCATCAATGGAAAACTCTCTTGAAAAAGCTTTCGATGGTGAAGTTAAATTGAACTCAATCAAACTTGCCATGGATCCATATCTCCAAGCAGTCTTCTCATTCAAGACAGCTGCTGAAGCAGATTACGACTGGAACATTTCAGGATGGGGACCAGACTACGCTGATCCAGCAACTTACCTTAATATCTTGTCACCAAAACAAGGCGATATCACCATTAAGATTGGTCTTGAACCAAGTGTGACACTTGAAGGTGAAGATAAAGGTGCTGCTGCCAAAGCTGCCGTAGATATCGATGCTTATCAGAAACTTTTGGATGAAGCGAATGCTATTACGAACAACACAGATGCTCGTTATGAAGCATTTGCTAAGGCTGAGGCTTGGTTGATTGATAACGGTATCGTGACACCAATTTATTCACTTGGTGCTGTTCCAATGATGCAAAACGAAGTACCATTTACAAAAATCGATTCTAACACGGTTGGGTCAACTGCTTATTCTTACAAATATAGAAAAGTAAGTGATAAAACAGTCACAGCCAAAGAATATGAAAAAGCGTTGAAAGAATGGAAAGCTAAAGTTGAAGAAAAATCAAAAGCAGCTACCAAATAATAGCAACCACACCTAGCGCCTATCGTAGTAAATGGTAAATAGGAACTTTTGAAGACCTTGTCATCTGAGATGAGGCGACCAATTGAACTCTTGATTTAGACTTAATCGGTCGCCTCTTGACGAGAGGTAGTGAAAGTGGTTTGATTTTATGCTTGATTGGATAGAGTGAGTATAGGATGAAGCAAAGGTGAGACTAGATATTTCTGGTCTCAGTTTTGCGTTTAGAGAGACTATCTGAATTGTCCTTCTTGACTAGCTAGTTAACAATCAACTTAACGTAAGTATCTTAATTCTTAATATAGAACGGTTTGAAATAGATGAAAAAATATATCTTTTTTAGAGTGTTGCGAGCGCTGCTGTCCATCGTTATTGTGACAACAATTGTTTACGCACTCGTCTTTAGTTTGATTCCACGTCGTCAGATCTTTATATCAGACGAGCAATATGCCCGTGTTGCCGGTAAAGCTGACGCACGCCGTGAGTACGAAAATGCAGTCTTTGATCGTCAGGGTTATATTGACTACTTGAACCAAAAAGGTTTGGTCAATAAAGTCCAAAAAATTGATCCCAATTATGACGGCACTGACAGCAAAGCCAATCTACAAGCGGCTAAAAAATGGGCAAAATCTGCCAAGGGGGATTGGAAAATTGAGCAATTGCCAATTTCTAAAAAGATTTACGCCACGCGTGAAATTCCAATTTGGCAACGTGTCGGGAAGTTTTACGCTAACCTGATTCAGATTGATCATCCTTGGAAAATTCAAGATGAATCCAACCCTAATCTTAAGCGCTACATCAAATTCACTTGGGAAAAAGGTGGTGGTCCAGCCATCATTGGTTCAGGAACTGAGCATAAATACTTACTGTATTTTGATGGCACTTTTCCGTTCATCCACCAAAAATTTATTACGATTAATTTGGGACAATCTTATCCAACCTTTAGTGGTCGCTCAGTTGTTGACGTCTTAACCAGCGGTCAAGGTGAAACGGTAACACGTGAAATCACACTTGAAGATGGCAAGAAGATGAATACTTCTATGAACATTCATACAGCGACTTACCAAAGTCCTAAAAACCAAAGTGAACGTATGAAACGAATTTTCAAAGATGACTACACAAATGTGAAGAATTTTTATCAAGATCCATCTATGATTGGTAACTCAGCTAGAATTTCAATTATAGGGACAATTTTAGCTTATCTTTTTTCAACTTTCCTTGCAGTCTATCTTAGCCGTCATGCAGGTGGTATCATTGACCGTTTTGGCCTGATTTTCATCACTGCATTGATTGCCTTACCAAGTTTGGCGATTATCTATACAGATAGATTCCTGGGTTCGTTGATTGGGTTACCAGGTTCGTTTACAACATTAGG
>RRZU010552252.1_pt1 | contig 12783 bp, 10 predicted proteins | sample 2165561 | NCBI WGS metagenome assembly RRZU01 (sample SAMN10456909, study PRJNA506462) | wastewater metagenome | isolation source: wastewater sludge | place: USA: Moscow, Idaho
AATAACCATTCCTGTGTGGTTAAGATTGATGACGGGACGAATAGCATTCTTCTAACCGGTGATATTGAAGCCCCCGCTGAACAAAAGATGCTAAGCCGTTACTGGCAGCAAATGCAGGCAACATTACTTCAGGTACCTCACCATGGCAGTAATACCTCATCATCGTTGCCATTAATTCAGCGAGTGAATGGAAAAGTGGCACTCGCATCGGCATCGCGCTATAACGCATGGCGATTGCCCTCTAATAAAGTTAAGCATCGCTATCAACAGCAAGGATATCAATGGCTTGATACTCCACATCAGGGTCAAGTGACGGTCAATTTTTCAGCGCAAGGCTGGCGGATTAGCAGCCTCAGAGAGCAAATTTTACCTCGTTGGTATCATCAGTGGTTTGGCGTGCCAGTGGATAACGGGTAGAATATGCGGCTATTTCAACAAATGCTGGTTTTTTGAATGCATAACGACAAAGATCTCTCTACGTGGCAGACGTTCCGCCGACTGTGGCCAACCATTGCGCCTTTTAAAGCGGGTCTGATCGTGGCGGGCGTAGCGTTAATCCTCAACGCAGCCAGCGATACCTTCATGTTATCGCTCCTTAAGCCACTTCTTGATGATGGCTTTGGTAAAACAGATCGCTCCGTGCTGGTGTGGATGCCGCTGGTGGTGATCGGGCTGATGATTTTACGTGGTATCACCAGCTATGTCTCCAGCTACTGTATCTCCTGGGTATCAGGAAAGGTGGTAATGACCATGCGTCGCCGCCTGTTTGGTCACATGATGGGAATGCCGGTTTCATTCTTTGACAAACAGTCAACGGGTACGCTGTTGTCACGTATTACCTACGATTCCGAACAGGTTGCTTCTTCTTCTTCCGGCGCACTGATTACTGTTGTGCGTGAAGGTGCGTCGATCATCGGCCTGTTCATCATGATGTTCTATTACAGTTGGCAACTGTCGATCATTTTGATTGTGCTGGCACCGATTGTTTCGATTGCGATTCGCGTTGTATCGAAGCGTTTTCGCAACATCAGTAAAAACATGCAGAACACCATGGGGCAGGTGACCACCAGCGCAGAACAAATGCTGAAGGGCCACAAAGAAGTATTGATTTTCGGTGGTCAGGAAGTGGAAACGAAACGCTTTGATAAAGTCAGCAACCGAATGCGTCTTCAGGGGATGAAAATGGTTTCAGCCTCTTCCATCTCTGATCCGATCATTCAGCTGATCGCCTCTTTGGCGCTGGCGTTTGTTCTGTATGCGGCGAGCTTCCCAAGTGTCATGGATAGCCTGACTGCCGGTACGATTACCGTTGTTTTCTCTTCAATGATTGCACTTATGCGTCCGCTGAAATCGCTGACCAACGTTAACGCCCAGTTCCAGCGCGGTATGGCGGCTTGTCAGACGCTGTTTACCATTCTGGACAGTGAGCAGGAGAAAGACGAAGGTAAGCGCGTGATCGAGCGTGCGACTGGCGACGTGGAATTCCGCAATGTCACCTTTACTTATCCGGGACGTGACGTACCTGCATTGCGTAACATCAACCTGAAAATTCCGGCAGGGAAGACGGTTGCTCTGGTTGGACGCTCTGGTTCGGGTAAATCAACCATCGCCAGCCTGATCACGCGTTTTTACGATATTGATGAAGGCGAAATCCTGATGGATGGTCACGATCTGCGCGAGTATACCCTGGCGTCGTTACGTAACCAGGTTGCTCTGGTGTCGCAGAATGTCCATCTGTTTAACGATACGGTTGCTAACAACATTGCTTACGCACGGACTGAACAGTACAGCCGTGAGCAAATTGAAGAAGCGGCGCGTATGGCCTACGCCATGGACTTCATCAATAAGATGGATAACGGTCTCGATACAGTGATTGGTGAAAACGGCGTGCTGCTCTCTGGCGGTCAGCGTCAGCGTATTGCTATCGCTCGAGCCTTGCTGCGTGATAGCCCGATTCTGATTCTGGATGAAGCTACCTCGGCTCTGGATACCGAATCCGAACGTGCGATTCAGGCGGCACTGGATGAGTTGCAGAAAAACCGTACCTCTCTGGTGATTGCCCACCGCTTGTCTACCATTGAAAAGGCAGACGAAATCGTGGTCGTCGAGGATGGTGTCATTGTGGAACGCGGTACGCATAACGATTTGCTTGAGCACCGCGGCGTTTACGCGCAACTTCACAAAATGCAGTTTGGCCAATGATCGAAAAAATCTGGTCTGGTGAATCCCCTTTGTGGCGGCTATTGCTGCCACTCTCCTGGTTGTATGGCCTGGTGAGTGGCGCGATCCGTCTTTGCTATAAACTAAAACTGAAGCGCGCCTGGCGTGCCCCCGTACCGGTTGTCGTGGTTGGTAATCTCACCGCAGGCGGCAACGGAAAAACCCCGGTCGTTGTCTGGCTGGTGGAACAGTTGCAACAGCGCGGTATTCGCGTGGGGGTCGTATCGCGGGGATATGGTGGTAAGGCTGAATCTTATCCGCTGTTATTGTCGGCAGATACCACCACAGCACAGGCGGGTGATGAACCTGTGTTGATTTATCAACGCACTGATGCGCCTGTTGCGGTTTCTCCCGTTCGTTCTGATGCGGTAAAAGCCATTCTGGCGCAACACCCTGATGTGCAGATCATCGTAACCGACGATGGTTTACAGCATTATCGTCTGGCGCGTGATGTGGAAATTGTCGTTATTGATGGTGTGCGTCGCTTTGGCAATGGCTGGTGGTTGCCGGCGGGGCCAATGCGTGAGCGAGCGGGGCGCTTAAAGTCGGTTGATGCGGTAATCGTCAACGGCGGTGTCCCCCGCAGCGGTGAAATCCCCATGCATCTGCTGCCGGGTCAGGCGGTGAATTTACGTACCGGTACGCGTTGTGACGTTGCTCAGCTTGAACATGTAGTGGCGATGGCGGGGATTGGGCATCCGCCGCGCTTTTTTGCCACGCTGAAGATGTGCGGCGTACAACCGGAAAAATGTGTACCGCTGGCCGATCATCAGTCTTTGAACCATGCGGATGTCAGTGCGTTGGTAAGCGCCGGGCAAACGCTGGTAATGACTGAAAAAGATGCGGTGAAATGCCGGGCCTTTGCCGAAGGAAATTGGTGGTATTTGCCTGTTGACGCACAGCTTTCAGGTGATGAACCAGCGAAACTGCTTACGCAACTAACCTCGCTGGCTTCTGGCAACTAGTTACGCCGCGGCAGCGTTCGATTGATGGAGTCATGAATGTCGCTGCCGCACCTCTCCCTTGCTGATGCGCGTAATCTTCACCTTGCCGCACAAGGCCTGTTAAACAAACCCCGCCGTCGAGCGTCGTTGGAGGATATTCCGGCAACGATCTCCCGCATGTCCTTGCTGCAAATCGATACCATTAATATTGTTGCCCGTAGTCCATATCTGGTGCTTTTCAGTCGTCTGGGAAATTATCCTGCCCAGTGGCTGGATGAGTCTCTGGCGCGTGGCGAATTAATGGAATACTGGGCGCATGAAGCCTGCTTTATGCCGCGTAGCGACTTTCGTCTTATTCGCCACCGCATGCTGGCACCTGAAAAAATGGGCTGGAAATACAAAGACGCCTGGATGCAGGAACATGAGGCGGAAATTGCACAGTTAATTCAGCATATTCATGATAAGGGGCCGGTACGTTCAGCCGATTTTGAGCATCCTCGTAAAGGTGCAAGCGGCTGGTGGGAATGGAAGCCGCATAAACGGCATCTGGAAGGTTTATTTACTGCCGGAAAGGTGATGGTGATTGAACGGCGCAACTTCCAGCGCGTTTATGATTTAACCCACCGTGTCATGCCTGACTGGGATGATGAGCGCGATCTCGTTTCGCAAACAGAAGCAGAAATCATCATGCTGGATAACAGTGCGCGTAGCCTGGGAATATTCCGCGAACAGTGGCTGGCAGATTACTATCGGCTGAAACGTCCGGCACTGGCGGCGTGGCGCGAAGCGAGGGCTGAACAGCAGCAAATCATTGCTGTGCATGTTGAAAAATTGGGCAATCTTTGGCTGCATGATGATTTGCTGCCGCTACTCGAGCGAGCGCTGGCCGGAAAGCTCACTGCAACGCACAGCGCGGTACTTTCGCCTTTTGATCCTGTTGTCTGGGATCGCAAACGCGCAGAGCAGCTTTTTGATTTTAGCTACCGGCTGGAGTGCTATACCCCAGCGCCGAAACGCCAGTATGGCTATTTTGTTCTGCCATTATTACATCGTGGGCAATTAGTTGGGCGAATGGATGCCAAAATGCATCGCCAGACAGGCATCCTTGAAGTTATCTCTCTGTGGTTACAGGAAGGTATTAAACCAACGACAATGCTGCAAAAAGGGTTACGTCAGGCGATTACTGATTTCGCGAGCTGGCAGCAGGCAACGCGGGTGACATTAGGATGCTGCCCGCAAGGCCTCTTTACTGATTGCCGCACCGGCTGGGAAATAGACCCCGTCGCATAAATGATTATGATAAGATTTATGCATTCATAACCCGATCCATCTGGAGGAACTATGGATCATCGTCTGCTTGAAATCATTGCCTGCCCGGTTTGCAACGGAAAACTTTGGTATAACCAGGAAAAACAAGAACTTATTTGCAAACTGGACAACCTGGCTTTCCCGCTGCGTGATGGCATTCCAGTGTTGCTGGAAACGGAAGCCCGCGTGCTGACTGCTGATGAGAGTAAATCATGAGTTTTGTGGTCATTATTCCCGCGCGCTACGCGTCCACGCGTCTGCCCGGTAAACCATTGGTTGATATTAACGGCAAACCCATGATTGTTCATGTTCTTGAACGCGCGCGTGAATCAGGTGCCGAGCGCATCATCGTGGCAACCGATCATGAGGATGTTGCCCGCGCCGTTGAAGCCGCTGGCGGTGAAGTATGTATGACGCGCGCCGATCATCAGTCAGGAACAGAACGTCTGGCGGAAGTTGTCGAAAAATGCGCATTCAGCGACGACACGGTGATCGTTAATGTGCAGGGTGATGAACCGATGATCCCTGCGACAATCATTCGTCAGGTTGCTGATAACCTCGCTCAGCGTCAGGTGGGTATGGCGACTCTGGCGGTGCCAATCCACAATGCGGAAGAAGCGTTTAACCCGAATGCGGTGAAAGTGGTTCTCGACGCTGAAGGGTATGCACTGTACTTCTCACGCGCCACCATTCCTTGGGATCGTGATCGTTTTGCAGAAGGCCTTGAAACCGTTGGCGATAACTTCCTGCGTCATCTTGGTATTTATGGCTACCGTGCAGGCTTTATCCGTCGTTACGTCAACTGGCAGCCAAGTCCGTTAGAACACATCGAAATGTTAGAGCAGCTTCGTGTTCTGTGGTACGGCGAAAAAATCCATGTTGCTGTTGCTCAGGAAGTTCCTGGCACAGGTGTGGATACCCCTGAAGATCTTGAGCGCGTTCGCGCTGAAATGCGCTAATTTCACTTCACGACACTCCAGCCAATTTTGGGAGGAGTGTCGTACCGTTACGATTTTCCTCAATTTTTCTTTTCAACAATTGATCTCATTCAGGTGACATCTTTTATATTGGCGCTCATTATGAAAGCAGTAGCTTTTATGAGGGTAATCTGAATGGAACAGCTGCGTGCCGAATTAAGCCATTTACTGGGCGAAAAACTCAGTCGTATTGAGTGCGTCAATGAAAAAGCGGATACGGCGTTGTGGGCTTTGTATGACAGCCAGGGAAACCCAATGCCGTTAATGGCAAGAAGCTTTAGTACGCCCGGAAAAGCCCGACAACTGGCATGGAAAACCACCATGCTGGCAAGAAGTGGGACTGTCCGTATGCCGACTATTTATGGTGTGATGACGCATGAAGAACACCCCGGCCCCGATGTCCTGCTACTGGAGCGGATGCGTGGTGTTTCGGTGGAGGCACCAGCCCGAACACCAGAACGCTGGGAACAACTCAAAGACCAAATCGTTGAAGCCTTACTGGCCTGGCACCGTCAGGACAGTCGCGGTTGCGTCGGCGCGGTCGACAATACTCAGGAAAATTTCTGGCCCTCATGGTACCGGCAACATGTTGAAGTGCTATGGACCACGCTCAATCAGTTCAATAACACCGGTCTGACGATGCAGGATAAGCGGATCCTGTTTCGCACTCGCGAATGTCTCCCGGCATTATTTGAAGGCTTTAACGACAATTGTGTGCTGATTCACGGTAACTTCTGTTTACGCAGCATGTTGAAAGATTCGCGCAGCGATCAGTTACTGGCGATGGTCGGGCCGGGACTAATGCTTTGGGCACCGCGAGAATACGAACTGTTCCGACTAATGGATAATTCTCTGGCGGAAGATTTGCTCTGGAGTTACCTGCAACGCGCGCCAGTGGCGGAGTCGTTCATCTGGCGGCGTTGGTTGTATGTGTTATGGGATGAAGTTGCGCAACTGGTTAATACCGGACGATTTAGTCGGCGCAACTTCGATCTGGCATCAAAATCACTCTTGCCGTGGCTCGCCTGACGAACCTTTTAGCCACTGCCAGATGCGGCCAAGCGTTTCATAGCCAACACGATCGCTATGCATCAGCCAGACCGGAGAAGGGATTGCCCGTTCCCACGGATTAAGCGGCGAGTCGATGGCCAACTGATTCGCCGGGGCTGGTAGCGGATTTAACCCTTCCTGCTGAAAAAAGATCATCGCCCGCGGCAGATGTGATGCGGAGGTCACCAGCAGGAAAGGGGCGTCACCAATCGCCTGTTTCACTGCTGCAGCTTCTTCTTCGGTATCTTTTGGCAAATCCAGGGTGATAATTTGCTCGCGCGGCACGCCCAGCGATTGCGCAACTCTGGCACCTACTTCCGCTGTACTCACCGTATTGGTTTTTGCTACGCCTCCCGTGAAGATCAGTTTTGATCCCGGATTTTCGCGCCATAAGCGAATACCTTCATTCAGGCGTGGCAGACTGTTATTGATTAAATTAGAGCTCGGTGCCCACTGCGGGTTCCAGGTATAACCACCTCCGAGCACCACGATATAGTCCACTTTTTGCGAATTATTCCATGTCGGATAGGTGCTTTCGATGGGACGCAGCAGGCGGTCGGCTACCGGTTGCAAACTCAATAACAAGAGTGCCAGCCACCCAATGCTAATAAAAATCTTCCCGGTTTTTTGAAAACGGCTAAACCACAGCAGCGCCAGGCCAGCGCCAATAATTAACAACATCAGCGGAAGTGGCAGCAACATATTGCCAATCACTTTTTTCAGTGTAAAAAGCATCCTTTCTGGTTCCTTTTTTGACCATATAGCAAGGGATCGCCAGCGATATTACACCAGACGGGTTCATTCTCGCCGTGGCTGTGACAAAATAGCGTCTTTATCAGAAAACGTCTTAGCCAACCGGTGGAGAAAGCAATGCAGGATCGCAATTTTGATGATATTGCGGAAAAGTTTTCCCGTAACATTTACGGCACCACCAAAGGGCAGCTTCGACAGGCTATTCTGTGGCAGGATCTCGATCGCGTGCTGGCGGAAATGGGCCCGCAAAAACTGCGTGTGCTGGATGCTGGCGGTGGAGAAGGGCAGACCGCAATCAAAATGGCCGAGCGTGGGCATCAGGTCATTTTATGCGATCTTTCTGCGCAGATGATCGACCGCGCAAAACAGGCGGCAGAAGCAAAAGGTGTGAGCGACAACATGCAATTTATACATTGCGCCGCTCAGGATGTTGCTTCGCATTTGGAAACGCCCGTTGATCTGATATTGTTCCATGCGGTGCTCGAGTGGGTGGCTGATCCCCGCAGCGTATTGCAGACCCTCTGGTCAGTGTTGCGTCCAGGCGGCGTGTTGTCGTTAATGTTCTACAATGCGCATGGTTTGTTGATGCATAACATGGTCGCCGGGAATTTTGATTACGTGCAGGCGGGAATGCCGAAAAAGAAAAAACGGACGCTTTCGCCAGATTATCCACGCGACCCGGCGCAGGTTTATCTGTGGCTGGAAGAAGCTGGTTGGCAAATTATGGGTAAGACAGGCGTTCGCGTGTTTCATGATTATCTGCGCGAGAAACACCAGCAGCGCGACTGCTATGAAGCATTACTTGAATTAGAAACGCGTTATTGCCGTCAGGAACCGTATATTACCCTGGGGCGTTATATTCATGTCACCGCGCGCAAACCGCAGAGCAAGGATAAAGTATGAGTGAATTTTCCCAGACAGTCCCCGAACTGGTTGCCTGGGCCAGAAAAAATGACTTCTCCATCTCGCTGCCGGTAGACCGACTCTCTTTTCTGCTGGCGGTTGCCACGCTGAACGGCGAGCGTCTGGATGGTGAGATGAGTGAAGGCGAGCTGGTGGATGCATTCCGCCATGTGAGTGATGCGTTTGAGCAAACCAGCGAAACCATCGGCGTGCGCGCCAATAACGCGATCAACGACATGGTGCGTCAACGTCTGCTGAACCGCTTTACCAGCGAGCAGGCGGAAGGGAACGCAATTTACCGTCTGACGCCGCTCGGCATCGGCATTACTGACTACTACATCCGTCAGCGCGAGTTTTCTACGCTGCGTCTTTCTATGCAGTTGTCGATTGTGGCGGGTGAGCTCAAACGCGCAGCAGATGCCGCCGAAGAGGGCGGTGATGAATTTCACTGGCACCGTAATGTCTATGCGCCACTGAAATATTCGGTAGCAGAAATTTTCGACAGTATCGACCTGACGCAACGTCTGATGGACGAACAGCAGCAGCAGGTGAAGGACGATATCGCCCAGTTGCTGAACAAAGACTGGCGGGCGGCGATTTCCAGCTGTGAATTGTTGCTTTCGGAAACTTCCGGAACGCTGCGTGAATTGCAGGATACGCTGGAAGCGGCAGGCGACAAATTGCAGGCTAATCTGTTGCGCATTCAGGATGCGACGATGACCCATGACGATCTGCATTTCGTCGATCGTCTGGTGTTCGATCTGCAGAGCAAACTCGATCGTATTATCAGTTGGGGCCAGCAATCCATCGACTTGTGGATTGGCTACGACCGCCACGTACACAAATTTATTCGTACCGCGATCGATATGGATAAAAACCGCGTCTTTGCTCAGCGGTTACGTCAGTCGGTACAAACCTATTTTGATGAGCCGTGGGCGCTAACTTATGCCAATGCCGATCGTCTGCTGGATATGCGTGACGAAGAGATGGCACTGCGCGATGAAGAAGTGACTGGGGAACTTCCTGAGGATCTGGAATACGAAGAGTTTAACGAGATCCGCGAACAGCTGGCGGCGATCATCGAAGAACAACTTGCCGTGTACAAAACCAGACAAGTGCCGCTGGATCTTGGTCTGGTGGTACGCGAATATCTGTCACAGTATCCGCGTGCACGTCACTTTGACGTTGCGCGCATTGTTATTGATCAGGCGGTACGTCTTGGCGTAGCGCAAGCAGATTTCACCGGACTGCCAGCGAAATGGCAGCCGATTAATGATTACGGAGCCAAGGTACAGGCGCATGTCATCGACAAATATTGAACAAGTGATGCCGGTTAAGCTGGCGCAGGCGCTGGCGAATCCGTTATTTCCGGCGCTGGACAGCGCCTTACGTTCAGGCCGCCATATTGGCCTCGACGAACTGGATAATCATGCATTCCTGATGGATTTTCAGGAATATCTGGAAGAGTTTTACGCGCGTTATAACGTTGAGCTTATTCGCGCACCAGAAGGGTTCTTCTATTTACGCCCACGTTCCACCACGCTGATCCCTCGTTCCGTCTTGTCGGAACTGGATATGATGGTCGGGAAAATCCTCTGTTATCTCTATCTCAGCCCGGAACGGCTGGCGAATGAGGGGATTTTCACCCAGCAGGAACTGTACGACGAACTGCTCACCCTGGCCGATGAAGCAAAACTGCTGAAACTGGTGAACAACCGTTCAACCGGTTCAGACGTTGACCGTCAGAAGTTGCAGGAGAAAGTACGTTCTTCGCTCAACCGTCTGCGTCGTTTAGGCATGGTGTGGTTTATGGGCCACGACAGCAGCAAGTTTCGCATTACCGAATCGGTGTTCCGCTTCGGAGCCGATGTGCGTGCTGGCGACGATCCCCGTGAAGCACAGCGTCGCCTGATTCGTGATGGCGAAGCAATGCCGATTGAAAATCATCTGCAACTCAACGATGAAACCGAAGAGAGTCAGCCAGATAGCGGAGAGGAAGAATAATGATTGAACGCGGTAAATTTCGCTCACTGACGCTGATTAACTGGAACGGCTTTTTTGCCCGAACTTTTGACCTTGACGAGCTGGTCACGACGCTTTCTGGCGGTAACGGGGCGGGTAAATCCACCACCATGGCGGCGTTCGTTACGGCGCTGATCCCCGACCTGACCCTGCTGCATTTCCGTAACACTACGGAAGCCGGGGCCACCAGCGGTTCGCGCGATAAAGGTCTGCACGGTAAGCTGAAAGCGGGTGTCTGTTATTCGATGCTCGACACCATTAACTCGCGCCACCAGCGCGTGGTGGTCGGTGTGCGTCTGCAACAGGTTGCCGGACGCGATCGTAAAGTGGATATCAAGCCGTTTGCCATTCAGGGACTGCCGATGTCGGTGCAGCCGACACAGCTGGTGACCGAAACCCTGAACGAACGCCAGGCGCGCGTGCTGCCGCTTAACGAGCTGAAAGACAAGCTCGAGGCGATGGAAGGCGTGCAGTTTAAACAGTTCAACTCCATTACTGATTACCACTCGCTGATGTTCGATCTGGGCATCATCGCGCGTCGTCTGCGCTCCGCATCTGACCGTAGCAAATTCTATCGTCTGATCGAAGCTTCGCTGTATGGCGGGATCTCCAGTGCCATTACCCGTTCTCTGCGCGACTACCTGTTGCCGGAAAACAGCGGCGTGCGTAAAGCGTTCCAGGACATGGAAGCGGCGCTGCGTGAAAACCGTATGACGCTGGAAGCGATTCGTGTCACCCAGTCGGACCGCGACCTGTTTAAGCATCTGATCAGCGAAGCCACCAACTACGTGGCGGCGGACTACATGCGTCACGCCAACGAGCGCCGTGTCCATCTCGACAAAGCCCTGGAGTTTCGTCGCGAGTTACATACTTCGCGTCAGCAACTGGCGGCTGAGCAGTACAAACACGTCGATATGGCGCGTGAGCTGGCAGAGCACAACGGTGCCGAAGGCGATCTGGAAGCGGATTATCAGGCGGCCAGTGATCACCTGAACCTGGTGCAAACCGCACTGCGTCAGCAGGAGAAGATCGAACGCTACGAAGCGGATCTCGATGAGCTGCAGATCCGTCTGGAAGAGCAAAATGAAGTGGTGGCAGAAGCCATCGAACGCCAGCAAGAGAATGAGGCTCGTGCGGAAGCTGCCGAACTGGAAGTGGACGAGCTGAAAAGCCAGCTTGCTGACTACCAGCAGGCGCTGGACGTCCAGCAAACGCGCGCGATCCAGTATAACCAGGCGATTGCTGCGCTTAATCGTGCCAAAGAACTGTGCCATCTGCCGGACTTAACCGCCGACAGCGCCGCCGAATGGCTGGAAACCTTCCAGGCGAAAGAGCTGGAAGCGACTGAAAAAATGCTCTCTCTTGAGCAGAAAATGAGCATGGCGCAAACCGCGCACAGCCAGTTTGAGCAGGCTTATCAGCTGGTGGTGGCAATCAACGGCCCACTGGCGCGTAACGAGGCGTGGGATGTCGCTCGCGAACTATTGCGCGAAGGGGTCGATCAGCGTCACCTGGCAGAGCAGGTTCAGCCGCTGCGGATGCGATTAAGCGAACTGGAACAGCGTCTACGCGAGCAGCAAGAAGCTGAGCGTCTGCTGGCAGATTTCTGCAAACGTCAGGGCAAGAATTTTGATATCGACGAACTGGAAGCCCTGCATCAGGAACTGGAAGCACGCATTGCCTCTCTTTCCGATAGCGTGTCTAACGCCCGTGAAGAGCGCATGGCACTGCGCCAGGAGCAGGAACAGCTGCAGTCTCGCATTCAGAGTTTGATGCAGCGTGCGCCGGTTTGGCTGGCAGCGCAAAACAGTCTCAACCAGTTGAGCGAACAGTGCGGCGAAGAGTTTACCTCCAGCCAGGACGTCACCGAATATCTGCAACAGTTGCTGGAGCGTGAGCGAGAGGCGATTGTTGAACGCGATGAAGTGGGCGCGCGCAAAAACGCCGTCGATGAAGAGATCGAACGTTTAAGCCAGCCTGGCGGCTCTGAAGATCAGCGTCTGAACGCGCTGGCGGAGCGTTTTGGTGGTGTGCTGCTGTCAGAAATTTATGACGACGTTAGCCTGGAAGATGCGCCGTACTTCTCAGCGCTGTATGGCCCGTCACGCCACGCCATCGTGGTGCCAGATCTGTCACAGGTAACTGAACACCTGGAAGGCTTGACCGATTGCCCGGAAGATCTCTATCTGATCGAAGGAGATCCGCAGTCATTCGATGACAGCGTGTTCAGCGTTGATGAGCTGGAAAAAGCGGTAGTGGTGAAAATCGCCGATCGTCAGTGGCGTTATTCACGTTTCCCGGAAGTGCCGCTGTTTGGTCGTGCTGCGCGTGAAAGCCGTATTGAAAGCCTCCATGCCGAGCGTGAAGTGCTTTCCGAACGCTTCGCCACGCTCTCCTTTGATGTACAGAAAACTCAGCGTCTGCATCAGGCGTTCAGCCGCTTTATCGGCAGTCATCTGGCGGTGGCGTTTGAGTCTGACCCGGAAGCAGAAATCCGTCAACTGAACAGCCGTCGCGTCGAACTGGAGCGGGCGTTAAGTAATCATGAAAATGATAACCAGCAGCAGCGTATTCAGTTTGAGCAGGCGAAAGAGGGCGTTACGGCG
>RRZU010117253.1_pt1 | contig 12781 bp, 14 predicted proteins | sample 2165561 | NCBI WGS metagenome assembly RRZU01 (sample SAMN10456909, study PRJNA506462) | wastewater metagenome | isolation source: wastewater sludge | place: USA: Moscow, Idaho
AAAGGTAAAGTCAAGTTATCAGGGAAGGAAACAAGCTCTGTATCACGCAATTGCGTATCTGGCTCAACATTCCCTTTACTGTCCTTACAAATATCGGCAGTTTGATCACGCTCGGACAAAGCTTCCAGGATTGCTTTCTTCACAGGCGCCCCAAGCTTAAAGCTTAATCCTTTTAGAATTGGATCGAGTACTTTTAAGAATGCATCACGGTTCTTCCAGACTTGATCAGAAATTTTTTCAGTAAGAACCTCTTTAATCGCGTCCTGTTGTAAACGACCTGCTTGCTCTTCTTTCGAGATTTCAGCAGTATCTTTTACTTTCTTACTCTTGGCTAAGCTTGCAAAGGCAGATTGATCATCCAACAAAGCAATACGGTCAGCAGAAATTTTAAAGTTTAAACGTAAAGGACGTTCTACAGTCAGCTTCAAATAACCAAAATCTTGATTATTAAAAATCTTTGAACACACTTTCGCTTCACCAGCTTTGGTTTGAATCATTGCACTGGTGTCTTGGTCTTTAAATTTCGAATAAAACTTAGTCAGTTCAGCAATATGGTCTTTAGACAACTCATGACGCTTGTTGCCTAAGCTCTTCGCCATTTTCTGATAATGTGCTGTACCATCTATCAACTGCACTTTGCCTTTACGCTGTTCAGATTTTTTGTTCGAAATAATCCAGATATAAGTATAAATACCTGTGTTATAGAACATCTGATCAGGTAAAGCGCTAATCGCTTCAAGCCAATCATTTTCGATAATCCAACGACGAATATTACTTTCACCATTGCCTGCATCACCTGTAAATAATGGCGAGCCATTAAATACTACAGCAATACGTGAACCTTCCCCACCATTTTCAGGCGAAGGCTTCATTTTAGAAATCATGTGTTGAGCGAACAACAATGATCCATCATTGATACGTGGCAAGCCTGCACCAAAGCGACCTGAAAAGCCCTGTTTCTCTTCCTCATCAATAAATTCTTTTTGGTTTTTCCATTCCACACCAAAAGGAGGATTTGAGAACATATAGTGGAAGTCTTTATCTGCATGACCATCACGCGGAACATAACCATCTTTTTCCTTGGCATTTTTCACACCAAGCGTATCGCCATACACAATGTTTTCAGCAGGTTCATCTTTAATCAACAAGTCAGAACAACAGATGGCGTATGACTCAGGGTTATACTCTTGTCCATACATATCAAGGCTAATCTTGTCATTGTATTTCTTGAGAAATTTTTCAGACTCAGACAACATCCCGCCCGTACCCGCCGTAGGGTCGTAAATACTGCGGTGTACGCCAGCTTTAACAAGCTCTTTCTGATCCTCTTCAAAGATCAAATTCACCATCAATTCAATCACTTCACGAGGCGTAAAGTGATCCCCTGCTTCCTCATTTGCCTGTTCATTAAACTTACGAACTAACTCTTCAAATAAGTAACCCATTTGCATATTACTCACACTACTAGGCGCGAGGCTTAAACCTGACTCTACCAAACCATTACGGAACTCTTGGAAGACTTTATATAGGCGGTTTGCATCATCAAGTTTTTCAATTTCTTTAGCAAACTCAAACTTGGCAAAAATATCCTTTGCTTTAGGTGAAAAACCATCAATATACTTTGTTAAATTTGCCGTAAATTGATCTGGATCATCCAACAGTTTTTGTAGATTAAAACCACTGATGTTATAAAGATTTTGTTTACGATTTTTATCCGCAATTTGGCTCAACTGCTTTTGTAAAAAGACATTCGGGTTTTTATCTTGCAAATTCGCCACAGCTTTTTCATAGCATGTTTTCATTTCATCTGCATACGGTGCAAGAATTGCATCAAAACGCCCTAATACAATTAATGGCAACATCACACGACGATACTGCGGTGGACGATAAGGGCCACGAATAATATTGGCAATACTCCAAACTAATCCTACAATTTTGCCATGTTGTGAGTGTTGATTTACTTCATTTGTCATTTTCATTTCTCCAATTCAAAAATTCGGTTTATTGCGCCACTTTGGCTTGCACTAAAATTTGTTCGCTCTTTGCTTGATTGTATTCAGCTCTTAAAGCTGTCAATTGTTTGAATATTAAAGCTTCATTATGTGCTTCTTCGGCAAGTCGAAGAATCTCATCTTGTTGAACGATAGAAGGAATAACTATTTCAGCTTCTTTTAAGGTCGAAATACTGAGCATCATCAGCAATGATCCTCGACTATTCATTTCAAAATAAGATCGCATTGCTTGTGAATGATTAAAGTACCAAGCTAAAAATTCTGGCTTTAGGCTATCTACTTTGAGATTCACTACAATAAATTGATTACTTACTACAACTTGATCTGCCTCGTGACCTTTGAAAACATAGGCTTTTGGCTCTCCACGAGCGACCACAATAATTGAGTTGTATTTCAAATATTGAGGTTTTGAGTCGTAAGCCCATTCAAGTTCCGACCATTGATCTTTTGAAATCACCACTTGATCTTTGGTTAAATCTTTAATTTGAATTGTTTTTAAATCAAAAGCATTTACTGATTTTTCAGGTGGCCGTTGCGTAAACCCTGTATATATCTCAGCAATATTTTTTAATTTTGTCTCCATAGTCCTTCCTTTAATAAACTTGGAGTACTTTGTTATTTTTCAGATATAATCTGTTAAACAAAGTCTCCTGTGATTAGCGAGTTTTTGTTTTGAAAAGTTATCTGATCGCCAAATCTCAACTTTTCAAATCATGCAGTAGAGCTCGTACTGAGCTTTTTACTGCATGAAATCACTATACGATGCTTCCTTTGTTAATGCAAATATATTTTGCACTTTTTATCGTACTGCAAAATATAATTATTTAATTTTCTAACTCTTCGTGATATTTTTTATAACCAATATACCCCTTTAATGACCATCTTTTCATCGCAAACTTAATGTAACGCTCTTCCTGTTCATCAATAATTTCACTATAAAAATCAGAATAATAATTAATAGTTTTCTTGACATCACTCATAGTGTTAAAGGTTTTCCGAACACTTTTACCTGCTAGTCGTACATGATATAAATCTGTTGGAGCTTCTTGTTCAAACCCGTCAAGATATCGATCTGCTTTAACCCATGCATCATCATTAGTACCTTGAATATTTAAACGGAGTTCAAGTAAGACGAAATTTCCAAGTCTTCTTTTTTGATAACGATCAACTTCTCTACAATTTTGCCCCTCAAAATTTCTATTCTCTGTTGCCCACAAATGCTCTACCGACAAATAATCATTGGGTTTACCAGATGATCTACTCTTTAAAATCTTATCTATATTAATAGTCTTATTACGTTGTAAAGAAGATTCATAGTTCATTAAGAAGTAGCGAAGTCCTCTCCACCCATAAAAATCAAAAGAACTCTTACCATCCAAATAAAATGAGGCTTCGAACCAACCATCATGCGCAAGATTTTGAGTAAAACTAACCAGTAAATATTCCAATGCTTGGTCATCATTTGTTAGTGTTGTTTTTCCAACTACTCTATTCTCCTCTGCAATAAAACTGTTTAACAAACTCCCATAGTAGTACCTACTCGCATACTGGTATAAGTCACCCTGACCTGTATCTTTTCTAAATGTCATGCCGTTAGCGATATAAACTCTAAAATTTAACGTTTCTAATAATTGTAAATGCCGTTCAAGCATCTCACCCTTACCTTTATTTTTGAGTACCAATGCTAAAAACAAGGGCATAATTGAAGCATGAACATTCTGAGCACGAATGTTTTCAATTAATGGTTGAATAGCTTTATCAAGCCCAACATAATTAGGAGCATAAAGATGTTCGTACCATTTTGCAGATAATTTTAAAAATTGAATAAATTCTTTTAGCTTAATGATTGTATTATTCTTTTTATCTAAATCCTGAAGACACTGATCTATTTTTATTCTTGATTTAAGTACATCATATCCATATTGGCTGTCTGTTTTATTCATTTTAAAAAACACAACCAAACAATATCTTAAAAATGAACTCTCTTCATTTGGTGATGTTTTTTTCGCTTTATTTAGTGATTGTAAAATATCAGACCAATGTTCAGTAATATCATCCCGCAATGAAAAAGCAGATAGCTTAATTGAACAATAAATTAAATAGTTTTTGACTTTTTCCAATTCACTGAGTTGTTTACCTCGATTGTTAATCACTTCAAACATGATACCAGTTTCAGCATCTTCAACTGGCGAATAAACTAAAAACCCTAAACGCTCTTCTAAAACATTTAAAATCTGCGTAATAAGAACCCCTGAAGAAGTTTTTTGAGTCAACCATTTATGGATCAAATCATGAGCATTCAATAGTCGTTCGTGTGACTCTAATGTAATAGGGCAATTTTCTAAATTACGATCAGATAAAATAACTTTCTCAAAAAATTTATTAGTATCTAAATTCAACTTCAAAACAAACTGATCATTACCAATATCACCACGCTTTAAATATTTGGTGCCAATACTCTCTTTGTCCTCTCTATCAGCAAATAGAGAAATACATTTTAAAAAAATAACCAAGGTAGTTAACCGCTGTTGACCATCTACAATATTGTATTGATTCATCAGATTTTTAGACTGAGATAAAACAAGAGTACCTGTGTAATGCCTTACAGCCGAACTATCTAATAGTAAATGATCAATATCTTTCAATAATTCATCAATCTGCTTTTCATCCCATGCATACCCTCGCTGATAATCTGGGATACAAAAAAAACTTCCCTCAAAAATCTCTGGTAATGTCCGAAGCTGATGTACAAAGTTATTATTCATTAGGTACCCAATAAATGATTTTTTGATTATGAACTAGAGTGACCAATTATATTTCAAATTCATTTATAACAATCTAAATTTAATCAATTTATTAAAAATAAGGGGTTTGCACCCCTTGCTATCCAGTAACCCTCAATTCACCGCCCTCACACTTCTCTGCAACCCCCTCTGCATATCCTGCACAAAACCTTCTCCTTGATTAGGCTTAGGCTTTGTCTTGCTTCTTGCCGTGGTTACAGGCTGAGCTTGTTCTACTTCAGTCTCTTGATTTTCATCACTATAAAACTCCTCAACTAAATCAAATCCTTCCTCTGAATTCACCTCAAACCGTGCATTGCCATAACCCTGCTGTGCCATCTGATCTAAAGCCTGTTGATTAAATCCTGAAGCTTTGCTTTGTTGATCAATCTCTTTCGCCACTTGAATCGCATGTTGAAGATTCACACCATCCCTGAGCGTTAAATCCACGTAATACACAGGAGTTCGATAACTTTGTGTCGTAGATTTCCCCCGAAGTGTAAGTTGTAGTGGTAGGCATGAAAGTAAGCCATTGGATGCTGCATGGTAATAACTCAGCCGTGCCACCAAAGTACGAATACTATTAAAACCAGTGGTTCTAAAGATAAATGTACCCAGTTCATCCGACTCATCCAAATTGACATGTAATCGTCCAAAAAGTTTACAGTTTCCTCCTTGTGCCAATGGGCATAGGTCAGGTGAAGGACATGGATGTTGCTCGACACCTTGTTGAGTGAGTCGCTGACAAGTTAGACCATTACCAATACATATAGGTCGTCCTGTCTGGCGGTCAAATAAGGTGTATTCTGCTCGTAGATTGAGTTCAGGATCATTAAAGATCATCCGTACAGGAATAGAGCGTAGTTTTTCATTCGGTGCTTTGGCTCGAAGCTGTTCATCAAGTGGATGTTTCACCCAACCATCTTTATTTTGGATTTGGCTGGTAATGGTAAATTGATCATCCCGCTCAGGGAGCCGTTTCCCATTCTTTTCTACCACTTTACCAATACTGATTCGCCCTAAAATAGGCGGCGTGATTGCTAAACCTTTGATCATGGTGATTTCCTCTTTTGTGTAAATAAAATTTGCATAAAAAAATCCCATACGCTGAGGCATGGGATTTTGGTTTGTGGGGTTGGATATTTTGCTTAGGCTAATCGGTATAAATATTGAAGCGCCGTGAGCCTTGTTTGCTTTGTGGGAACTGGTTCAGATATTCAGGATACTGTTTCAGTAATGCCTTGCTGTCTAAGCTGATTGAGTCTTTGGACTTTTTCCACGTCACTGAACCTGTTAAGAATGTTGCACGTTCAGCCTGTTGCATCTTGGCTTGCAATTGATGTTTGAGTAAGTCGAATTGCTCCTGATGCTTTTCAATTTGGTTGCGAGACTGAATCAGTTGTTCAAACTGTTGATTTGCTTGTGTATCTTCGGATAAATCTGTGGTACTGAGTGGTACGTGTTCGGGATATAAAAGCTGTAAAGCTTTGGCTGCCGATTCACTGGCATCGGCTTCAGGTGGAGTGTCTTTTTCTACACATTCCCAAAAGTAACGTTCGGCATTCACAATATGTTCAATGACTGATTCACTGCGTACAACTTTAAAGATACGTGTTTCATGACCACAGATCAGCACACAGATATGCGCTGCCTTCTTTCCTGTCACTGCCAATTGATGTTGTACCTGACACAACACGTATAAAGGCACACCATCTCGCCATAACTTAGCCCCATATTCCCCTGCTGTTTTACACTCCAGTATTTGTACATCGGCATCACCGACCACGGAATAATCCAAATTAGCCAGCATAAAGTGCTTGTCTGGATCAGGATGTTGTAATACAGCGTTGACCCGACGTACTTTGTAATTGGTGTGCATACTGTAGTATTCAGCAACCAAGGGTTCTAGTTGCTTCCCCCAATATAAAGGTGCATGTCCTTCGCTTTCATCCTCAATATTTTGCTGAATCCGTCCCGTCTTAATCATCCACAGTTCAAGCATCGACATATAAGGATTGAGTCCACAGGCTGCAGCACAGTCACTGCTTCCAATGCCCTTGCGTCTGACTTCTAGCCATTCATCTTGAGTCATGTGTTTGGTTTCTGCTAAGCGTTTTGGATGGGTGAGTCTAGGGCGTTGAACATGAATATTTGTTCTAGCTGGATTAGGTTGAATTAACACTGAGTTCATAAGAAATTTCCTCTGATTATTAAATTTTAGGCATAAAAAAAGCCACATCTGGAGATGTGGCAAAGAGGTATTTGGATTCAAAGAAATTGCGGGATCATGTTGATCTGATGTGATCATCTTAAGTCCCAAATCTGAATCTAAACTTAAACAATCAAGCGTAATGCTTGTTCAAGCCCACGTTGTTTTAAACCTGCTCCAGCACCGAACCATGCTGAATCTAAGCGATGATCCTGACTCATCGCTCGACGTTCATGATCGGCGAACTCAGTGATACTGCAAAGTAAGCCATAAGCAGTGTCTTTGGCTGAACTGAGTTCTGCACCACGGCCATGTCCATTAAACATGGTCATGACCTTTGACATTGCACGTCCATTCGGTTCAGTCTTGTTTTCAGCTTTCGTGGCTGAGTTGGCTTGGGTAGCAACATTACGATAGAACTGAATAATGCTATCGTCCTGTTCGGTTGGACTCAGACTGGTATTGTTAAACACCACATCAAAATAAGCTGCTGCTTCAGTCTGTGTGACTTTACGTTGACTGAGTAGTTTCATTTCATACATGTGTTCATCCCATGTACGGACTGAAATACCGAGTTGCTGTTTAATCTTCTGCGCATCGAACTTAGTGCTGTGTGGCACTTTCACCACACCAGCACTAGAGTTTTGACCCTTTAAGGCAATCGCTAAGGTGTTGTTACACACCACGCGGATAGAGGTGAATTGCGCCGTGGTGGCGAGTGTGCCATCACACGCGGTGGCTAAAAGAATATAGCCATTACTGACATCTTTACCCTTTAATGCAGAAGTCTGCCCTGTTCTCGCTAAAGCCCAGAATTTCTTCCCGCCTTTCAGCACCCCAGCGGTTTCCAACTCAAAGCCAGATTGTTCAGTCAAGTCACGATAAAACTCCAAGATCTGGTTCGGTTGTACTTCTTGGTAACGCTGGCTGACGACTGATAAAGGTGCATGGGTATCTGAACGATAAAGTACGCGTTGTTCTTCATACGGCATGATGATGCTTTGTCCACGATCATTTTTAGCCATATAGCTGACATCTGAAGATTCAATTCGCCAATCCATACCAGCTTGATGTGCCCATACTTCAATCGGTTGATTTTGACTGAGTTGATTCCCTAAGCCATGCCAAGGAGTTTGACCGACATAAGCCATTTGTTCAATTTGATGTGCCATAGTTCTTTTTCCTATTCAATGTAAATTTTGGGTTTTGTTAGTTTTAACTTTTGTAGGGGTTGTCTGTACTGCTTTTGTTCGACTAAGCTCGATCTGCAAAGCTTTGGGCAAAGTGATGACCACATTCCAGACATTCATACAGAATTTGTGCTTGCGCGGTTTCTTTCAGTATCGGATTGGGCTGCTGTTCTTGAACATAATTGAGAAAACATGCTGCGCATCCGACTGCTCCACCAATCACAGCACCGACCACATAGACCATCGGACGTTGTCCTTTGATCAGGCGTGCACCTGAAATACCCATTGCGGCATAGTTCACGATATATTGCATCAGGCTCTGCATCGGCGGTTTAAGCAGGGTTTGACCTAATGAGGAATTGGGATTGGATAGATGCGGTTCAGCGATTTCAATCTCATCGCTACCACACATCGGACAATAAATTCGAGGCATATCGATAACTCCATAAAATTTTAGGCATAAAAAAACCATGCCCTTTGGGGGCATGGTTTTTGATGAGCTTATTTTTGATTCAGTGCTTAATAATTAAAGCAAGGTCTCAAGTCTGAGGATTAGTTGAACTGATAACTTCCATTCCCCTTGTTCGTTTCAATATCCACTTGTACGACATTAGAAAAATTACATCGCTCCAGTCTAAGTCGGAAGATTTGTCCCATTTTAAAATGTAGTGGGAAATTAAATCTTGTGTCATGCCCCATATAGCTGCATTGCCCATTGTTCACCGTGACATCGGTCACTTCGATCGGTTCGGCTATATTTGAGCGGATGGTAATCACTGCGGGTGGATTCCGACTGCCATAGTCCATTTCATTCAATTCGACTGAAAAAGTATCTGGATCAAGTCCTGAACTGCATCCGTGTAAAGCCAATGCAGATATCGAGAGTAATGCGCTAAAGCCCAAAGTTTTCATTAAGTTGTTCATTCTGGATTGCTCCTAAATATTGTATTCAGATGTTGAGATATAGATGCTTTTCCTCAATTGATATCGAGAAGAAGCCCTTACATCCGGGTAATATGTATTTGAAATTTATTTATTTTTACTTATTGGCAATACTTATATCTATTTCATCACCAAAGGTATGGGCAGCAAAAATTTAATCCAGTAAATTCCTGTCAATAGAATCAAAACAATCAAGGCGTACTCAATATAGATAGGCAGCTTATTTTGATTCGAATAATGCTTCTTGGATGCATCACTCCATTTCATCAGTACAATGCCTATTCCTGCGACGGTACCATAATGAATCATGTTGAATATCATAGTGAAATGCGGCGTAAATCTTTGGTTGAGATACAGTAAAAGCCATACAGCGGCAATCAAATTGAGCCAAAATATATATTGCACCACTTTGGGTAATCTTACCCATTGATCGAAGAGAGACATATAAAATGACCGTGATTAATCCATGCGGCTGTATTTTTGATACAGCAGATTTTTAATTCCTTAAGCATTTTTCTAAAATATCCCTTGCATGATTGAGTTGCTGCGCTTGTTGTTCAATCAGCAGACGTACTGATTCAGGCAATTGCTGATATTGATCAGGGTGGAATTCAGCCATCTTTTTTCGATAGGCATGCTTTAAACTCGTTGCATCAATTTGTTGATCATTGATCCCAAGCAATTGACAAGCTTGTTGCTGTTCGGCAGTCAACTGAGGCTTGAAGTGCTGTGAAGCTTGATCAAATGAGGAGTATTGTTGATTTAAATCGCCCTGCTGGGTTTCCTCTCTGATTCGTGCATAAATTTCCTGTGTATCATCAGTATTGACTTTGAGCAGCAAAGTGATTTGATTCATATAGGCAATGATGTCCTCAATGGAATAATCATTCACAATCAATAAACGCAACATGTATTCAAAGGTAATGCTTTTAAACTCACGATCGTAGGCATATTCTGTTCTGACCAAATCATCAAAAACCACTTGTTTTGAGCTTGTCACAGGTCGTGTTTTAAGTGTTTCTATATATGGTTGTACTTCTTCGCCATAGATCGAAAGCATTTCGATGTATCCCCAATCATCTGGATGCACCGTTGTGTTTTTTTGTGCAGAAATATAGGTGAGCAGTTGCAAGGCACTTTGCATTGCGAGTGAAACTGTTCTTTGCTGTGTGCCATGTGGTCTTGTATCACTTGTCTCATTTCTTTGTCTGATAAAAGCATTGATTAGATCAGCTATGGCTTGAATTGCTTGTCTTTCGAGTTGAGTGAAATTGAGTTTAAGTTGTTGGTTGATCATAATATTCCGATTGATCATCCCAATGTCCGTATCTATGCTATGGATGTGTTGCCAAGAACAGTAGACCAGCTCTTCAAAGTCAGCCTTGTAGTATAGACCTTGTTCCGTGATACATAATCCGATTTTGGCACTGCCAAATACGGTGTCATCAATTAAAATAATGACTTGATTGGGTTGTACATGTTTGGGCAGGTAGTGTTGCGCGCCTACTAATTTTTTATCAGGAATATTCGGTGCAAGATAGATTGAACCTTGCCCTTGTAGGGCAAGGTTCAACGGTGATTGTTGTAGAAAAGTATTAAACGTCAAAGTTCGCATCTGAGTGCTCCTCATTATGTTTGTGATTGCTAATTAAAAAACCACATCAATAATTGGAAAGGCCACGTCAATGCACGCCCCAGTAGATAAGCTTTGGAATAAAACCCTGGATACTGATAAATCAAATAGATCCAATACCCAATCGCTATGATTAAATGAAACCCCAAATAATTCTTCATATCGTCCTCAAATCTGTTTTTTATAAATTCGGCTGATCACATTTCTTTTGCACAATTCATGGTGTATTGGTACATTCGATCTTGAAAATCCGCAGGTGGCAGTTGCTGCATCTCCCCCACTTTTTTTAATGTTTCTTTACCATAGTGATCTTCAAGCTGGTCATAGATACAAGAACAGAAACTGCTGGTACCACCTGATGCTTTACAGCCTTGTTTAAATTCCCGTTCCATTCGAGGAGCGCAGGCACTCAATGTAATAATACTTGTTGTGATCAAGAGGCTTTTCATGAAAGAGTGAGCAAATAGGTTAAATTTACTGTACATGGTTCTGTCCCTCCACTGGATCAACCCAATCGATCAACCACCCTTCATCGTGATATTCATTGAGATGTAGATGAACATCGACATACTCATTGATGACGGCATGATTTTTTGGCTTGATTTGAACATGAGTTCGACATGTCCACATGTCATCAATCTCACCCATCGTTACATCACCGCGATATGGCTTATCTTTACTGCATTTTTCTAATTGGATTGAATGAACAGCAGAATTCATGCGTTGCAAGGCATGCAGGAGTTGAGGTTCTGTCGGTGCAGGTAATGATGGTGGTGTATTGCCACAACCACCCAGCGTCAGACAGCATAAACTGACTGAAACAGATAAGATTTGGATATGGTTCATACCATCCCCTTTTTATTAAGCGTTCAGTGTGAGTATTGGGCAGATCGTAAAGCTACGTGCTTTATCAAATAGGCGCAACAAAGCCTTAAGGCGTTAACCCTTAAACGTTTTTAAGCTTAAAATAATGGGGGACAACAGAGATTGTAGAAAAATTTATCGTATGCATGGTCAACTCCATAATCAACTTGGAGTTCTGCCAAAATAGAAAAAATTATGGTGGCAGAACGAAAGAAGGTTGACGGACTGGGTAAGACTCCAGCACACCCGAAGGTGTCCCTCTCCCGTCCTACCGCAACGAGAGGGGGACGAGAAGCACACACAAAACTATCCCTCAGAAGGGAAAATTCTGATGTCGTCTTACAAAACGGTCCGTCAAAACCGACTGACAATGTAGGTCAGCACGCCAAGGATAATCAGCGATATAAGGAGTGTCAATACGTTTAGTTGTTTATATCAACATGTCATAATATAAATAAGTAAACCGTGATATGGTCAGAATTTATCAATCAATAAATCCTTGAGAATTTTTACTATAATTTATTAATATAGTCTTAATACATTTAAAATTAGAAACCAACCTATGTCAAAGCAGTTTGATTTTATTTCAATAAAAAAGAAAGCAAATGTTCATTTTAATGGTGCATCAATTAGCCATGTTATTGTATTAAAAGACGGAACTAAAAAAACTCTAGGTGTCATTCTTCCATCTGAGAAACCACTAACCTTTAAAACGCATTTAACCGAACGTATCGAAATTGTCTCAGGGGAATGCTGTGTGCAAATTGGTCATGCACCTGACATAGAAACCTATAAATCTGGGCAATCATTTCAAATCCCAGCCCATAGTCAATTTAAGATACATACCAGTGAAATCGTAGATTATATTTGTCATTTTGAATAACAAATAACTTTGATATGCCTAAAATCATAGTGTTCTATTCTGCTATATAATTTACCAATATCAAAATTGACGCAGATAAATGTTGCGACTCAATTATAATGGTGCTCAGTGTTACTAAAGGAAGCTGTGCATGCAGCGATTGAAGTGTATTGGAGGTCCACTGTATGGACTCGAATATTCACATTCGCAGGATAAGTTTACGTTCTTTGATAAACAAACGGGCGAAGATACCCTTTATTACAAACAAGTCTTAGACTTTACCCCA
>RRZU012685201.1_pt1 | contig 12780 bp, 9 predicted proteins | sample 2165561 | NCBI WGS metagenome assembly RRZU01 (sample SAMN10456909, study PRJNA506462) | wastewater metagenome | isolation source: wastewater sludge | place: USA: Moscow, Idaho
ACCCTGGAGGCGCTGGGCTACGAGGTGCTGGTCTTTCACGCCACCGGCACCGGAGGTATGGCTTTGGAGAAGCTGGTCGAATCCGGTTTGCTCGCCGGGGTGTGCGACCTCACCACCACAGAGTTGGCCGACGACCTCGTCGGTGGCGTGCTGTCGGCCGGGCCCGATCGGCTTAAGGTCGCCGGAGCCACGGGGGTGCCACAAGTGGTCAGCCTGGGCGCGCTCGACATGGTGAACTTCGGCCCGCTCGACACCGTGCCCACGCAGTTCGCCGAACGCAACCTGTACGTGCACAACCCCGCGGTCACGCTGATGCGAACCACCACGGCAGAGATGCAGGAACTCGGGCGCCGGATCGCCCGCAAACTGGCCGCCGCGACCGGGCCGACGGAGCTGTTCATTCCGCTGCGCGGGGTCAGCGCGATCGACGTCGACGGTGCGCCGTTCCGCGACGCCGAGGCTGACGACGCACTGTTCACAGCCCTTCGCGACGGGCTTGCCGACAGCGCGGTCGTCGTGCACGAGGTCGATCAGGCGATCAACGACCCGGGCTTCGGAAAGGCGGTCGCCGAGGCGCTCGACCAGCAGATCACCCACGCCCGCTGACCCGCGGGCACCGATTTCAACCAGGACGACGTCCGCGCCCGAGCCGGGCACGACGCGCGTCCGATCACATGCAATCAACGAAAGGTCACCCACCATGTCTCGTCAGGAAATTCTGGACCGGTTCCGCGCACAGGTCGCAGCGGGCACACCCATCGTCGGCGGCGGCGCCGGCACCGGCATCACGGCCAAGTCGGCCGAGGCCGGCGGCATCGACCTGCTGGTCATCTACAACTCGGGCCGGTTCCGAATGGCCGGACGCGGGTCGCTCTCGGGCCTGCTGGCCTACGGCGACGCGAACGCGATCGTGATGGAGATGGCCAACGAGGTGCTGCCGGTGGTCAAGCACACCCCCGTGGTGGCCGGCGTGAACGGCACCGACCCGTTCCGGGTGATGCCCTACTTCTTGAAGCAGATCCAAGAGATCGGCTTCGCCGGCGTGCAGAACTTTCCGACTGTCGGCCTGATCGACGGCGTCTTCCGGGCCAACCTGGAAGAGACCGGCATGGGCTTCGGTCCCGAGATCGACATGATCCGCACCGCCCACGAGATGGACCTGCTGACCACGCCGTACGCCTTCGACGCCGATCAGGCGAAGGACCTGGCTGCGGCCGGAGCCGACATTCTGGTGCCTCACATGGGGCTGACCACGTCCGGAACGATCGGGGCACAGACGGCCCTCACCCTCGAAGAGGCCGCGGTCAAGGTGCAAGAGATCGCGGACGCAGCCAAGTCGGTCAACCCCGACATCCTGTGCCTGTGCCACGGCGGGCCGATCGCGAACCCCGAGGACGCCCAGTACATCCTCGATCACACCGAGGGCATCGTCGGCTTCTACGGCGCGTCCTCCATTGAGCGGTTCCCCACCGAGGTCGGCATCCGCAAGCAGACCGAGGACTTCAAGGCGATCACGTTCCGGCACTGACGACCTGTCCCCTTCCGCCGCAAACTCTGAGAGGAGAACCATGGCCCGTTCCTACTACAGCACCGTCGTTGATGCGCCGGCCGACCGGGTGTGGTCGGTCGTGCGCGACTTCAACGGGCTCTCCACCTGGTGGTCGTCGAACGTGTCCGAGAGTCACATCGAGAACGGACGGACCGGCGACTCCGTGGGCGCGGTCCGCTCGTTCGCGTTCGGGCCGGACCGCATCCGCGAGCACCTGCTCGAACTGTCCGACCAGGACCGCCGCTGCGTCTACGAGTTCTGCCCACCACCGCCGTTCCCGGTCACCGGCTACGTGGCCACGCTGGTCGTGACCCCGATCACCGACGGCGACCGTTCGTTCGTCGAGTGGTGGGCCCATTTCGACTGCGCAGCCGACGAACTCGACCACTGGACGAGGTTCTTCGCCGCCGAAGTGTTCGGCCCCGCCGTCGGCAGCCTCAAAGAGTTCTTGGCGAGGTGAGTCGGCGCTGGGCGGGGGCCAGGCTCAGCTGATGCGTTCCGTGCGACCGGACGACCCCCGGACGAACACAGACCACCGGGTTTCGATCCGCCGCCCTACCCGCCCCTGCCTGGTTGGACGTCGCCACCTGGCAGGCTGATCGATGTCTGGACGGCTGCTCTCCCGGGTGGAGCGCTCGGCTGGTGTGCGAAGCTGCACCACATTTCGTCCACTGCATCGCTCACCGAGGCGAGACGCCCCCCAAATGTGGTGCAGTTTCGCGGCCGATCAGGCACGAGTAGTCGAGCACCCAGTAGTCGAGAACTGCGGGGTCGAGAACTCAGGGGGTCGAGAACTCACCGGGGGTCGAGTTCGTACCCATCGCCCGTCGAGCGTCGGGCCCCGTCCGCTGGTCGGGCTTGTCGAGACCCAACCAGCCACCTGACCTGAGTTCGGAACCGCCCCCCTCTCAGGTCACGCCTCGCTGGTCGCGGTGGTAGAGACCCCACACCACCCGTCCGCAGAGAGCCCAGATTTCCACAAGCACCTACCCCGACACGCAATCGCCAGCGGCCCGCCGGCTCCCGCATGCCTCCTTTCACCCAAGAGTGTGTGTTGGGTTTCCCTGTGGAGGGGCAGTCTCGGAAGATGTCAACCAAGCCTCCGGTCCCCGGCGCACCCAGCCCGCAACCGCCCGCAGCAGCCGAGCCCGTCCAGCCCACCGGGCCGCTGCCGCCCGCCAACGACCAGCGCGGTCCCGACCCACACACCCCGACCGGCGCGCCGGTCCCGCTGCCCGGCACCGCCTTCGCCCAGCAGGGGTCCCGGCTGACCTCGGCCGGCGGCACGCCGCTGCGCGACACCGACCACTCCTTGAAGGCCGGACGTCGCGGGCCGGTGCTGCTGGCCGATCAGCATCTGCGCGAGAAGATCAACCACTTCGACCACGAACGCATCCCCGAGCGGGTGGTGCACGCCCGTGGGGCGGCTGCGCACGGCACGTTCGTGGCCAACGGCTCGGCCGCGGGCATCTGCGCCGCGGCGTTCCTGCAGGCCGGCGTGCAGACGCCGGTGTTCGTCCGGTTCTCGACCGTGCTGGGTTCGCGCGGCTCGGCCGACACCGTGCGCGACACCCGCGGTTTCGCGACCAAGTTCTACACCGACGAAGGCGTGTATGACCTGGTCGGCAACAACATTCCGGTGTTCTTCATTCAGGACGGCATCAAGTTTCCTGACATCGTCCATGCCGCCAAGCCGCACCCCAGCCGCGAGATCCCGCAGGCCCAATCGGCGCACGACACCTTTTGGGACTTCGTGTCGCTGCACACCGAAGCGCAGGCCCACACCATCTGGAACATGTCCGACCGGGGCATTCCGCGTTCGCTGCGCATGATGGAGGGCTTCGGCGTGCACACCTTCCGGTTGATCAACGCCGAGGGTGAGACCAGCCTGGTCAAGTTCCACTGGAAGCCGAGGGCCGGCGTGCACGGCCTGGTCTGGGAGGAGGCGCAGTTGCTGGGCGGCCTCGACCCCGACTTCCACCGCCGCGACCTGGCCGACGCGATCGAGGCGGGCAACTACCCGCAGTGGGATCTGGGCGTGCAGGTGATGCCCGACACCGACGACGAGACCTTCGAGGGCATCGACCTGCTCGACCCGACCAAGTTCGTGCCCGAGGAGCTGTGCCCGGTCCAGATCATCGGCACCATGACGCTGACCGCCAACCCGGTCAACTACTTCGCCGAGACCGAGCAGGTCGCCTTCCAGGTCGGCAACCTGGTGCCGGGTATCGATGTCACCAATGACCCGCTGCTGCAGGTGCGGCTGTTCAGCTACCTCGATACCCAGATGACCCGGCTCGGCGGGCCCAACTTCACCCAGCTGCCGATCAACCGCAGCCACGCGCCGATCAACGACCTGCTGCGCGACGGCATGCACCAGGGCGCGGTGCACGGCGGCGTGGCGCCCTACCACCCCAACACCCTGGACGGCGGTTGCCCGTTCGTGGTCACCGAGGGGGCGTTCATCGAGGCGCCGCGCATTCCGCAGACGTCCGAGCGGGTGCGTGCCAACCACGTGACGTTCCAGGATCACTTCAGCCAGGCCGGCTTGTTCTTCCGCTCACTGAGCGCGGTCGAGCGCGACCACGTCATCGCCGCGTACACCTTCGAGTTGAGCAAGTGCTACGAGCTGGTGATCAGGCAGCGGCAATTGCAGATTCTGACCCTGGTCGACGCCGACCTCGCCGCTGGGGTCGCGCAGGGCCTCGGCATCCCGGTGCCGCCGAAGCCCGACCCGGGCCCCGATGCCGTCGTACCCGAGCCGGACGGCAGCACCTCCCCGGCACTGTCGATGGTGCGCGGATCATGGCCGGTGGCCGGCCGCACCGTCGGCGTGGTGATCGGCGCCGGCGCACACGACAACCTGTCCGGACTGCTGGACGGGCTGCGGGCCCACCAGGTGCTGCCGCTGGTCATCGGACCGGCCGGTAGCAGCGTCAACGGCGAGCTGCCGCAGCGCAGCTACGCCACCGCCACGTCCGTCGAACTGGACGCGCTCGTAATCGCCGCGCCCACTCCGCCCGAGCCCGGCGCCCAGCCGAGCCTGGACGCCAATGCGGCGGCGGGAGCCGCGTCCGACGTCGACCCCAGGGTCGCCGAGTTGCTCAAGCAGGCCTGGCGACATGCCAAGGCGATCGGTGCACTGAGCGCCGGCCAGAGCGTCCTCGACGCGGTCGGCATTCCCGCCGCGCCGGGAGTCGTCACGGCCGAGGCAACCAACCTGGTCACCGAACTGACCGGGCTGCTCGCCACGCATCGGGTGTGGCAGCGGTTCGCGCCGGTCTCGGCCGAGGTCGTCCGATGAAGGCGTTGACCTGGCAGGGCGTCGAGGACGTGCGCGTCGACAGCGTGCCCGACCCGTCCATCGAGCAGCCGACGGACGCCGTCGTGCGGGTCACGTCCACTGCGATCTGCGGGTCGGACCTGCACCTCTACGGCGTGCTCGCACCGTTCCTGACCAAGGGCGACGTGCTCGGCCACGAGTTCATGGGCATCGTCGAACAGGTCGGCGACGAGGTCGGCAATCTGCACGTCGGCGACCGGGTGGTGGTGCCGTTCAACATCTCGTGCGGCCACTGCTGGATGTGTTCGCGGGGGCTGTTCGCCCAGTGCGAGACCACCCAGAACACCGCGCAGGGCAAGGGTGCGAGCCTGTTCGGCTTCAGCAGCCTGTACGGTGCCGTGCCGGGCGGCCAGGCCGAGTACGTGCGGGTGCCGCACGCCGACTTCGGCCCGGTGGTGCTGCCGTCCGACCTGCCCGACGAGCGGTTCCTGTACCTCTCCGACATTCTGCCGACCGCCTGGCAGGGGGTGGACTACGCCGACGTCGGCGCGGACGACACCCTGGCCGTGGTCGGCCTCGGCCCGGTCGGCCAGTTGGCGGTGCGCAGCGCCCTGAGGCGAGGCGTGGGCCGGGTGATCGGGGTGGATCTGGTGCCCGAACGGCTGGCGAAAGCGGCCTCCGTCGGCGTCGAAGTGGTGAACGCCGCCGAGGTCGACGACGTGGCCGGTGCCCTGCGCGACCTGACCGACGGGCGGGGCCCGGACGGCGTCCTCGAGGCCGTCGGCATGGAGGCGCACGGCAGCCCGGTCGCGGCCGCGGTGATCGGAGCGACAGCCCGCATGCCGAAGCCGCTGGCCAAGGCTGCCCTCGAAAACGTGGGCATCGACCGGTTGGCCGCGCTGAAACTGTGCATCGAGGCGGTGCGGCGGGGGGGCACGGTGAGCATCAGCGGCGTGTACGGCGGCATGGCCGACCCGCTGCCGATGATGACGCTGTTCGACAAGGGGCTGACCCTGCGGATGGGCCAGTGCCACGTCAAGCGCTGGACGGACGAGTTGCTCGACATCGCCCAGCGTCCGGGCGACGAGCTGGGGCTGGAGTCACTGGCCACGCACCGGCTGCCGCTCAGCGAGGCACCGCAGGCATACCGGATGTTCCAACAGAAGACGGACGGGTGCCTCAAGGTGGTGCTCACCCCCTGAGTCCGGGTCGGCGCGTGGCCGAGAGTGCGGCCGGTCGGCCCGTCTACACCCTCACCGCCGGTCGAAGCTGTCGAAACCCCATCGCTGGTCGCGGTTGTCGAGACCCCCACACACCCCAACTTACGGTTGCGTAGGTTACTGTGGAGGACGTGACGCTCGACAACTTTACCACGCCGGCGCAGGACCCGCCGCAGACCGCTTCGCCGATCCCCTGCCCACCCCTTCCGGACGAGCCGCTGACCGCGGCCCTCGCCCGAGCGGCCGCGTCCCGCGGTGACCGGGCGGCGCTGGACTTTCTGGGCCGCACCACCACCTATGCCCAGCTGGCCGACCAGGTGAACCGGGCCGCCGGGGCCCTGGTGGCGCTGGGCGTGCAGCCCGGTGACCGGGTGGCGATCGCGTTGCCGAACTGCTCCACACACCTGGTCGCGTTCTATGCCGCCCTGCGAATCGGCGCCGTCGTGGTCGAAAACAATCCCACCTACTCCGCCGCCGAACTCGTCCACCAGTTGGCCGATTCGGGCGCGACCGTCGCCCTGCTGTGGACCAAGGCCGTGCCGGGCGTGCTGGCCGCACAGTCGGACACCTCGCTGCGTCACGTGATCGCCGTCGACCTGGCCCACGACCTTCCGCTGATGAAGCGGCTCGCGTTGCGCCTGCCGATCAAGAAGGCACGCCGCACGGCCGAGGCGATGCGCGGCCCGGTGCCGGCCGGGGTACCGCTGTGGCACAAGGTGCATCGCGCCGCAGAACCGCTGCCGGCCGACCACCCCGAACCGCTTTCGTCCGACATCGCGCTGCTGCAGTACACCGGGGGCACCACTGGAACTCCCAAGGCTGCGACGCTCAGCCACGCCAACCTGGTCGCCAACGCCGTGCAGGGTGCGGCATGGACGGGGCATCGCACCGGTACCGAGACCGTGTTCGGCGTGCTGCCGTTCTTTCACGCGTTCGGGCTCACCCTGTGCCTGTCGTATGCGATCCGGATCGCAGCCACGCTGGTGATCTTTCCGTCGTTCGACACCGCCTTGGTGCTGGCCGCGCAGCGCCGACGCCGGGGCACGTTCCTGCCCGCCGTACCCCCGATGCTCGACCGGCTGGTCACCGCCGCCGAAAGCGCCGACGTGTCGCTGCACAGCTTCACCCACGCGATCAGCGGTGCGATGAAACTGCCCGCCGAGACCGCCGAGCGCTGGGAGACGGCCACCGGCGGCCTGGTCGTCGAGGGCTACGGCATGACCGAAACCTCACCGGTCGCGCTGGGCAACCCGTTCGATGCCAGCCGCCGTCCTGGGTCCCTCGGCCTGCCGTTCCCGGGCACCGAGGTGCGCGTGGTCAGCCTGACCGACCCCGAGCAGACCGTCCCACGCGGCGAGCCGGGTGAGCTGCAGATCAGGGGCCCGCAGGTGTTCCTGGGGTACTGGAACCGTCCGGACGAGACCGCCCACCAGCTCAGCGCCGACGGCTGGCTGCGCACCGGCGACGTGGTGCAGATCGACGACGACGGGTTCGTCACGCTGGTCGACCGGATCAAAGAGATGATCGTCACCGGCGGTCACAAGGTCTACCCGTCGCAGGTCGAGGACTGGCTGCGCACCATGCCCGGCGTGACCGACGTGGCCGTGGTCGGCGTACCCGGCGGCGACATGGGCGAGCGCGTGGTGGCGGCCCTGACGGTGACGGACGGCCATCACATCGACCTGGACGCCGTGCGCGAATGGTGCCGGCCGCGGCTGGCTAAGTACGCGATCCCGCGTCAGGTGGTACTACTGAAAGAACTACCCAGGTCCCAGGTCGGCAAGGTGCTGCGCCGGGTGGTCCGCGAACAAGTGCTGGACCGGCGCCACAAGTGACGGAAGTCGGCGCTCAGCCGCTCCGGGTCAGTCCCGCGTGGCCAGCGGTCGGTCCGGCTCAGATCGAAGGCCATGGACCAGCGCCCGCGCCGCAGTGGTGCCGAGATCGGCGACCAACTCTGCAGGCCGACCCTGATCGAGTTGGCGGAACCCCGCGTCCAGAATGCCGACGGTGAATCCCACGGCGATCGGCAGCCGCTCCGGATGGGACGCCACCAGTTCGCTCCAGGCGTCGGAGAGGCTGCTGCGCATGCCGGCGTGGGCCTGGTTCACCGTCTCGTCGATCGACGCGTTGGGCGCCTGGTGGCGGGCCGCCTCCATCAGCCAGCCGTGGCCGGTGCCCGCAGCCTGCTCAAGGTTGGCCCGCACCCAGGTGACGACCCGGTTCTCAGGGCGGTCTACGTGTTGCATCGCCTCCGCCACAGCGCCCAGCCAGTCAGGTAGGTAGCGGTTCACGACCAGGCCGCGCAGGTCCTCCACCGAGTCGACGTAGCGGTAGATGCTGTTGCGCGCGATGCCGGCTTGCGCGGTGACGGCGCCGGCACTCAGCGGTGCGGACGGGGTCGCGCGCAGCAGCTGCTCGGCGGCGTTGATCAGCCTGGTGCGGATCATTTCTCGATGCTCGGCGACCGTGGGCGCCTCGATTCGCGGCACAGCTCCCCCTTCTTGGCTACGGCCTGCCATGGCTGGCTCGACCGCGAGCTCTCTGGCTCGACTAGCTCACCCGCACCGGAGTGCCGGCCCCAAGAGCCGCCACCTCCGACAGTGAACACCAGTTTTGCGGACACGCCGTCCCTAAGCTAGCCTGATGCTTAGAGACGTATTGTCGCAAACTTTGGAGGATGTTGTGAAGAACGCGGAAACGGTGCTGTTCCGGTTGCTGGTGACGTGGACCACCCTCGGTCTCGCCAGCGGATTGGCCTACCGCGAGCTGACCCGTTCAGTCGGGTTCAGCGGCTACACCCAGTTGTCCCTGGTGCACACGCACACCCTGGTGCTGGGCACCGTGGTCGGGATGATTCTGCTCGTGATGGAGCGGCTCTACCGCTTGAGCGACGACCGCCGCTTCGTCTGGTTCGTCTGGGTGTGGAACATCGGCCTGGGGCTGACGGCGGGCACCCTGGCGGTGAAGGGAACGCTGCAGGTCCTGAGCTCGCCTGCCGCCGGCTCAGCAGCCCTGGCCGGCATCGCCGGACTCGGTCACATCACGTTGACGGCCGGTTTCGTGTTGATGCTCCTGGTGCTGGGCCGTCGGATCAGGCTGAGCCGCCCGGCGCTGATCGAGCAGGCAGGAGGCGGGCTGCAATGACATCGATTCCCGCATCACCCGCCGTGGCCGAGCCGAGCGCCGGTCCCCGCGCCTGGAAAGGACTCTGGGTGCTGGCCTCCGCCCTGGCCATGATCGTTCTGGACGGCACCATCGTCGCGGTTGCACTGCCTTCCATCATCGCCGACCTTCGGCTTGACCTGACCGATGCCCAATGGGTCAACAGCCTGTACTCGGTGGTGTTCGCGGCCCTGCTGCTGACGGCTGGACGACTGGGCGACCGATGGGGCCGGCGACGTCTTCTGCTGATCGGGCTGACCGTTTTCGTCGCAGGCAATGTGCTCGCAGCCCTGGCCGTCAGCGTCACACCCTTGCTGATGGCGCGCGCCGTGCAGGGTATCGGCGGCGCCATGGTGCTGCCGTCCACCCTCTCGTCGGTGAACGCGACGTTCCGTGGGCCGGACCGTGCGGCAGCGTTCGGAGTCTGGGGCGCCGTGATGGCCGGAGCGGCCGCACTGGGGCCGCTGGTGGGCGGCGTGCTCACCCAGTTCGCCAGCTGGCCGCTGATCTTCTGGGTGAACGTGCCGATCGGCATCGCCGTGATCGTCGGAACCCTCCGGCTGGTGGACGAGACGTCGGCCGACGAGACGGCTGGCGGCGTGGACTGGGCGGGTCCGCTGCTCAGCGCCGCCGGCCTCGGCCTGATCGTGTTCGGTCTCATCGAGAGCAGTTCACTGGGTTGGTGGACCCAGACCGAGCCGCTGCGGCTGTTCGGCTTCACCTGGCCCCCCACCGCGCCGATCTCACCGATTCCGGTGGCGCTGGCCGCCGGCGCCATGCTTCTGTCCGGCTTCGTCCTGGTCGAGTCCCGCCGGCAACGCACCGGTCGCGCCACAGTGCTCGACCTGCGGCTGTTCCGGCTCACCACCTTCAGCCTGGGCAACGGCACCGCGCTGCTCGTGGCGGTCGGCGAGTTCGCACTGCTCTTCGTGCTGCCGCTGTTCCTGGTCACCTCGCTGGCCCTGAGCGTGCTGGCCGCCGGCGCGGTTCTGGCGTCCATGGCCACCGGGGCGTTCCTGTCGGGCGCCGCAGCACGGCACCTCGCCGCCCGGTTCGGGGCCACCCGCGTGGTGGTGCTCGGCCTGGTTCTCGAACTGCTCGGCGCCGGGGCCACCGCGCTGGCGGTAGCCGCCTCGGCATCGGCGTGGACGTTGGTCGCCACGCTGCTGCCCTACGGCCTCGGGCTGGGCCTGGCCTCGGCGCAACTGACCTCCACCACGCTGCGCAACGTTCCCTCGGCTCAGTCGGGCAGCGCATCCGCGACCCAGAGCACCGTGCGTCAGCTCGGCGCGGCCCTGGGCACGGCGCTCGGTGGCACCGCGCTCGCGACGGCCCTGGGCAGCGGCAGCGCAACGACCACGCTGGCCGACCCGGTCACGTTCGCCCGCGCCAGCGGCGCCGCCCTGTGGGTGGCGGTCGGCATTCTGGCCGTGGCCACCCTCACCGCCTGGGGACTGGATCGAGCCAGCGGCCGTCCCGAAAACCGTCAGCCGCATCAACCAACGCAGGAGGCACCATGCTCGTTCCAGCCATCGTGATCATCACCTTGGCCCTGGTCTTCTACACCGTCGGTGTGTGGGGCGAACGGGTCCAGGGAACTCTCAAGCCGTGGCACGCCGGAATGTTCGCACTCGGGCTGGCCTGTGACGCCACCGGAACCTGGCTGATGACGCAGATCGCCGCCGAACGTCGGGGCGAAGGAATACAGCCCGGCGCGCTGAGCGCCTGGATGGCGGTGAGCGGCACGATTGCGATCATTCTGATGGCCGTGCACCTGATGTGGGCCGTGGTGGTGCTGGTGCGCAACCGTGAACGCGAAAAGTTGACGTTCCACACGTTCAGCCTGGCCGTGTGGGTGGTGTGGCTCGCCAGCTACATCATCGGTGCCGCCTCGGCCATGGTGTGACGAGCAGGCGGGTGATTGCCTCCCAGGCTAGATCTGCGCCCGGGTGAAGCGTGGTGCCGAGAAGGTGGGCGCGATGGTCGCATTCCAGTCGTTCACGAAGGCGTACTTGGCCGTGGCCACCCCCTTGTTGAGCTCGCCGATCTGCGTGTACAGCGGATGGTGGACGCCCTGCGCGCAGTGGGTGTCGCGCTCCGACTCTGCCCACTGCAGCCACAGCACGTCCGATTCGTAAGAGAGCTGGATCGAGGTACGCAGCTCCGCCAGGAGCGTGTCACCGTTCGGTACGAAATCCACCGGCGCGGTGTCGAGCGCGCTCAGCAATGTCTGCCGGTTGGTCACCACGGTGCCGATCGAGTCGACTGCCCCCTGCAGGTTGGTGCAGCCGCGTACCTGATCGACGGCCAGATTCAGGTTCGATCGGCCGATCATCGACTTCTGCACCAACTGGGTCAGGTAGCGCACCTGATCGGCGGCGGTTCGGTCGGGCACTCGCAGGCCGAATGCGCCGTTGCCCTCACCGGCCTTGTTCTGGCCGTAGCCAGCGAAGTAGTTCGAGGTGGCGCTGTACTGCTGCGTCGAACCTCCTGCGTCTTGTTCGGTGACCACGCCGGGTACCGGGTAGCCGCACACGGTGGTGGTGCCGAACGTGCCGCAGTAGCCCGTGGTCTGCCTGGTCACCGTCGCGGTGTCGGTGACCTCACCGTTGTGCGCGAAGACCATCGATGTCGGACGATCCCCGGCCACACCGCAGACCAGCAACCACCCGCCCTTGAAGCTCGACAACGAGATCGGCCAGGATCCGATCGGGCAGGACGGCAGACCGTCCGGAATGGCGAAGGCAGTCACGCCCGCCTCGCTGTTCCACACCGCGGTGGCCGGGTACGCACTGACCGTGCCGTCCTGCGCGAGAGAGAGCAGGGCGCCCCCCAGACTCGCCTGCAACACCGCCTGATTGCTGAACTCCACCTGATAACCGCCGGCACTGAACGACAGCCGGGTCGCCGACCAGTCCGGATGGGTCGAGTACACCACCGCGTAGTTCGTGCCCGCACGGCACAGCAGTACCCCGCCGGTGTCGTGGGCGATCCACGAAATGGGCGTCATGCCGGTGGGGCAGGCGGGCGCGTCGCCGGGCAGGGCGGCGGTGGTGACGGTGGCCGGAGTGAGCATCGACCAGGTTTCGTCCAGGTTGTTCACCACGATGCTGTCGTACGCCTCGAGGTCGGGTGAGACGGGTGCCCCCGAGTACCACTCGGGCCCCGCGTCGGGAATGAACGCCACCCGGCGCGAGGCGTAGTCGGCCAGCATTCCGGTACGCGACCACAGCACATGTGAGGTGGCCACGTCGAGCATGGTGAGGCGGCCGGTCTTCAACTCGCTGGTGTCACGGTCCCCTTCGCGCGTCAACGTCTGGACGAGCAGCGACCCGTCCTTGGTGAACACCGGCAGCGCTTCCCAGAAGGAGCCGGTGGGTGCGGGCCGAGCGATCGAGGTCCGCCAGAGCAGCGCACCGGTCGCCTCGTCGAGTAGCACCAGATCGACGGCAGCCCGCGTTGATGAGGCCCGCTGGGCCACTGCCACGAGTGCCCCCGTCCCGGCTGCGGGGACCGGCGCCACGCCCTGGGGCCGCCGGGCTCGCGACCGGGGGCCGCCGGCGGGC
>RRZU012355324.1_pt1 | contig 12778 bp, 12 predicted proteins | sample 2165561 | NCBI WGS metagenome assembly RRZU01 (sample SAMN10456909, study PRJNA506462) | wastewater metagenome | isolation source: wastewater sludge | place: USA: Moscow, Idaho
GCTCGGAGTGCCGATGGCCGGTGTGCAGGCGCAAACCGTAGTGGCTGATCCGACTGCGCCGCCAGCAGGTTTTTCGGCGTCGGCGATGGAATCCATGGAAGTTACCGGCCCGGTGCTGCAGTCGGTCAAGATTCCAAAAAATGGAAAGCCGCTGGCGCTGATCGGCGGACAAGAGGTGAAGCTGGGCGAGCTATACGGCGACAGCCGCCTGATCAAGCTGACTGAACGCGAAGCCGTTCTTGAAGGGCCTTCCGGCGTTGAACACCTGATGCTGACGCCGGGAATCGAAAAAACAAATATCACGAAGAAGTCGCCTGCTGCCAAACGCGCGCAGAGTGGGAGTAAGCCATGAAGTTAGGATTTATATTGCCGACTGTTTTGCTTCCGGTGCTTGTTGCCGGGTGCAATTCTTTCCAGCCTAAGACGCCGGGCGCTACCTTTGACCGGATCGGCCAGGAGATGGAGGGAGCGCTCAATGCCAAACCGAAAGGCTCTGAGGACGCACTGGGTCAGGCGATGATGCCTCCCCTGCAGCTTGACTTGCCGACTTCGAGTAAGAGCGTTGAACCGCGTTTCGATCTGGCGGTGAGCAACGCGCCGGCAGCGCAGGTATTCATGGCTCTGGTTAGCGGTACGCGCTATAGCATGATGGTGACGCCCGAGGTGTCGGGTAATGTGACGGTCAATTTGAAGAACGTGACCGTGCGCGAGGCATTGGAGACGCTGCGCGAGCTCTATGGCTACGAGTACAAGGTGCAGGGAACGCGTATTTATATTCAGCCCAATACATTGCAGACACGGGTATTCAAGATTAATTATCTTGACGGAAAGCGCCAGGGGCAAAGCGAGCTGCGCGTTCTCTCCAATACGATGACGGCCCAGTCTGCGGGTGCAACATCGACGACGAGCAATGCGCCGGTGCAGCCCGCGGGATCGGTCTCGGGGGCGCCCAGTAGCCAGATTACAACCAACACCAGTAGCGATTTCTGGCGTGATCTGGGCGTGGCGCTCACGAGTATTGTCGGCAACAAGGACGGGCGCACCGTGGTAATCAATGCCAATTCCGGCGTAGTTTTGGTCAAGGCCTTCCCTACCGATCTGCGCTCTGTCGAAGACTACTTGCGTGTGACGCAGTTGATCGTCGAACGGCAGGTGATGCTGGAAGCCAAAATCATCGAAGTTGAGCTGAACGAGCAATTTCAGGCAGGGATTAACTGGAATCACTTCGGCGGCACCAATAACCGCTTTGCTTACGGTTCGGCACAGCCTGGTACGGTTCTGAACACCACTAACCGTGCCGGCTTGGATGCGGGCAATGTGGCGCAGACGGGTCAGGGGGCGATTCTCGGGCAAGGAGTAGGAGTGGTGCCCGGTGTTGGCGGGCTGGTGGCGGCGACCAAGCTGGGCAGCGGCTTCTTTGGTCTGGCTTTTCAGAGCGCCAACTTCGCGGCGTTGCTGAATTTCCTGGAAACCCAGGGCAATGTGCAGGTATTGTCGAGCCCGCGCATTGCCAGTATCAATAATCAAAAAGCGGTGCTCAAGGTCGGCGTCGATGAATTCTTTGTTACCAATATCACTCTGGGCACCCAATCGACAACGGCGATACAGGGGACGGCGCCATCAGTCACCCTGCAACCGTTCTTCTCAGGCATTGCGCTGGATGTGACGCCACAGATCGATGAGGACAACAATGTCGTTTTGCATGTGCATCCGTCGATCAGTTTGGTCAAGTCCAAGGATACGATTATCGATCTGGGCGAACAGTACGGAAAAATTGTTCTGCCGCTGGCCAATAGCGCGGTGAATGAAACCGACAGCGTGGTGCGGGTGCAGGATGGCAATATCGTAGCCATCGGTGGCCTGATGAAGCAGACGCAGTTTTCCGATTCCAACGGTTTGCCGGGAACGACGCAATCTTCCGGCTGGGGGCTGTTGTTTGGAACACGCAATAGCCAGTTGAGCAAGCGCGAACTGGTGATTTTGCTCAAGCCGACCATTATCCGCAACGAGTCGAGCTGGAAGGAAGACCTGTTCGAAACGCAGAGCCGCATTCAGAAGCTTGATCCGCGTTTGCCAGCACCCTTGCCTGTTCAGTGATGAAAATGGAGGGCGCGTGTACCTGAAGCATTTTGGTCTGGTTGAGCTGCCTTTCGGTATCACGCCCGATACGAGCTTTACCTACTCCGTCCAGTATCATCAGGAGGCGCTTAATACCTTGCTGCTAGCGCTGGATCAGGGCGAGGGCTTTGTCAAAATCAGTGGCGAAGTGGGCAGCGGCAAGACTTTGCTCTGCCGGCGTTTGCTGCAAACGCTCAACGATGGCTGGGTTACCGCTTACCTGCCTAATCCTAATCTCAACGCAGATACCTTGTTCATCGCACTGGCCGAAGAATTGGGCATCAAGGATGTAGCAGAGCACGACCAGTATCATCTGGTGCGCCGCATTAACCTTGCTTTGCTCGACTTCGCGCGAGCCAAAAAAAAGGTCGTTTTTTGCATCGATGAAGCGCAGGCGATGCCAATCGAAACGCTGGAAGCCCTGCGTCTGCTCTCCAATCTTGAAACAGAAAAACGCAAGTTGTTGCACATCGTGCTCTTTGGCCAGCCGGAACTTGATGAAAAGCTGCATCGTCCGGAAGTGCGCCAGTTGCTGCAGCGCATCGCTTTTCACTACCGGCTCGGTGTTTTGAAAAAGAGCGAAATCGGCCTCTACGTCGCGCATCGCTTGCGTGTTGCTGGGTATCGCGGCGAGGGCCTGTTCACTCCGGCTGCCTTGCGTGCGCTACACCGGGCCAGCGGCGGAACGCCACGCCTGATCAATATTCTGGCGCACAAGTCGCTGATGTCGGTCTTTGGTGAAGGCCGTCAAATGGCCGGGGTACGACATGTGAGATTGGCGCGTAAAGATACCGAGGGCGCTCGCCGACTTGGATGGTTCTGGGGGTGATGGGGAAGATGGTGGGGGTGGCGCAGCAATGAGTCTGATCAACCAGATGTTGCAGGATCTTGATAAGCGTCGTGCGGCTCACGGCGTGGGATCGAGTTTGCCCAATGATGTGCGGCCGTTGCCGCAAACGCATGCATCGCGGCTGCCGGTCGTTCTCGGGAGCCTGGTATTTGTTGGCTTGCTGGCCGGTTTTGCTTTTTATCAGTTTGGCGGGGCTATCAGTGCGTCTTTGCTGCCGTCTATCACCGAGCCCGCCTTGAATCCGGCTGCCGCCCTGAACGTTGTCGTGCCGGATGCCCCGGCACCAGAGCCAGTTGCCGTCGAATTGGTGCCCGATGCTTCGCCATTGCAGGCGCTTGAGGGAAGCTTGCGTCTGGCGGATGCTTTGGGTTTGCCGATGCAAGAGCAAGCGGAAAAAAAGGGCGAGGGGGAGCCGGAGGCCAAGCCGAAAGCCCCCGTCACGCTCGCCAAGCCGAAAGTCGAGGTGAAAGAGCCGGTGCTGGGAATTGATCAGCCGCTGACGGCCGAGCCCTCCGCCAAGCCGGAGGCGGCCGCCAAGGTGCCCAGCAAGCAGGCCAAGTCCGGGGCAATCGAAAGAAGCGATGTTGCTGTCTCGCCACGTGAGCGTGCCGAGGGCGAGTATCGTAAAGCGATTTTGGCGGTGAATCAGGGGCGAATCGATGAGGCGTTGGATGGCTTGCGCAATGCCTTGCGCCAGGATGTTCTGCACAGTGCTTCGCGGCAATTGCTGGTCAAGTTGCTGCTTGAAGCCAAGCGTAGCGATGAGGCGATCCAGGAACTACAAGACGGCTTGCATGTGCAGCCGGCGCAGCTCAATTGGGCGATGAGTCTGGCGCGCCTGCAGGTCAGTCGCGGCGATTTGAACGGTGCCTTGAAGACGCTCGAGTTCTCCATGCCGGCAGCGGGCAATAACGCCGACTACCAAGGCTTTGCCGGACACGTTCTGCACCGTCTAGGGCGCGACAAGGAGTCGGCTCGGTACTATCAGACCGCCGCGCGCTTGTCACCCGGCGATGGCCGCTGGTGGCTTGGTCTTGGCCTGGCTTTTGACGCGGAAGGGCGATCTTCTGAGGCTAGAGAGGCTTTTCTGCAAGCCAGACAGTGCGGCAACCTTGGCGCCGAGCTGATGGCGATGGTCGAGCAGAAGCTTCGTTAGTCAGACCGTTTGTCAGTGCTTGTTGGTTCAGGAAGGGCTTGGCACAGTGCGTCCAGTTCCGGGAAGCGTTTGGCGAGTTCGCCGAGTTGCATTCGGGCATTCGGCAGAAAGTCCGGGTGGGTGGCGGTGGCGCGTTGTAAAGCGGCGAGTGCCGCGCCCTGCTGGCCGTCAAGCGCGAGCAGGTAGGCCAGCTTATAGCTAATGAGGTCGACCGGTGAAAAGCGGATGGCGGTCTGCGTGACGCTGATCTTGTCTTTGAGCTTTACCTTGTCCACGTCGAGCTGATAGGCGTAGCTCAGCTCGACATAGGGCGCAAAGAGAGACTCTTTCTGCAGTTTTGCCAGCGAATCAAGGGTGCTTCTCAAGGATGCTTTTTCGTTACTGGCATTGCTGCGCTTGTTCAGCGTACGTTCAAGCTGCTGGTAGTCTGTTGCCAGCGTTGTTAGGGTCAGCGCGCCCAGAATGAGGATCAGGCCAAGCAGAGGACGGCTTGTTCGGGTGATTTTGGGGTGCGTTCCTCTGTCACTGCCGATGCCTAGCAGCAGAGCGGCGATGCCGAGGAAAAAGCTGTACCAAAGCGGGTATTCAAGCTGACTGTGCGTTGCCAGAATCAGCAAAACGGCGGCAATCCACCAGTGGGCAGCCGACCATTCCTGGCGGACGAAGCGCAGCCACCAGTGCAGGCCGAAGAAGATGATCAACAGCGGCCCCGCCGGGCCGCATTCTGCAAGCAGGTGAAGAATAATATTGTGCGCGTGCTCGGCGCCGCCGAAAAGGCTTCCGTCGGCTTGTGTCCCGGCACTCAAATAACTGTTGTACGGGTATTGACCAATGCCCGCGCCCAGCCAGGGGTGTTGTGTGTAAACTTCGATGGCCGTTTGCCAGAGCTGAATCCGTATTGATGTGCCGCTCACTTCGCGGAAAAAGCGTTCGCCGGAAACTGTAAGTTGATGCGTGTTGCTTAGATCAAGATGCGATAGAGCCCACTGCAGAGCGAGGCTTAGCGGAAGTGCAATAACACAGAGGACTGCTATCCTTCGTAGTGAAGGGCTTTGCGCAGAGTCCCGAAAATGTCGAGCGGCCCATAGAGAGAGTAGAGCAAAGCCCGTTGCGTAGAGCAGGACGCTACGCGATCCGGTCAAGCTGGCGGCCGAGACAAGGAGCAGCGCGCAAAGCCAAAAGAAGCCGACGCCTATTTTTCCCTGGCTGTGCAGGTAAATTGCCGACGCCATTCCCAGCCAGAGGTAGTTGGCGAGGTGGTTAGCTTGAGCGAGGTTGGCCGAGCCTTGGACAAAGGTGACAATCCAGCCGGCAGCAAATTCCGGCGCAAAGAGCTGGAACGCCAGGATGACAGATGACAGTAGCGCTCCCGCAAGGAGGCTGCTGGCCAATGTTTTGATCAAGCTTTCCAGCGGAAACTGCTGTCGCAATGCTCTCCCCAGCATCATGAGCAGCATGGCCCACAGGAGGTAAAGCGCAACTATCAGTGCTTGCGGGATGCTGGCAATCAAGCCAAAGGTAAGCTGGGCGAGCAGCAATCCAACAAAGCCCAGCGGAAGACAGGCGATGGCCGGGATTTCAAGTTGCTCAATCGTCTGTTTTCTGAGCAGTAGCGTTGCAGCCAGCAGCCCGCAGGTGGCTGCAGTCCATTCCTGGAAAAAAGTAGTAATCGGGCGGAAGTGGTGCGGTTCAAGAAAAGGCAAGGTCAGCATGGCGCAGAGCGCGGCGACACTGATTCGTGCGTGCCAGTTAGCAGAATTCATTGGCAAAGCCTGTCGATATTGGGCGGGGGTTATGATGATTTGGGTAGCGCTCGTGCAACAACCAGCAGGGTAACCGAACTGGCGCCGTGCAGCTTCAGGGTGCGCGCGCATTCGTTGAGCGAAGCGCCTGTCGTCATCACGTCATCGACAAGGAGCATACGTTTCCCGGTGAAATCAGCTGCACAGTGGAAGGCGCCACGAATGTTATCTTCTCTTTCGCGCCAGGCCAGCTTGGCTTGCGCTGGCGTGTTGCGGGTACGGCTGCAGCTCGTTGTGTCGATCGGGATTCGCAGTGCCTTGCCGATCGGGCGCGCTAGTTCGAGGGCCTGATTGAAGCCCCTTTCGCGCAGGCGGCCGGGGTGCAAGGGCAACGGGAGGATGAGGTCTGCTGTGAGCTGTTCGCTCAGAGTGGCCAACTGTTGTCCGAAGTGCTTTCCCAGTGGTAGTCGATGACCGTACTTAAAAGATTGAACCAGTTTATCGAGCGGGAAGTCGTAACTGTACGCGGCAAGGGTGGCATCGTAATGCGGTGGCTTGGCGAGGCAACGGCCGCAGATTTCTCCAATTGGCGTGGGTAGAGCGCATTGCGGGCAGCCAGGTTTGGGCAGTTTGGGCAAGCTGGCCGCGCAGGCGGAACACAGGAGCTCACCATCGCTGGGGGCCCCGCAAAGCAGGCAATCTTGTGTCAGCCAGAGGCTTGTCCAGAGTCCTGCGCCGGCCTTCAAGCCCTTGTTTTGAGGTAAGATCGACATTTTGAATCGTTCCCGAGCGGTTCAACCTAGAAAAAGCAGTTAACCACGACGAGCACGATGAACACAACGTAAAAACAGCAGCTTGCGTTTTTTGTGGTTCCCCCGAGTTCAACAGCTCCCTTTTTTTGCAGGTTTTGTTCATGATTACAGTTTCTCCCGACGTATCGCGGGCGCCCGCTGCGTCAGTACGAACCGCCAAATGGTCGGTTTCGCAGGTTGAGGCGCTTTACCAGCTGCCTTTGATGGATTTGTTGTTTCGCGCACAACAGGTGCATCGGGAGAATTTCGATCCCAACGAAGTGCAGCGTTCGGCCTTGATTTCGATCAAGACCGGCGGTTGTTCCGAGGATTGCAGCTATTGCTCGCAGTCGGCGCGCTACAAGACCGAAACCGAGCGCGAAGCGCTGATGCAGGTTGCGGACGTGTTGGCCGCCGCCAAGGAGGCGAAGGCCAAAGGGGCGTCGCGCTTTTGCATGGGGGCGGCATGGCGCGGCCCGAAGGAAAAAGAGTTGGAGGTCGTCACGCAGATGATTCGTGAGGTCAAGGCGCTTGGTCTGGAAACCTGCGTTACGCTGGGTATGCTCAAGGACGGGCAGGCCAGCAAGCTCAAGGCGGCCGGGCTTGATTACTACAACCATAATCTCGATACCGATGCCGAGTTTTATGATCAGGTAATCACCACGCACAAGCATGAGGATCGCATCGATACCATTGCGCAGGTGCGTCAGGCAGGGATCAAGGTGTGTTCGGGCGGCATCCTCGGCATGGGCGAGACGCGGCGCAACCGTGCGGCGATGGTCGCGCAACTGGCGAATCTCGATCCGCCTCCGGACTCGGTGCCGATCAATAATTTGGTGGCCATTCCGGGAACGCCGCTGGCGGATGCTGAAAAGGTCGATGGCTTCGAGTTTGTGCGTACGATTGCGGCAGCGCGCATCACTATGCCCAAGAGCTTTGTTCGGCTTTCTGCGGGGCGCGAGGTGATGTCTGATGAAATGCAGGCTCTGTGTTTCTTTGCGGGTGCCAATTCGATTTTCTATTGCGACAAGTTGCTGACGACCAATAACGCCGGTACTAATCGCGACCTCGCGTTGTTCGAGAAGCTCGGTTTGCGGGCTATTTGAAGTTTGGCGAAGGGGATGAGCGTACCGGCCTCGTTCGTTGATCCGCGGCAGGTGCGCCGTAATTTTTCGCGGGCAGCTGCTGGTTACGATGCGGTGGCTGTTTTGCAGCGCGAAGTCGCCAGCCGGATGCTCGAACGGCTCGATTATGTGAAGATCGAGCCCCAGCGTGTTCTGGATTTGGGCTGTGGCGTCGGTGCCACCTTGACTGCGCTCAGCGAGCGTTATCCGAAGGCGCAGGTGCTTGGTGCCGATGCCAGTGAGGCGATGCTCCATGCCGGGCGCAGTCAGCGTTCTCGTTTGCGCTGGTTGCTTCCGTTTTTGCGTGGACAGACGTCTTCTCTGATAGCGGCTGATGCGCGGGCTTTGCCCTATCAAGCCAATTCGATCGGGATGATCTGGTCAAATTTGATGCTGCACTGGCTGGATGATCCGCTCCACGCTTTTCGTGAAATGCATCGTACGCTGGAGGCTGGCGGGCTGTTAATGTTTGCTACGCTTGGCCCGGATACACTGAAAGAGCTCCGGGGCAGTTTTTCTGATGCGTATGCGCACACCCAGCGCTTCATCGATATGCACGACTACGGCGATATGTTGCTCGAATGCGGCTTTTCCGATCCGGTGATGGATCAGGAAACGTTGACTATGACCTATGCCGGTTTTGACGATCTGGTGCGCGATTTGCGCCAGAATGGCGCCGGTTGTGCCATGCCGTCTCGGCGTCGTGGCCTGATGGGGCGTTCTGCGTGGTTTGAAGCGCGTGCCCGCTATGAGGCGCTGAAGGTTGATGGACGCTTGCCGGCGACCTTCGAGGTGGTCTTTGGCCACGCTTGGAAAACGCAACCAAAAATGACAGCAGACGGCGGCACGATTGTCCGCTTTGATCCCAAGCAACGCCTGCGTTAGCCGGGTTTGTTATGATTGTCTGATTTTGTTCTACCGGTTTTTCTGATTTTTAATTACTTGCAGGAACACACCATGCTGAAAAAACTAGCCTCTTTTGCCGGAATCAAGGGCCCGGTGGTCACCATCGTCATGGATGGCTATGGCCTACCGAAATCCGACGCGGGGAGCGCGATTGCTGCAGCGCGCAAGCCGACGCTGGATCGTTTGTTTGCCAGCTACCCGAATACCACACTGCGTGCCCACGGTACTGCGGTCGGCATGCCTTCCGATGACGATATGGGGAATTCCGAAGTCGGCCACAACGCCCTTGGTGCGGGACAGGTATATAGCCAGGGGGCTTCTCTGGTGGCGGATGCCATCGCTTCTGGGGCGATCTGGCAAGGCGAAGCATGGCAGCAAATTGTGGCCGGAGCCAAGACCGGAGTGAACGGCAAGTCGGGCGTGATTCATTTCATTGGCCTTTTTTCGGACGGTAATGTGCATAGCCACATCGACCATTTGAAGGCGATGGTATTGCGTGCCAAAGAAGAGGGCGTCAAGGCGGTGCGTATTCACGCCCTGCTTGACGGTCGCGATGTCCCGGAAACCAGTGCGCTTGATTATGTCGTGCCGTTTGAAGCCTTCTTGGCCGAAGTGAGTACTAGCGGTTTCGATGTACAGATCGCTTCGGGCGGCGGTCGCATGAATATCACCATGGATCGCTATGACGCCAACTGGAGCATGGTTGATCGTGGCTGGCATACGCATGTGCTCGGTGAGGGCGACCAGTTTGCCAGCGCTTCCGAGGCAGTCAAAGCCTTGCGTATCAAGTTTCCGGGAACCATCGATCAGGATCTGCCGCCTTTCGTGATTGCCAGAGACGGTAAGCCGGTCGGTACGGTTGAAGATGGCGATTCGGTGGTCTTCTACAATTTTCGTGGTGATCGCGCTATCGAAATCACCCGCGCTTTCGAGGAAGTTGGTTTCTCAAAATTTGATCGCGTGCGGGTGCCGAAGGTGACCTACGCTGGCATGCTGCAGTACGACGGTGATTTGAAATTGCCCAAGCGCTTTCTGGTAAATCCGCCGGTGATTCTTGATACCACCGGCGAATGGTTTTCCAAGGGCGGGATTACGCAGTTTGCTTGTTCCGAAACACAGAAATTTGGCCACGTGACCTATTTCTGGAATGGCAACCGCTCCGGCAAGTTTGAGGGCGAAACCTATCAGGAAGTGCCGAGCGACGTTGTTCCCTTCGAGCAGCGCCCGTGGATGAAGGCCGCTGAAATCGCCGATGCCATGATCGACGCTCTTCGCAGTGGCAAGTATCGTACGCTGCGCTGCAATTTCGCCAATGGCGACATGGTGGGTCACACGGGCAATTTCCGTGCAGCGACGATGTCGGTCGAAGCAGTGGATCTGGAGCTCGCGCGCATTTTGCCGGTGATCGATGAGATGGGTGGTGTGGCCTTGATTACCGCTGATCATGGCAATGCCGATGAGATGTATGAACTGGACAAGAAGACCAAACTGCCTGCGCAGAACAAGGATGGTTCGTTCAAGGCCAAGACGGCGCATACCTTGAATCCAGTGCCGTTGATTCTTTACGACAACGTGACGGGCGGCAAGCTTGGCTTGAAAACGATCCCGACTGGGGGCTTATCCAATGTCGCGGCGACTACGGCTAATCTTCTCGGCCTTGAGAAGCACGAAAAGTGGGATGAAAGCCTGCTGGAAATAAAGTAGTAGCCAGTAGTTGCGGCTAAGTGCGGACAGAAAAAAGCAGGGTTTCCCCTGCTTTTTTTGTTTGCGCTTTTTTGTTTTAGCGCTTGATCAACTGGTGATGTAGTGTTCCAGTTGCTTGATGATGAATTGTTGCTGACTGATCATTTCCTTGATCAGGTCGCCAATGGATATCATGCCCACAACATTGTGCGAGTCGCTGAGAACCGGCAAATGACGGAAGTGCTTTTCGGTCATGATTGCCAGGCACTCTTCGACTGTTTGATCCAGGGTGACGTAAGCCACTCTGCCAGACATGACTTCGCTGACTTTTGTGTGCTCTGATGACTTGCCTCGCAGGAAGACTTTGCGCGCATAGTCGCGTTCCGAAAAAACTCCGCGCAGGTAGCGCCCTTCAAGAACGAGCAATGCGCCGACGTCGTGCTCTGCCATCATTTCCAGCGCTCGGTAAACTGTCTGGTCAGGCGTTACCGAAGCGAGCTTTCTAGGGTTGTTCTCAATGAGTTGTTTGAGAGTTTTCATGAGGCCGTCCTTGTAGAGTTTGGAGCAAGTAAGGGTTCTTGTCTGCGCCAATCAGCGCAAGCCGGCAATGTAGTCGGCAAGTGCTTTTATTTGCTTATCCGAAAGCTTGTCGGCAATTGTGCGCATTATTTTTTCGGAATCGTTAGAACGCTCTTCGCTGCGAAAGTTCTTCAACTGAAGCTCGGTGTATTCGGCATATTGCCCGGAGAGCCGGGGATACTGGTTTGGGACCCCGGCGCCGCTTGGTCCGTGGCAGCCTGCACAAGCCGGGATGCCGCGCTCGAAGTCGCCTTTGCGCCACAGGTTCTGACCTGTAGTAACCAGTTTTCTATTTGTCGCGCTTGATGGTTTCTGTTTTTGTTGCGAAAAATACTGGGCCAGCCCCTGCATGTCTTCCCTGCTTAGGGTCGAGGTCATTCCGGCCATGACCGGGTTGTTGCGTATGGCGAGTTTGCCTTCTGGCGCCTTGAATTCAGTGAGTTGTTTGAGCAGATATTCAGCGCCTTGGCCAGCGAGGATTGGATTGGTCGGCAGGGCACTGTTCCCATCGGCACCGTGGCAGGCAATACAGACCGATTCAGCAATCGCTTTGGCCTTGGCGAGATCGGGTTTGATTTTCGCTTCTTCTGCAGCAAAGCTTGCATAGCTGGCAGCCAGAAGAACGGCAAGTGTGGTAGCGCGAATCATGGTCAAACCCCTTTGATGAATCCGAGTTCAGAGAAGCAAAACATCAAACCTGATATTCTATAGCACTTTAGGGCGACCTCAGTTGAGCCCTTCCACCTCACCGGTTTGATCATGCCTCTATTCCAGAAGGCGGTTTTTTACACGACCGTCGCCAATTTGAACGATATGCCGCTCGACTCGCAACGGGAGGTCGCTTTTGCCGGGCGATCCAATGCCGGGAAGTCGTCTGCCATTAATACGCTGGCCAATCACACCCGTCTGGCTTTTGTTTCCAAAACGCCGGGGCGAACCCAGCATCTCAACTATTTCACGCTCGACGAAGGCAAGTATTTCGTCGATTTGCCTGGTTACGGTTTTGCCAAGGCACCGGAAGAAATACGCTCGCAATGGGAGGGCTTGCTGGCGCCGTATCTGCGTTATCGTGAGCAGCTAATGGGGCTGGTGCTGATCATGGATAGCCGTCATCCGCTGACCGAGCTTGACTTGCAAATGCTCGACTGGTTTGCGCAGACCGGTAAGCCGATTCATATCCTGCTTTCCAAGGCCGACAAGCTGACTCGCCAGGAGCAAGCGCTGGCCATACGTGAAGTGCAGGAAACGCTGGCAAAGATTAGTGATAACTGCTCTTTGCAGCTGTTTTCGAGCTTAAAGAAAACTGGAGTTGCAGAGGCTGAAGCGGTCCTGGGAGGCTGGCTGGAGATGGAAGGCAAAAGTGAGCGTTTGCCGCCTGTCGGATTGCGCACGGAAAAGGTGGCGCGCCCAAAAAACCGCAAAGCCATGGGCTGGAGCGCCAGAACGACAAAGACGGCAAAGCCGACAGAGCATAAAAAACCCCCGGTCAAGTAATTGCCGGGGGTAAAGAGGCCCTACCTAGATGTAAGGCACCCGCTCAGGGAGATGAAGCGGGAGATGGCGGGAGCCATCTGCAGCGTATGAGTCGGTCGCTGCGCGTTTGGTTCCAACTTCTTGTGTTTTCTTTTCGAGGTAAGTCAAAGCCATGGTTATGGATGCGAGTTTTCCGGGAACGCGAATGCGTCGCATGCGTCGTGATGATTTTTCACGTCGTTTGATGCGTGAGTCGGTGCTGGCGGCAGATGATTTGATTTATCCGGTATTCGTTCTTGAGGGTAGTCAGAGAGTCGAATCAATTGTTTCGATGCCCGGCGTCGAGCGCCAGAGCC